>WNGE01035990.1_pt1 | contig 13379 bp, 13 predicted proteins | sample 5400651 | NCBI WGS metagenome assembly WNGE01 (sample SAMN13153370, study PRJNA577476) | soil metagenome | isolation source: 60 cm soil or saprolite under grassland replicate 2 | place: USA:California | collected 2016-06-15 | reverse complement strand
GGTGTCCTCGAGGTAGCGCAGCCGCGCGAGCTCTTGGGGATCGCGCGCGACGGTGGTCACGAGTACCTGATCCGCGGGTCGATCGCGACGTAGAGCAGGTCGACGACGAAGTTCACGAACACGAAGACCGCCGCGAGCAGCAGGACCAGAGCCTGCACCAGGGTGTAGTCACGGTGCGCGACCGCGTCCACGAGCAGCTTGCCGATGCCATTGAGGTTGAACACCTGCTCGGTGACCACCAATCCGCCGATGAGGAACGCGAATTCGAGGCTGATGACGGTGACGACGGGCAGCAGCGAGTTCCGGAGGGCGTGGCGGACGACCACGAACCGCTCGCGCACCCCCTTCGCGCGCGCGGTGCGGATGTAGTCCTCGCGCATGACCTCGAGGACGCTCGAGCGCGTCATCCGCATCGCGACCGCGGAATAGCGGTAGCCCACCGCCACCGCGGGCAGGATCATCTGCGCGAGGTTCTGCACCGGATCGTCCCAGAGCGGTGTGAACGTGAGCGGAGGCGCCCATTCGAAGAACGTCAGGAACAGGAGCACGAGGACGATCCCGATCCAGAACGAGGGCATCGCGAGCCCACCGATGCTGAAGACGCGGATCGCGTAGTCCACCCAGGTGTCCTGCCGGAGGGCGGCGATGATGCCGAGCGGGATCGCGATCGCCACCGCGAGAAGGGTGGCGATGATCGCGAGCTCGACCGAGAGACCGAGCCGGACCTTCACCTCTTCGATCACCGGGTGGCCCGTCCAGAGGGAGTCGCCGAGATCGAGCCGCGACACGCTACCCATCCAGTCGACGAACTGGGCGTACATCGGCTTGTCCAGCCCGAGGATGTGACGCTCCTGATCGATGATGTCCTGTGACACGTTGCTGCCCGCGTACCGGAGAGCGACGATGTCACCGGGGACGGCACGCATCACGACGAAGGTCAGGACGGCCACGCCGACGAGGGTCGGGACCATGAGTAGGAGCCGCCCGACGACGTAGCGGCGCACGGCGCTAGCCTCCCGTACCGGCCGCCGGGCCGCGGTCCGCCTCGCGCGCCACGTGAAGCCCCGGCCCGGACCGGATCGCGGCTACTGCGCGAGCCAGACCGAGGCGAGGTCCTGGTTCGTGTAGTGGTTCGAGCCGATCTGCCAGCCCCGGAAGCTCTTGAGGTGCGGGACGATCCGGTACCACCAGATCGCCGGGTACTGGTAGGCCTTCTCATCCATCGCGTACCGCTCGATGTCCCCGACGAGCTGCTTGCGCTTCTGGGCGTCGGTCTCGCGGCTCTGCTTGTCGATCATGTCGTCCAGCTTCGCGTCGTCGTAGTACGCGAAGTTCAGGCCCTTGCCACCCTTGCTGGCCGACTGGAACTTCGCGAGCTGGAGGTCCGGCTCGTCCAGGAAGTCGCAGTTGAAGTCCAGCGCGACCTCGAAGTTGCCCGCGCGGAGGTCGCCCTGGTACGCGGAGGTCTCTTTCACGTCATGCGTCGCGGTGATCCCGACCTGCTTCCACTGGTCGATGAGGAAGACCGCGACCGGCTCGTAGGGCGTGGTGATGTTGCGGTTCAGGAACTTGAAGGTCAGGTTCTCGGCGCCCGCGTCCTTCAGCAGCTGCTTCGCCTTGTCCTTGGCGGCCTTCCCGTCCTTGCTGAAGCCGGCGATCTTCACCAGATCGGCGTCGGCCATCGCGAACGGTCCTTTCGGCCGCATCAGCCCGCCGACGTCCTTCACGATCGTGATCTTCGAGAGGGCCTCACCGCCGGCCCACCGGTCGATGGCGAGGGTGAGCGCCTGGCGGACCCGAACATCGTCGAACGGCTTCTTTTTCGTGTTCGGCACGATGTAGTTCACGCAGATCCACGGGCCTTCCTGGGTCGTGATGTCGTTCGGCAGGGCTCGGGTCAGATCGTCGCGCTGCTGCGGCGTGAACCCTCGGAACTCGACCGCGGCCTGCTTGCTGCGGATCGCGTTCACTTCGGCGGTCGCGTCGGTGATGATGAGCGCCTTGTAGCCGTCGAGGTAGGGCCGACCCTTCACGAAGTAATCCGGATTCCGTTTGCCGACCCAATCCTGGCCCTTCGTGTTGGACACGTAGATGAACGGTCCGGTCCCCATGACGTTCTTCTCGTACCAATGGATGTCCTGCTTCAGCTTGGCCGCGCTGTACAGGAAGTTCCACGGCGAGGCGAGGTTCGTGGCGAGCGACGCGGACGGGTACTTCAGCTTGAACACGACGGTGGTCTTGTCGGGCGCCTCGATCTTGTCGACCGCGGCGTACGCCCCGGCGCGCGGCGAGAGCACGCCCTGGGGCGGGAAGATGATCTTCTGGTAAGTCGCGACGACGTCATCCGAGCTGAACGCGGTGCCGTCGTGGAACTTGATGTCCGGCCGGAGCTTCACGGTGTAGGTGAGCTTGTCGGCGGAGATCTCCGGCAGGGACGCGGCGGCGTCGGGGATCACCTTCGTGAGGTCGTTCGGGTCGAACTTGTAGAGCAGGCTGTAGTGGGGCGCGATCGGGTGGAGCAGCGCGAAGGTCGTCTCGCGATGGCCGTCGAACGAGGGCGGCTCGGCGTTGACGACGAAGGTGAGGGTGCCACCGGACCGCGGTGACTCGGCCGCGCTGGGCGCCGGTGAGGCCGTGGTCCGCCCGCCCTGCTGGCACGCCGCGACGACGATGACCATCACGAGCGAAAGGACGAGCGACCGGCGCTGACGCATCCGCCACCCCCGTTGCTGGTGCCTCGAGGGCCCAGCCCGACGGAACTATACGCCGTGCACCTTCGTTTTCCGCCGACCGAAAGAGGCGACGCGACGGCCTATCCTCGACCGCGGTGACCACGCCGCCACCTGTTCTGACGCCCGCCTATCGCATCGTCATGCGCCTCGAGATCGCGAACCGTCCGGGCATGTTCGCCGAGGTCGCGCGGACGATCGGGGCACGCGGCTGCAGCCTCGGCGCGATCGACCTCGTCGAGGCGACCCCCGCGAAGCACATCCGCGACGTCACGGTCGACGCCCCGGACGAAGAGACGGGCGAGAAGCTCGCCGCCGACCTGCGCAAGCTGAAGGGCGTCGCGGTCCGCTCGGTCTCCGACCGCACCTTCCTCATGCACCTCGGCGGCAAGGTCGCGATCGCCGGCCGTGTCTCGGTCCGCACGCGCGACGATCTTTCGCTCGTCTACACACCCGGCGTCGCGCGGGTCTCCCGGGCCATCGCGGCGGACCCGGAGCGCTCGTGGTCGCTCACCCAGCGAGCCAACGCGATCGCCATCGTCTCCGACGGGACCGCGGTCCTCGGCCTCGGCAACGTCGGCCCGCTCGCGGCGCTGCCGGTCATGGAGGGCAAGTCCCTCCTCTTCGCCGATCTGGCGCACGTCTCGGCCTTCCCGCTCGTCATCAAGCCCGGAACGCCGCGCGAGATCGTGGTCGTGCTCGCCGGACTGCTCAACGCCGCCGCCGTCTGCGACGTCGGCATCGAGGGCCTGCGGGTGGTCGTGCTCGGCGCGGGCGCGGCCGGCACGGCGACCGCGCGCCTCCTGCGCACCGCGGGCGTCACCCGGATCGCGGTGCTGGACCGGCACGGGACGATCACGAGCGCGCGCGCCGACCTGAACGAAGAGAAGCGCGCGCTCGCCGCGGAGCTTGGCTCCGATGGACCGGCGGAGACGCTCGCCGAGGCGATCGTCGACGCCCACGTCTTCATCGGGCTCTCCGGTCCGCGACTACTGACGCTCGAGATGGTCCGTTCGATGGCCCGCCCGCGGATCGTGTTCGCGCTCGCGAACCCCGAGCCGGAGATCGATCCGGTCGTCGTGTCCGAAGAGGTCGAGGTGCTGGCGACCGGGCGAAGCGACTACCCGAACCAGGTCAACAACGTGCTCGCCTTCCCCGGTATCTTCCGCGGCCTTCTTGACGCGCGGGCGCGGACGGTCACCACGGGCATGGAGCTCGCCGCGGCCGCGGCGCTCGCGGACACCGTACCCGCGCGCCTTCGATCCGCCGAATACATCCTCCCATCGGTCTTCGATCGGCGCGTCGTCCCGGCCATCGCGCGCGCCGTCGCGACCGCCGCTCGCGCCGATGGCGTCGCCCGCCGCGGCCGCATGCAGACCACGTCCCGGCCGGCGCCCGTCGCGGTCTGAGCCGCGACCCGCTCGCCCGGCACCGGCGCGGTGTTGGCACCGCGGCTGCAGCCCTCGCTCCCATGGAACGCGGGCCGGAACACACCGACGACACGCCCCTCCGGCCGGTCGACGATCAGGTCGAACGCGACGCAGCCGACACCGTCGTCGACGAGGACACGGACTTCACCGATCAGCCGCTGGGGGCCGCTGTGAGCGAGGTGGTGGAGGGCGAGGGCGACGCGTCGTACTTCGCGCCGACCGATCCCGTGACCCGGCCGGGTGACCGGCGCGGCGAGACCGAGATGCTCGGCGGCTTCGCACCCGGCGCGGAGCCACCGGAGGCCGACCGCTCGGCCGAAGGGCGCGTCGGGGACGAGGCGCTGGCCGACGCCGTCCGTACGGCGCTCGCGCGGGATGCGGCGACGGTGTCGCTCGCGATCCGCGTCACCGTCCGCGACGGAGTGGTCACGCTGCGCGGGCCGGTCGACGGCCCCGAGGATGCCGACAGCGCCGAGGCGGTCGTGGGAGCGGTGCGTGGGGTCCGCGAGGTCGTCGACGAGACGACGTACCGGTAGACGCGACTAGCGCCCTTTCCAGACCGGCGGCCGCTTCTCCAGAAAAGCGTTCACGCCCTCGCGGAAATCCTCGGAGCCGTATGCGAGCGCGACGAGGTCCTCGCCCGCGCCGAGGCGTTCGCGCTCCGCCTCCAGGATGCGGAGCACCGCGAGCTTCGTCGCGCGGATCGTGAGCGGCGCGTTCGCCGCGATCCGCTGCGCCAGCGCCATCGTGTGTGCCTCGATCCGGTCGAGCGGGACGACCTCGTTGAACGCGCCCGCGGCGAGCGCCTGGGCCGCCGTGGCGAGGTCTCCGGTGAAGAGCAGCTGCTTCGTGAGCGCGGGGCCGAGCACCTGCGTCATCCGAGCGACGTTGCGAAGCGACAGCGTGTTGCCGACTGTGCGCGCGATGGGCACCCCGAACCGCGCGTTGTCCGCCGCGATCCGGATGTCGCAGGCGAGGGCGAGCGCCGCTCCCCCGCCGGCCGCGACGCCCCGGATCAGCGCGATCGTCGCCTGCGGTAGCCGCTCGACGCCGCCGATCCCGCGCTCGATGTGCCGCTCGTAGGCGAGCGCGTCCTCCGCGCTCCGGATCTCGCCCACCTTCCGGATGTCGCTGCCCGAGACGAAGGCCGCGTCACCGCGGCCCTGGAAGACGACGACCCGCAGGGTCCCGTCGTCGGCGAGCTCGGCACAAAGGCTCGTGAGCTCGGCATACATCTCCTGGGTGAACGCGTTGCGTGCCTCCGGCCGGTCGAACGTGACCCACGCGATCGCGTCGCGGCGCTCCCAGCCGATCCGCTCGCTCATCAGGTGTCACGCGCGGGCGTGCTCAGGGCGACCCCATCGGCCACGAGGGACGCGATGTCGGCCGCCTCGAGCCCCGCCTCGGCGAGCACCTCGCGGGTGTGCTCGCCGAGCAGGGGTGCCGCGCGCCGCATCGCGGGCGGGGTGAGCGAGAGGTGGAGCGGCGAGCCGATCGCGCGTACCGGCCCGGCGAGCGGATGGGGCAGGTCGACGAACAGCCCGCGTTCGCGCAGGTGCGGGTCGGCGAACACCGCCGCGAGGTCGTTGATCCGCCCGCACGGCACGCCGGCCTCGGTCAGCACCCGCAGCCACTCCTCGGTCGGCCGCGTCGTCGTCACCGCCTCGATGATGGCCGCCAGCTCGGCGGCGCGCTCGTGACGGGCCGTCGCGTCGATCCATTTCGGATCCTCCGTCAGGCGCTCGAGGCCGGTCGCCGAGCGCCACACCGGCGGGCTCGTGGCCCCGATCGCGATGTGACCGTCGGCGGTCCGGACGGCCTGATATGGCGCGGTCACCCGGTGCGCGGACCCGAGCGGGCCGGGGACCTCACCGGTCGTGAGGTACACGCCGGATTCCCAGATCGCGAGCGAGACGCCGCTCTCGAACAGCGAGAGATCGATGAGCTGCCCACGTCCGGTGTCGCGTCGCGCCAGCAGCGCGCTCACGATCGCGAAGGCGCCGTACAGCGCCGAGGCGAGGTCCGCGATCGGCACGCCGACCTTCACCGGCGGCCGCCCGGGCTCACCGGTGACGCTCATCAGCCCGCTCTCCGCCTGCAGGATGAGATCGAGGCCCGCGCGGTCGCGGTACGGCCCGGTCCGGCCGTAGCCGGTGATCGAGCAGTACACGAGATCCGGTCGCATCGCGGCGAGCGCCTCGTAGCCCAGGCCCAGTGCGTCGAGCGTTCCGGGCCGGAGATTCTCGATGATCACGTCGGCGCGCGCGGCGAGCGCGCGGAACGCGGCCTGTCCACGGGCCGCCTTCAGGTCGAGCGCCAGGCTCCGCTTGTTGCGATCGAGCCGCAGGAAGCCGGCGCCGTCCGGGCTCCCCGCGGCGAACGGCCCGAGTGAGCGGCTGTAGTCGCCGCCGGCGGGGGATTCGACCTTGACCACGTCGGCGCCGAGATCGGCGAGCAGGGTGCCCGCGTACGGGCCGGCCATGTAGTTGCCGAGCTCGAGGACCCGGATCCCCTCAAGCGCGCCGGGCGCCACGGATCACCTCGTCGTAGAACGCGAGCAGCTGGTCGGTCACGTGCGACCAGTCGAACTCCCGCGCGCGTTTGGCCCCGGCGGCGCCGAGGCGCGATCGCAGCTCCGGCTCGGTGATGAGCCGGTCCAGCGCCCCGCACAGCGCGTCGACGTCGCGCGGCTCGACGAGCAGGCCCGACACGTTGCGCTGGACGACCCGTTTGTAGCCGTGGATGTCACTCACCACGGTCGGCGTCCCCGCGGCCATCGCCTCGAGGAGCACGATGCCGAACGACTCGCGGCCGGTCGATGGCGCGCAGAAGATGTCCGCGGTCTTGTAGAAGCGGGCCTTGTCGACCTCGCTCACCGCACCCGCGAACAGCACGTCGCGCATGTCGTTGCGGCGAACGAAGCGCCGCAGCTCGCCGAGCTCCACGCCGCGACCGCAGACGATGAGCCGGGTCGCCGGATGGCGCAGCTTCAGCTTCTGGTATGCGCGGACGAGGTAGAGCGCGCCCTTGCGGGGCTCGAGCCGGCCGACGAAGAGGATGTTGGTCATCCCGTCCCGGAACTCGGGGAACGGCTTGGCGTTCGCGAAGAAGTCCGCGTCGACCCCATTCGGGATGATGCGGTAGTCGCCGGGGAAGTAGCGCGAGATGAAATGGCGCGCCGCGCTCGAGACCGCGATCCGTCCGTCGAGCTTGGCCATGTAGCGGTCGGCGATCGGGCGGAACGCCCAGTACCCGAAGGAGAACCCGCCGAACGCGTGGAAGGTCGCGACCTGGGGACAGGACTTCCGGTCGAGGATCTGGGCGGAGAGCAACGGCACGAGCGGCTCGTGGTGATGGATGATGTCGAACCGCTCGCGCGCGAGCATCTTCGTGACCAGGAATTCGAGCCGGGCCGAGAGCGTGATCCGGCCGACGCTCCCGTTGTACGGGACCGCGATCGCTCGACCGATCTGGATAACGTCCTGCGCCCGCGGATCGTCGCCCCACGGGGCCGTGATGATCCGAACCTCGTGGCCGCGATCGCGCATGTGCTCGTACGTCTCGCGGATGTGCTCGTTCGCGCCGCCCGGGCGCGGATAGGCGTACGGGCTGACGATCCCGATCTTCACGCCTGCCGCCGCATGCGTCGCGTCGCCCGCTTCAACGGATCTCGGACCATCGACCGCCATTGCTGGCGGGCCGCACCGTCGAGGTGCTCGCGCAGCGTCCAGGCACGGCCTTCCGCCCGGGTCGTCCGCGCGCGGATCGCGCGACGCAGGGCGCGGCCGTCGCGGCCGGGGAACTCGGTCCACGCCGTGCCCACGAGCGCCGCGTGATGGGCGTCGCTCGAGCCGGTCTCGGCGACGCGGAGGACGTGCCGATTCAGCCACTCGGCGCGGGCCATGCGCACGCGTCCGGCGTAGCTCGGGTTGCGCAGCTCGATCCCATCGACGAAGCACTCGGCCTCGCCCCGTGCCGCCAGCGATCGCAGCGCCCGCTCCCCGATCGAGAACGTGAGGTAGGAGAGCGGGTGCGGGATCACCGCGATCCCTCCGGCGCGATGGATGGCGACGATCGTCTCCGCGAGCGGGCGGAACATCGCGATCTCGGTCTCCACGAAGAGCGCGAGCAGGTGACCGGACCGGGTCGTGACCTCGATGCCGGTGACCACCTCGACCGGGCTCCCACGCCGCGCCGCGATGTCACGCGCGTTGAACGACCCGCGCACGTCGTCGTGATCCGTGAGCGCCATCACGTCGAGCCCGACCCGTTCGGCTGCCGCGACGAGCTCCTCGGGCGAGGCGAGCCCGTCGCCGAGATCGGAGTGGATCTGGAGATCGGCCCTGCCCACGAGGTCGCCCTCAGCGGTCCCAGACCGGCTCGAACACCGACCACTGGTCGGGCACCGCACGGATCTGGCGTTCGAGGATCGCCGCGAAGCGCCGGACCCCGTCGCGGATGTCGGCGGCGTGGTCGTCGGTCCGCCGAAGGTGCAGCTCCGGCTCGAAGATCGCGCAGATCGTGCCGCCCTCGCGCCGCGCGAAGGCCGGGATCACCGGCGCGCCGGTCCGCAGCGCGAGCGCGACGTGCGCCGACGGCAGCAGCGCCTCGCGCCCGAAGAACGGGACGCGCTCGCCCACGCCGGTGACCGCGCGGTCGGCCAGGATGCCGAGCACGCCGCCCTGCCGGAGCACGCGCCGGATGCCCAGCGCCGAGTCGGTCTGCACGAAGCGGAGGCCCATCGCGGTGCGAGCCCGGTTGATCGCGCTCGCGAGCTCGCTCGTCTCGCGTTCGATCGGCAGCGTGGCCGGGTAGCCGTTCAGGACGAGGACCTGCCCGCACACCGAGACCGGGCCGAGGTGCGCGCTCGCGATGATGACCCCGCGTCCGCGGGCGTGCGTGGCGACGAACTCATCCCATCCGATGACCCGGATCTGGCGCAGCACCTTCCCCGCGACCGTCGCGATCACGGCGTCGGCCGCGGCGGGGAGCAGCGGGATGGCCCGCTCGGCCGATCGAACGGCGATCGCGGCGAGCCGGCTCACGCGCCGGCGGCCGCCCGGCGCGGCCACATCGGCCGGAAGATGTACCACTGGTCGGGCCAGCGGCGCACGAAGTGCTCGAGCCCGCGGGCGATCGCCTCCGTCGCGTGCTGCACGTCCTCCGTCGCCTGCTGGGACCGCTCGACGAAGATCGGAGGCAGCGCGATCCCGGTGAACGTGTTGTCGTGGCGCCGTACCACGGCGGCGACGACGATGGGCGCGCCGGAGACGCGGGCGAGGTTCGCCGCGACCGCCGGAAACGCGGTGGGCGTCCCGAAGAAGTCGGCCTCGACCGTGTCCAGCGCATGCGCTCGGGGACCGAGGTCCATCATCAGGCCGACCATCTCGTTGCGGCGCAACGCGCCGAGCACTTTCTTCGCCGCGCCCTCGGGCGCGAGCAGGGTGATGTTCTTGTGCGCGCGGTTGCCGACGAGCAGATCCATCAAGCGCTGGTTCTCGAGCTCGTCGGCGATGACGTTCAGGGGGATCTCGTCCGCGATCCGGGCGCCGCCGAGCTCGAAGTTGCCGAAGTGGATGGACACGAAGATCAGGCCTTTGCCCTTGGCCAGCGCGCCGCGGAGATGCTCCCAGCCCTCGACCGTGACGAGCCGTTCGAAATCCGAGATGTCGAGGCGCGGGAAGCGCATGATCTCGACGACGTACTTGGCGAAGTTGCGGAACGACCGTCGGGCCACGCGTGCCACTTCGCGATCGGTCGACGGCCGCGCCAGGACGATGGCGAAGTTGTGCTTCGTGATCTCGCGCTTCGCGCGCCAGCCGAGGTAGGTGATCTCGCCGAGCAGCACGGCCACGGAGTAGAGGAGCCTCGCCGGCAGGCGCTGGGCGATCGTCGCCGAGACGCGCCAGCCCCAGTAACCGGTGCCGTGCACGAGGCGCGACAGCATCATGCGCCGCCCTTCAGCGTGTCGCTGTTGCGACCGGCGATGAAGTCCTCCACCAGCGTCCGAGCGCGATCGTCCGGGATCTGGCGGGGCGGAGACTTCATGAAATACGAGGCCGGCGCCACGATCGTGCCGCCTAACCCACGATCGAGCGCGAGCTTGCAGCAGCGGATCGCGTCGATCACGACGCCCGCACTGTTCGGCGAGTCCCAGACCTCGAGCTTCACCTCCGCGTTGAGCGGCACGTCGCCGAACGTCGTGCCCTCCATCCGGATGTAGCACCACTTGCGGTCGAGGAGCCAGGGCACGTAGTCGGACGGGCCGACGTGCACGTCGCGCTCATCCATCTCGTAGTCGAGCATGCTCGTCACGGCGTTCGTCTTGCTGATCTTCTTCGATTCGAGACGTTCCCGCTCCAGCATGTTGAGGAAGTCGGTGTTGCCACCGAAGTTCAGCTGGTACGTGCGGTCGAGCCGGACGCCTCGGTCCATGAAGAGGCGGGTCAGGACGCGATGGGTGATCGTCGCCCCGACCTGTGACTTGATGTCGTCGCCGATGATCGGCAGCTTCTTCGCCGAGAATCGCTTCTGCCAGTACGGCTCCCGTCCGATGAACACCGGCACGCAGTTGATGAACGCACAGCCCGCCTCGAGCACCTGCTCGACGTACCACTTGGTCGCCTCTTCACTGCCGACGGGAAGGTACGAGACCACGACGTCGACCCTGCGCTCGCGGAGGATCGCGACGATGTCGTCGGTCGGACCCTCCGCCTTCTTCACGACCGCCGAGACGTACTTGCCGATGCCGTCGTGGGTCATCCCGCGGGAGAGGCGCACGCCGGTCTTCGGCACGTCAGCGAACCGGAAGGTGTTGTTCGGCGCCTGGTAGATCGCGTCCGCGAGGTCCTTGCCGACCTTGTTCCGGTCCACGTCGAACGCCGCGACGAACTCGATGTCACGGATGTGGTAGCCGCCGAGCTCGACGTGCATGAGGCCCGGGATCTTGTCGCCCGGCTTGGCATTGCGGTAGTAGTGGACGCCCTGAACGAGCGAGCTCGCGCAGTTCCCCACGCCGATGATCGCGACGCGGATGGGTCGTCTGCGGGTGGCCGGGCGGCCGACCCGGCGGCCCGCCGTCCTGGTCGGCGCGCGGCCGCGGCCGGCGGCCGCGGGCCTCGTCCGCTTCGTCGCTGTCGCCATCTGGTCCGTACCTTCTTTCTTATCTGGTCCCGAGCGCGCGGGCCACGAACGTGACCCGCTGCAGCAGGGTGATGGTCGCGAGGAGCGCCACCGCGACCACCGCGGCCACGAAGAGCGGCCGGAGACCGAACAGCCCCCAGCAACCGACGCCGACGAGCATCACCGTGAGCCGTGCCTCGCGCGGCGCGAGCCCGACGTCGGCCTTGATGCCGAGTGACTCGGCCTTGGCCCGGACGTACGACACGAGGAACGACGTCACGAGGCCGGCGAGCGCCGCCCAGAAGAGGAGCGGGTCGCCGATCGTCGCTCCGAGCGCCGCGGCCGCGCAGGCGAGCGCCGCGTCGGACACGCGGTCGAGCGTGGAGTCCAGGAACCCACCGAAGGCTGTCCCCCCGCCGGCGGCGCGGGCGAGCTGTCCGTCGAGCGTGTCGGACAGCGCTCCCGCGAGCAGGACCAGGAGCGCCGGGAACGGCATCCCGAGCGCGACTAGCACCGACCCAGCGAGCGTGAGCAGCGACCCGAGCATCGTCACCGCGTTCGCGGTGATCCCGACCGCGTGCAGCCGCCTGGCCAATGGCGCGAGCCCGAGGCGCGTCCCCTCGGCGACCTGCTTCGGGACGACCCCATGGCTCATCGCGCGCTTCCCGGGTTCATGAGCAGCCGGAAGCCACGGTCGTGGAGCTGCGCGAAGCGCTGCCGGTCGAAGGAGCAGCGGACCTCGCGGCCGATCCGCGCCGTCCGCACGACCCCGGCCCGGCGCAGCCGGCGCAGGTGCCACGAGAGCAGCGGCTGGGATAGCCGCAGGCGGCGGGCGAGCTCCGAGACCGTGTGCTCGCCGTCCGTCGCGAGCAGCTGGATGATCCGGAGCCGCGTCTCGTCGCCGAGCGCGCGGTAGTAGGCGCGCAGGTCCCGCATCGCGGCCGTCTCGGTCAGCATCGCTCCCCGTTCATTCCCTTCGACACCGAAAGAAAAAGTATCGCTTATGTATTCTGCGGGCCGCGGAAATTCACGTCAAACCGACCGGACGCTGCCATACTCGGCTCGTGCCGCATCCTCGCCGATCGCAACGGCCTGTCGGCGTTTCGCCCCTGTTCACCGCGCAGGCGAGCTCCGACGACGGCGAGTCCGCGGCCTCCACACCGCTCGCCGCCCGGGTCCGGCCCCGCGACCTCGACGAGTTCGTCGGCCAGCAACACCTTGTCGCCCCGGGACGCGTGCTGCGCAAGGCGATCGACGCGGGACAGCTTCCGTCGATGATCCTGTGGGGGCCGCCCGGGACCGGGAAGACGACCCTCGCCCGCATCGCCGCGAAGCGCGCTCGCTCTCGCTTCGTCGCGCTGTCCGCGGTATCGGCCGGCGTGGCGGACCTGCGTCGCGTGATCGGCGAAGCTCGTGAGCTGCGCGCGGCGACCGGCGCCCGCACCGTCCTGTTCATCGACGAGATCCATCGGTTCAACAAGGCCCAGCAGGACGCGGTCCTGCCGTTCGTCGAGGAAGGCGACGTGACGCTCATCGGCGCGACCACGGAGAACCCGTCGTTCGAGGTGATCTCCGCTCTGCTCTCACGGTCCCGGGTCTTCGTCCTTCATCCCCTGACCGAGGACGACGTGCGCCTCATCGTCGAGCGCTCGCTCGGCGACGAGCGCGGGCTCGGAGGCACCGCGAAGGTCGAGCCGGACGCGCTCGACGCGCTGGTCGTGGTCGCCAATGGAGACGCACGGGTGGCGTTGAACGCGCTCGAGCTTGCGGCAGACGCCGCCACGCCGGACGACCAGGGCATCCGACACGTCGACCTGGGCGCGATCAAGGAGGCGCTCCAACGGCGCTCGCTCGTCTACGACCGCGCCGGGGACGCCCACTACGACGCGATATCCGCGTTCATCAAGAGCGTCCGCGGCTCCGATGCCGACGGCGCGCTGTACTGGCTCATGCGGATGATCGACGCCGGGGAGGATCCGATGTTCATCGCCCGGCGGCTCGTCATCCTGGCCGCGGAGGACATCGGGCTCGCGGATCCTCAGGGCCTGGTCATCGCGTCGTCGGCGCAGCAGGCGGTGCATCTCATCGGGATGCCGGA
>WNGE01010578.1_pt1 | contig 13383 bp, 9 predicted proteins | sample 5400651 | NCBI WGS metagenome assembly WNGE01 (sample SAMN13153370, study PRJNA577476) | soil metagenome | isolation source: 60 cm soil or saprolite under grassland replicate 2 | place: USA:California | collected 2016-06-15 | reverse complement strand
GGCCACAGCAACGAGCTTAACAAGACCGTCGCCAACTCGCAACGCGAGCACGAGCGCCTGCAGACCGAGATCCAACTTGCAGCTTCCGTCGAACAGCAGCTCGCCGCGGAGGTCGCCGGTCTGGAGCAAGAGGTGAGCGCCGGGCAGGAGCGTGTGCGGGCTCACGAGAAATCCCAGCGCGAGATGACCGGTCTCGTTGAGGAGCTGCAGCAGGAGATGGAGGAACGCGCCATCGCCTACCGCCGTCAGCAGGACGAACTGGGCCGGGCGCGCACCGCCCTGGCCGTCAAGCGACAGGAGGCGAAAGCCCTGCACCAGCAACTGGCCTTGCAACGTTCCCAGGCGCAAGATCTCAAGTTCCAGGTTGACCAGCAAGTAGCGCGCGGCAAAGAGGCCGAACAGCGCCGTTTGAGCTTGCAGGAGACCATTGCCAATTATCGCAGCACCCTGGAACAGGCTCACGCTAAGGCCCAGGCGTTGGAAGATGAACTGCACATCATCGAGGGCAGGCTTGCCGAGATCGATCAGCAGGTGGCAGGCGTGGAGCAGCAGCGCGTGAAAATGCAGCATACTCTCACCGAACAAGAAACTATCTATCGCCGCGCACTATTGGAGAGTCAGCGCGCGCGCGACGCCATCGAGAGCCTGCTAGAGCAGATGCGCGAAGAGATCGGCGTCGAGGATCCCAGAGAGCTTCCGGACTTCCTCGCGAGCGACGACACCGAACAGGCCAGCGGACAGAACGGGTATTCAATGCCAGCCGCCGATCCAGGCGTGCTAACTGAGCAAGAGGAGTCTAATCTGCGTAAGTTGCGCCGCCGCATCGACGGACTGCGCAGTCGCTTGAAAGCTATGGGCGGCTGCGATATTAACGCGCCGCAGCAGTACGAAGAGACGCGCACGCGCTACGAATTTCTGACCGCCCAGATCGTCGACATGGACCAGGCCGCGCACCACCTGCGCGCGATCATCAGCCAGCTCGATGTCACGATGGCGCGCCAATTCGAAGTCACCTTTCAGGCCATCAACGCCCGTTTCCGCGAGCACTTCACCACACTCTTCAACGGAGGAAGCGCACGCCTGGAACTGACGATGGCGAAGAGCGAAGAGGACTCACAGGCACCCGCGACGCCTGCCGGTATGCCAACCGGGATCGATGTTATCGTGCAGCCGCCCGGCAAGAAGGTACAGGACCTCTCGCTGCTCTCCGGCGGGGAGCGTGCTCTTGTCTCGGCGGCCCTGCTCTTCTCCCTTCTGGAAGTCAACCCGCCGCCCTTCTGCCTGCTCGACGAAGTTGATGCCGCCCTCGATGAAGCGAACGTCGCACGCTTCTGTGATATCCTCAAGCGCCTCGCGCAGCGCACGCAGTTCATCGTCATCACGCACAACCGCGTCACCATGACCGCGGCCCAGGTCATCTACGGAGTCTCGATGCGTGAGAGCGCCTCGCGCCTGCTCTCGCTCAGGTTGGAAGAGGTCGCTGTGGCGGGGGATCGCTGAAAATATGTAACCTGCCAAAAATCTCGTGCAAAAGTGTTGACAAACGTGTGGAGTCATGATAATATGAACCATGTCAAAAGAAACCGCCTGTATGTGCAGGTGAGCTGGTGACTATAGCGAAGAGGGTACACCCGTTCCCATCCCGAACACGGCAGTTAAGCTCTTCAGCTCCGATGATACTTTGGGGGCAGCCCCACGGGAAAATAGGACGTCGCCATCTCACCCGCCCACATGGGCGGTTTTGTTTTTTCTGTTCACACTTGAGATCACGAATTGGCTTGCTCCTGTGCGGATTGCAACTGACTGGGTACGTCTCGCTCTGCTGGATTGAGATCAGTATGGCGGTGAACGATCTTCCATCCTCCGGCTTCGCGGCGATAGATGTTGGTGACGCGATGCTCAATAGAGGTCGGTTTTCCAGCGATGGTTCCCTGCCCGAACTCAATGGCTGTCTCGTATGCCAGGTCACCGCCGACCTGGATCAGGGAGTTCCTTCTCCCCAAAGTGACCTGGCTGCCCCTGCAGAGCTGTGCGACCTGCTCGAATACAGGCCGTAGCTGTTCCCAGCCAACTTCCCGGCCACCGTACGGATTCATAGCTGTCACATCCGGGCTATGGGACCATGCCTCTATTATCGGCCCGGCATCTCCATTGAGCAGATGACCCAGTGCAACATAATATTGGTCTGAGGCCCGGCGAACTTCATCTTCTACTGACATAAGACCTGTTCCTTTCCAGATTCGTAGAGCCCCTAAAGAGGGGATTTAGTACATTTTGCAAGGCTTGTGCGACCAGGGTCGCGTCCTGGATTGCTGCTGCAGCTCATCCTACCACCATCCGAAAAAACAAGTCAAGTACGACCACAAGAGAGAGAATAACCTGAAAAGTTACTTTGCCTTACAATTCTGATAACACGCGCACCACCGTATCTATCTCCTCTTCGGTGTTATAGAAATCCGTCGAGATGCGCAGCGCCTTCGTTCTGGGGATATTGCGTATAACGATGCGATATTTTTCTAGCAACTGTTTGACCAGTTCGGTGTCGTTGCGCCCAGCGAGGGTGAATGACACGATGCCGCTTCCACCTGGCTCGGGGGTCAGCATCGTAACGCCGGGCACCTGTTGCAGCGCGCGATAGGCGTAGGCGTTCAGGCTCGCAATGCGTTCGAACATCCAGGGGTAGCCGACGAACTGCTCCATCCAGTCCAGGACGGCAGCCTGACCCGCCACGGCTGCCGTGTGCCGACCGCCCAGCTCGAAGCGTTGCGCGTTATCGTTCAGTTCCCACTCTGTGCCCTCTTCGTGCTTGATGGACCAGTAGCCGACGTACGTTGGGGCGGCGTAGTGCAGAGACTCGCGCCTGACGTAGAGCGCGCCCGTGCCGTCCGGCCCGCAGAGCCATTTTTGCATAGGAATAGCGTAGAAGTCGACATCCAACGCCTTGACATCGATAGGGATGGCGCCAGCCGATTGCGCGCCGTCGATCAGGACGGGGATGCCGCGCTCGCGACCCAGGCGCACGATCGCGCTAATGTCGAGGCGCGCACCGGTGGTCCAGGTAACGTGTGATATGGAGATCAGGCGCGTGCGTTCCGTTACCAGCTCGCTGACCGCCGCGAGGATGGGACGATCAGCGCGCGGACCGAGGTCCGCGAAACGGATGACGATGCCGAAGCGGTCGCGTGCCTGGTAAAGCGGCGCCAGGGCACTGATATGTTCGTGCGTAGTCGTGATAACCTCATCACCCTCTTGCCAGTTGAAGCCGTAGCTGATAATATTCATACCTCCGCCGGTACTATCGGTAAGAGCGATCTCGCTTTCGTCGGCGTTGAGCAGACGGGCAACGCGGCGGCGCGCGTCTTTGTACGTATCTATCATCACTGCGAACGCCTGGGCACCCAGGCGACCGTGACGCCACTCGGCCTCTGTACGCTGCTGCATGGCCTGGATAGCGCGCGTCGGGAGCGGACCGAATGTGCCGCTATTGAGGTAGATATTTTCGAGCGTGGCGGGCATTTCCTGGCGAACTTGCTGTAGATGGGTGAGGTCTGACAAGATAAGAGCTCCTTCGTGTGAAAACGGGCATCTGGTCCTGGATGACCAGCGATATGTCCTGTGCGGCGGATTTGTTTACATGTATATCGTATTATATTGTTGGCGCGACTGACAAGAGAGCCAGTTAATGAGAGAAGGATTTTCCATACCATGCGTATACGAACGTTTCGCTATGAGGATATTCACGCGCTGGTGCCGCTGCAGCAACTGGCCGCACAGGCAGACGGAGTAGAGCGGCTGTATGACCTGGCATCCTGGCCGAACGATTCCGAGCTGAACGCCGGGTATACGCTGGTCCAGGTGCTGCAAGATGAGACTGGGTATCACCTGCTCTGCCAGGGGGCCGTTCATCCCGCGCAGCGCCATCGCGGGGCTGGTCGCGCCCTGCTCATCTGCGCGCTGAACCGGGCGCGCCTCCTGGCCGAAGAGTTCGAATTCGAAGCCGAGCAGGCAGGGATTCCTGTTTATTTTGAGGCTCTACTACCGGCGCGCAATCCTGCATCAGCGCGCCTGGCTGCTAAGTGTGAGATGCTGCTCGTGAGTGAAACCGCTTCGAGCAGCATGCAGTTGTATCGCGCTGATTTGTAAGAATGATCCACTCAGGTAGTTTAAACGCCAAATTCATGGAAGAAAACAAGTGTGCGTGTTTTCTCACAACAGAAAGCCCTGGATGAGCCAGGAGAGATCAGCTTCTGTGGCTGATTTCCCTTTGAATTACCTCCCTCTTGCCTCTCCCACTCTTTAGTGATGAGGTGTTGGGGTCGCCGTTGGCTGGTTCCCGTGCGGCGTCGGGGTCACCGACGGTTTGTTCCCATGCGGCATCGGGGTCACCGTTGGCTGGTTCCCCTTGCCTTTCTGGTTGCCACCAGGAGTGCCACTGGTGCCCGCACCTTTGATGGTAATGGCCGTAGTCTCTGTTGCGGTGCCATCCGGGTTGAGAATACCCAGGCTGTGGGGGTGCTGGTTGCCGTTCCAATCCATCACAAAGACCATCTGGCCATGCTGAAGCGTTCCGATCCCTTTGATCACTTTGCCATTCACCAGGAGGTGCGCACCCGGCTGAAGATCGCGGCCCGTGAAGCTGATGGTCGCGCGTTCATTGGGATGAGCCGGCAGCGTCAGTGAGGCTTGTCTCACGAGCGGGACCGTGTCTCCCAGACGAGCCAGTTCATTGGTGGTCCCCAACTGCTCCGGCAGGGCCAGTCGAGCAAGCAGACCGCGCAACATGTGGATGGCATCGAGTTTCAGCCTGGCCAGTTCGCCCGCTAGTTGCGTTTGTTGCGCGCCTACTGGCAGTTCATTGATGGCCGCAGCGGCGGCGCTCACCTGCTGATCCAGGTCAGCCAGGGCCTGGCGATACGCACTTGCATGGGCCGTGTCAGCTAGAGAAGGGAACGCCTTGACCCGATCACGCGCGAATTGTAGGTCGAGTGTGGCCTGATCTGCCGGGCGGCCGGAGAGCTGGACATGTTGTTCCCAGCGTTTGAGTCCGTAGAGCGGGCTAGTGGGATCGGTAACCTGGACCGCCAGAGCCAGCACACTGGTGCTCAACAGGCAAAACAGCAAACAGATACCCAGTACCGTACTCAAGGCCGGACGTGTGCGCAGCAGGGAGAAGAAGGAGCGTCGCCTACTCCCACGCTGGAGCTGGAGCTCCGCGTAGCGGCGTACCATCCGCCGTTCCAGTTGCCTGGCGAAGTCGGGCGCCACCTGGAGTTGGTGCGCCTGTTGCAAGCGCCGAGCCAGCGCGACTAGTTCATCGACTTCCGCGTCGTGCTCGTGTTCTCTTACAGGCAGCGTGAAGCCGCCCGGATGCTGCCCATTGCGCCCGATTCCCCATTCGGCCTGCTCAAGTCGGTTGTTGAGGCGTTCCTCAAGCGGTTTCATTCTCCTTCCTCCTTCTTCTGTTTCTGGAAAGCAGGAATGGGACTGCGTGGCTTTCCCAGCAGGCGCTGCAAGCTCTGGAGCGCGCGAAATTGCAGCGCCTTCACCGCGTTGGCTTTTTTCCCAAGCATGCGCGCGACCGTCGCTACATCGTATCCCAGGATGAGACGGCCTACCAGCACCTGGCGTTGCTCTTCGGTTAAGTGATTGATGGCCTGGACCACGGCCTGCCAGTCTTCCCGCGTCTCCGTTCGCTGCACTGGATCAGCCTCAGGATGGCTCTCCAGGAGAATCAGAGACTGTGTGTGTGTGTTCTCCCAGGCTTCGCCTGGCAGCGAGAGGTACGCCGGTTGTTTCTCTCGTTTGCGATAGTAGCCCGCGACCGTCACGCGTGCGATACGCAGGAGCCACGCGGTAAAGCCCGCTTCATCCTCTGCTCTGAGGTGATGAATGCCCTCGATCATTTGTAAAAACACGTCCGAGGTCAGGTCTTCCGCCGTGGCCCGATCGGGCACGCGGGTCGCAATATAGCCAAAGATGCCGGGTAAGAACCGGTGGTAAAGCGCACTTAACGCCTCTGAGTTGCCTTGCCGGGCGCAGTCCAGCAGGCGTTCAATGCCCTCCATCGGTCGATGGCCTCCCTGAGAGAAAAGTAGGTCTCATAACAAATACGTTGCACATTGCCCCGCTGAGGTTACGGGTGAACAGGAGGGATTATACCAAAAAAAGACCTGCTCGCGCGAAAAGATCCCACCAAATTCCCAAAAAGGGTGAAGGCCGCAACCTGTAAATGAGCGAGACCTCATTTGACCAGGATAATGATACAGATTCCGCCATTGGAATTCCCAAATTTACAGCCATTTGTATCGGGTGCTGAGGAATGTCAGCACATGAGGGCCTTGCCAGAGAGGACTATTTTCTCAGACCCGTAACCGATGGCGAGTCATGTCCAACTCTCCCTCTAGAGTATGGAGCGTCTCTCAACTCTCACCCGGCTCCTCTCGTTGGCCGAAGTAAGAGGAGGCTGGAGGCGTAGCGGGCCAGAACGCTTCCATTCAGCGCACTATGCTGGATCGTTTCCAGGCCGACAAGCAGTTTAAACCCGCCCTGGAGACGCTGGCGCCATGCGGGATGGGGTCAGGATGCCAACCAATTTCGGGACAGGAGAGAGATGAGCACATGCCTGACCTCTCTTGCACTCAATGAAAGGAAAGATGATGTCAAGCCAGGCGACGCAGTTTGCCATGCCAGTTGATCGTCTTGAGCGACGGATGCTTGCGCAGTATGAGCTATTTTTGCGAGGATCCTGGTCCTACCTCAAGCCCATCCTCAACTTTTCGAGCCTGGATATCTCCTGGCTTTAGACAAGGATAATCTATGTACTTTGATAGTCCAGAGGATCAAGTGGAGGCACGTCTGCTCCAGTTGAGACAACAGCGCCAGCGTAAGCAAAGTCAGGCCGAGCAGAGAGGTTCTCGGACCAAGCTTTCTTCGACCACAGGACATGCATCTGTTGCCGTCGAGACTCCTAGAATGCCCATGCCCGGTATGTCGTTCATGACTGATGCCGTCGAGACTCCTAGAATACCCATGCCCGGTATGTCGTTCATGACCCCTCCGTCCGGGGGAAACGTCTACGCAACAACGCAAATGCCAATGGAGCCTGCCGAGAAGCCAGTCAAGGAGGCAACTAGACGTTCCTCTCTCAAGCAAACGTTTGTGCAGCACATGATGAACGATATCAGGCTGACTCAATTGATGCTGGCAATTACTTTGATCGCCAACATTCTCTTTATAAAGTGGGAGGTCCCGCTGGGTCTAAACGCATTCTATACGGGCAAGTATGGGTTGGCCCTTGAAGATGGTGTGTTTGTGAGCATTGTAGGTTTCCTGATCTACGGGAATTTGATCTACCAATTCACACGCATCGGCTATCTCAAGCGAATCGCAACCCACAAACCAGCCACTCCCAAAGAGCTTGAAGATTTCCTGTATAAGCAGGTTACCCCGCCGCTTGCGATTCTTGTTCCCTCTTATAAAGAGGATGTGCAGGTGATTAAACAAACATTACTCTCAGCCGCATTACAGGAATATCCTCACCGTCGGGTCGTTTTACTGATCGATGATCCGCCTTCTCCAGACAATTGGGAGGATAGCATGAAACTGATCGCAGCAAGAAATGCTCCCCGCCAGATACACATGCTCCTCTCAGAGCAGGATAAACGACTTCGTAGAGCATGGCAAAGCTTTGCCACACGGCTCAGACAGGGTTGTCTTGATCGTTCCACGGAGATGGCTCGCCTGGCAGCTCTCTATGAGGAAGTTGCCCAATGGTTCAAAAGGCAGGCTGAAACCTATCCCATAAGAAATCACACGGATGATTTTTTTGTCCAACATATTCTCCTTCAGCCTTTTCATGAATTCTGGCTCAAAGCCCAGGAACTACACCATCCGAAAGTCCTTCTCTCACCACATGAATTTGATCAAGAATATCGACGCCTGGCTTCGCTCTTTCACGTCGAACTCAGCAGTTTTGAGCGAAAAAAATATCGCAATCTTTCCCATGAACCAAATAAAGCCATGAACCTGAATAGTTATATGGGCCTGCTTGGCAAAAGCTTTCAAGACGTCCAAAAAGATACAGGTCTCTTTCTTGAAGAGGTCACCCCTTCTCCGAATACACTGCAGATTCCGGGGGCAACATATCTCATTACCCTTGATGCGGATAGTTTGCTGCTGCCAAAATATGCTCAGCGTCTGGTCTACTTGCTGGAACAACCAGGCAATGAAAAAATTGCCGTGGCACAAACCCCTTATAGCGCCATCCCCAAAGCTTGCCGCATCATCGAGAGAATAGCTGGTGCAACAACTGATATTCAATACCTCATCCATCAAGGCTTCACCTATTATCGGGCAACGTTTTGGGTGGGTGCGAACGCGGTGCTGCGCAAAGCCGCACTTGAAGATATTCGTCAAACCACACGGGAAGGCAACGTTGAAATAACACGATACATTCAAGACAGAACGGTGATAGAAGATACCGAGTCGACCATCGATTTGATAGAGAAAGGGTGGCACTTGTACAATTATCCTGACCGTTTGGCCTACAGTGCAACCCCACCAGATTTTGGTGCCTTACTGATTCAAAGGCGTCGCTGGGCCAACGGCGGGCTTCTGATCCTGCCGAAACTGCTGCATTTTCTGTTACGCAAACCTTCTCGGTTCCATACCCTTGTTGAGGGAATGATACGCTTGCATTATCTGATCGCACCAGGTGCTGCAAGTTTAGCCACGCTGCTGCTGCTCGTATGTCCATTTGATAAGAGCCTGGACACTATCTGGCTTCCTTTGACGGCTCTTCCCTATTATTTTCTATATGGCCGAGACCTGGTCAAGATCGGCTATCGTAAAAGCGATCTGTTAGCGGTCTATGTCCTCAACTTAATGCTGATCCCCATCCACTTAGGAGGAGTCTTCATGTCTCTTTATCAAGCAGTGACGGGCAAAAAAATTCCCTTTGGTCGAACCCCCAAAGTGAAAGAGAGAACCTGTGCGCCCAAAGGCTATATCCTTCTTGAATTTACGTTGCTTCTATATTGTCTGTTTATATGTCTGATAGACCTCCAGGCGACAAGTTTTGTCCATGCACTGTACTCTGCGGTAAATGCACTGGTCTTTCTGGCTATTTTTACGTGGTTCATAGGGTGGAAAGAAAGTAAAGAGGATGTATTGGGACCGAGGGTTGCCAGTCATCGCGGCACAGAAAGTGAGATGAGTGCTCGATTTGTTGGAAAAAGGATGCTGGGCTCAAGAGCAATCATCCTTCTCTTAGCTGGTTTAGTGTTTTTAATAATCACATTAGTGACTATTACCCCCACAATCGCTAAATAAAAAACGCTGATCTTTTCCTTATTAGCGATGGAGCGTCACCCTTCTTTTCGCCAGCTCTTCAAGGGCTAGCGAACCTATCCCTATTTGGGCGAAATTTAGGTAGCTATACCTTCTCAAACTCAGTCTTGACGATATAAGTGCCATCGGATAGACGTTCGACGCTGTAATCGTCGAAGAGCACCGGATCTGCCAGGCGCAGGCAGAGGAAGATGCGCACAGCGAGCTCGCGAATCTCGACCTCCGCGTGGGCGCTGGCACGCTCCTCGATAACGTGACGCCAGGCGCGCGCGTTGCCGGTCACCACAATAGGAGCCTCGGTCTCATTGGGCAAAACGGAGCGCGCGCTCTGCTGCACCTTTTTGCGCAGATCCGTGCGCGCCTCAGCACTGAGAATGCTGATGCCCGCCTGCTGCATCTCCAACAGGCGATTGGCGAGGAGCGCGTATTCTTCGGCTGAGCGCTCGATGCGGCGCAGAAACTGTTCATGAAGCTGCTCATCCTCCTGGTACTCGGGGCGTTCCACAAAGCGCAACATGCGACCCGAGACGAAGCGCTGACTCAATTGCGAGTATCCAAAACCTGCCCTATGCCGGATCAATTCGTGGGTGACGCTTCTCGAAATGCCGTACAGCAGCAGGCTGAAGTTCGCGTGCTCGAAGACGGAACCGTGGCCAGACGACTTGAGGTTGTCGAAATAGCGTTTCGCCTGCACGTTCAGCGAACGTTTCGGGCCAAAGCTCATGTAGCAGAGCTGTCCCGCGATCTTGCACAACTGGGCACCATCGGGCAGGGATGTAGGATCATCCAGGTATGCGCCGAATTTCAGGTCTGGGTCGAAACCAGCAAGAAAGCCGCTCAGCCCTGCTGTATGCGTGTGCGGACGCGCGAGAACGACCACTCCTGGCGCGCGCAGGTAGGGTATCTTGCCTGGAGAGAAGTACGCTGGAGAGTGAATGGCGGCAAACCCCGCTTCTTCACTGCCATTAAGCTCGTCGAAGAATACCTGAGTATCGATTGCAGACAAGGGAGCCTCCTTAATCTGGTCTGCCGGATCATTGACCTGCAAGCTCTTGCGACGGTGCTGCCAGTAGCGCATCCAGCGTTGAGCGTCGAATGCGATAAGCCTGGCGCGCCCCGCGATGTGGGAGCGTAATAGCCTCCAGGACGCCATTCTTAATCCACCGTCTCACAGTGGTATCATCCACGCGCAATTGTCTGGCTACTTCGTGAACAGTGAGGAGTTCAGCATCATCGTTAACCACAGGTTTCCCTCTTTCTGGTCTTCTACCGAAGCGTAACGGTAGACCTGGCAGTCCTTTTTCGCTACTTGATTGAGTATAATTCAGGACTGCATATAAATCGTCTATTTAACTATAACGACGAACATCCTGTTTTTTGGTAACTACCATGTACAGCAATTTGCACTGTAATTATGGGTATGTCACGCTTGCTAGCATGCTTCACTAGATATGGAAATGCATTATATCATACTTGAGAGAGGCCAGGAGAAGCGAGCAATACTTCCGCCGGTCCTTCAACGAGACAGAAAGCTATCGGGCTTTTTCCTCTGGTGTGCTCAGCGGAGGTCTGGAGATATACTCCAGGACGTGCTAGCCGCCGATCATGGACATGCTGCGGTTCGCGCGTTTGAAACGTTTGTCGCCGATATAGTGTTTCAACTCTTTATGCCAGACAGCGTTGCGGATAGTAGTGGCAATCGCCTCATCATCCGTAGTCGAACGGACAACGGCACGAAGATCGGTCTCTTCAGTAGCGAAGAGGCAGGTGCGGAGCTGGCCGTCTGCTGTCAGACGAATGCGATCGCAGGTCGCGCAGAAGGGCTCACTGACTGGATTGATGAATCCGACTTCACCTATGCCATCGCTAAAGGTGTAGCGCCGCGCCGTCTCGGAGGGATCGCCCGTCTTGATCTGCACAAGCGGGCCGTACGCGGCCTCAATGATCGCTTTGATCTCTCCGCCGGCGAGGATGTCCTCTTTGCGCCATGCCTGGTCGGCATCGAGGGGCATGAACTCGATCCAGCGCATGACGTAGGGCTTGCGCCGTGCCAGGAGCACAAAATCGAGCACCTCCTCTTCGCTGAAGCCACGAATGGCGACGGCATTGATCTTGATCGGGTGAATTGAGGGGTGTTGCTCCAGTTCTTCCAGCCCTTCCAGGACGTGGCTGAGCTGATCGCGCCGGGTGATTTTTGTAAACTTTTCACGCATCAGCGAATCCAGGCTGACATTGATGCGCGTCAAGCCAGCCTCGGCGAGGGGTCCCGCCAGGTGTTTGAGCAAGATACCGTTTGTCGTGATGCTCAGGCTGCGCAGCCCTTCGATCTGGTGGAGCATACGTACAAGTTCCGGTACATCGCGCCGGACGAGCGGCTCCCCGCCTGTCAGGCGTATCTGTTCGATGCCGATATTGACCGCCACGCGCGCCACGCGCACAATCTCCTCATAGGAAAGTATCTCTGTCTTCTTGAGCCAGGGGAGGCCCTCCGCCGGCATACAGTAGGTGCAGCGAAAGTTGCATTTATCGGTGACAGAGATGCGCATGCTCTTGATGCGTCTTCCATAGCTATCGACGAGTGGTTGCATAAGTTTGATCTCCATTGATGTAGGTCCACGAAACAAACGGGTACTACACTATAGCACATTTTCGTGTTACCTGTCATCCGAGCGGAACGTGTGGGGAGTCATTGGATGTGCAAACAAAAGGGAACAGCGCGTCACCAACTGGCGACGCGCTGTTCCCTTTTGTACTTTTATGACCCGCTTGAGGGGAATGAAAAACTACATATCGTAATACAGAGAGAACTCGATCGGTGCCGGGCGCAGGTTAATCTCATTTGCCTGGTCACGCTTGAATGTAATGAACTTCTCAAGCACATCTTCCGTGAAGACGCCGCCCTCAAGCAGGAAGGCATGATCGGCTTCCAGGGCTTCCAGGGCCTCGTACAGGGAGCCGGGGACGGAGCGGATCTCGCGCAGCTCTTCCTCCGACAGACTGTACAGGTCACGATCGAGCGGACCGTAACCGTGCTCACTGGGCTCGATCTCGCGGCTGATGCCGTCGAGGCCGGCCATCAAGAGTGCAGAGAACAGCAGGTACGGATTGGCGGCTGGATCGGGGGAGCGAAACTCGACGCGCTTGGCCTTTGGATTGTCGGTCAATGGAATACGTACCGCCGCGCTACGATTGCCCTTCGAGAAGACCAGGTTGACCGGAGCTTCGAAACCGGGCACCAGGCGTTTGTAGCTATTGGTCGTTGGGGCCGCGATCGCCATCAGTGCTGGCGCGTGGCTCAGAATGCCGCCGATATAGTAGCGTGCTAGCTGAGATATTCCTGCATAGCCTTCAGGGTCATAGAAAAGAGGCTTCTCAGCCTTCCATAGACTTGCATGTGTATGCATACCGGAGCCGTTATCACCGAAGACCGGCTTCGGCATAAAGGTGACGGTCTTGCCATGCTTGCGCGCCGTATTTTTCACGATGTACTTATAGAGCAGCATCTTATCAGCCATTCTCACCAGTGTATCGAAGCGGACGTCGATCTCGGCCTGGCCTGCCGCGCCAACCTCGTGGTGTTGTGCTTCAATAGGAACACCCAGCTCTTCGAGCTTCAGCACCATCTCAGTACGCAGATCCTGTAGCGTATCATTAGGCGCAACCGGGAAGTAGCCTTCTTTGACACGCATCAGGTGACCACGGGAGCGACCTCCATCATGGGTAGTGGGGCGCCCGCTGGTCCAATGTGCCTCGTCGGAATCGACCTCGACGAACTGCTTGTTGTCGGTGGATGCATAGCTGACATGATCGAAGATGTAGAATTCTGCTTCTGGTCCGAAATAGCTGGTATCAGCGACGCCACTTTTGCGCAGAAAGTCTTCAGCCTTTTTCGCTACGAAGCGGGGATCGCGGCTGTAGGGTCTCTTCGCGCCGATAGCACCAGGGTGAGCAATATTGCAGATCAGACTCAGTGTCGGGACAGCGGTGAAGGGATCTAGAATTGCGGTCGCAGCATCGGGGATAACCAGCATATCG
>WNGE01006171.1_pt1 | contig 13387 bp, 9 predicted proteins | sample 5400651 | NCBI WGS metagenome assembly WNGE01 (sample SAMN13153370, study PRJNA577476) | soil metagenome | isolation source: 60 cm soil or saprolite under grassland replicate 2 | place: USA:California | collected 2016-06-15 | reverse complement strand
CGTCGATCACGACGCCCGCGGCCGCGGCGAACGCCTCCGTCAGTATCGCCTGCTGTCCGGAGTCCGCCTCGCCGAGCTCGCGCAGGGCGCGCGCGAGCAGCGGAGCGATCGCCTCGGGCCGGCCGGGATTGAGCGCGGCGCGGGCCGAATCCACCAGCGGAGCGTACCGCGACTTCCCCGCGAAGATCGTATCCACCCCCGCGAACAGGCCGTCACCGTCCGCCGGCCCTCGTGTCCGGTCGCGCCATTCGAGGAACGCGAGCCGCGCGATGCTCGGACCCGGACGCTCGAGCTGCCCCTCGTCCTGGGAGCGGTGCTGGCTGCGGCCCGCCATGGCGATCTGGTGATAGGAGCGACCCGCCACCGGATCGAGCAGCCCCGTGTCGAGCCGCAGGGTCGCCGTCGCCGTGTCGGAGTACAACGAGCGATACAGCTTCACCGGCCCCCAGCTCGAATCGCGCAGCATCTCGAACGCCTGGCGCGCGAGGACCCCCGCGACCTGATGCTGTCCGTGGCCGTCCCTAGGCGTTCCCGAGAAGACGGACACGACGATCTGGGGCCGGAACTTGCGCATTACGTCCAGCACGTCGCGCAGCAGCGAGTCGCGGGGCCAGAAACGCAGGGCCTCGTCGATCGTCTTCGAGTATCCGAAATCGTAGGCGCGGGCGAAGAACTGGCGGGCGCCGTCGATCCGCCGCGCCGCCAGCAGCTCCTCCGAGCGGATGACGCCGAGCTCGGGGCCGAGCTCCGGGCCGATCAGGTTCTGCCCGCCCTCGCCGCGGCTCAAGGACAGGTACGCCACCTGTGCGCCCAGTCCCCGGGCGAAGAACGCAACCAGATCGGAGTATTCGTCGTCGGGGTGGGCGCCGATCATCAGGATGCGCTTGTCGGCGCCGAGCTGCCGCAGGGCGCCCGCCAGCGCCGCGACGCCGCCGGTGCCGGCCGGGGCGAATTGTGCCCCCGCCGAACCGGCGGCGCCGAGCAATAAGGCGAGGCTAATTCCGAGCGCGCGCCGCACTATGGCGAAACATAAGTGACCCCGCCCTTCATAACGAAACGCACGTGCTCGAGTTCCGCGACGTCCTTGAGCGGATCCCCGGCGACCGCCACCAGGTCGGCGAACGCTCCCGGGGCCACCACGCCCAGGTCCGGCTGCCCCAACAGCTCCGCCGCGACCGCGGTGCCCGCCTTGATCGCCTGCATCGGGGTCATACCGTACTGCACGTAATACTCGAACTCTTTGGCCTGGTTGAGCTCGGTCCACGGAAACCCGCCCACATCGGTTCCTAACACGATCCGGACGCCCTTCTTGAGGGCTCGGGCGAACGCGCGTCGCTGGTGCTCCACCATCGGCCCCCACACGCCGGCGCGCGGCCCCGCCACATAGTGGGCCACGGTGACGGTCGGCACCCAGTACACCCCCTTCGCCACGAGCACGTCCAGCAGCGAGTCCGTGATGCCGTCGCCGTGCTCGATGGTGTTCACACCGGCGCGCAGCGCGGCGGCGATCCCGTCCGAGCCAATGGCGTGGGAGGCCACCTTCCGACCCAGGCGGTGGGCCTCGTCTACGATGGCCCGCGCCTCGTCGTCGGTGAAGTTCACCCAGCTGTGCAGCACCGAGTCCGGTCCGAAGAAATAGCGCCGGTCGCTGTAATACTTGATCCAATCGGCGCCGTGTGCCACCTGCTGGCGCACGGCGAGGCGTGCGCCCTCCACGCCGTCCACCGGCTGCACGCCGTGCGGCAGCTCGAGCTCCCAATTGTCGGAGACGATCGGATACATGCCGGTCGGCGCCATGGCGCGGGTGGACGCGAAGATGCGGGGCCCGGGGATCTCGCCCCGATCCACGGCGCGCCGCACGTCCACGTCCGCGTACATCGCGCCTTCGGTTTCCAGATCACGGATCGCCGTGAACCCGTGCTCGAGGGCGATGCGCGCGTTGCGGGCGGCGAGGATGGCGCGATACGGGGTGGACTCGTAGAGCAGTTGCTCGTTGTACGACGCCGCCGTGGGATCACCTTGCAGCAGCAGGTGAGTGTGCGCGTCGATGAAGCCGGGAAGCACGGTCATGGAGGACAGGTCGATCACGCGGGCACCCTTCGCCTGCCCCTGCACCTGCGCAAACGGGCCGACGCTCTTGATCCGTTCCCCGTCGACGAGAATGCCCACACCGGTCTGCGGCGCGTCGGCACGGCCGTCGATCAGGCGGCCGGCCCTGATGAGAATGGGCGCGGCGGATGGCTGTGGGGTTTGTGCGGCGAGGGTCGTACACAACCCTGCCGCGGCGGCAAAATGACACAGATGTCGCATGCGGTGGAGCTCCGCGAGGAGGCGAGGCGAATCTCCCCCTAACCTCGCGGCTGTCAAGACGCTTAACTTAGGGTGGGAGGTTACTCATGACGACTACCGCCACCCCACCCGAACGCCAGGTCAGCGCCGCCGAGGCGCGCGAGGTCGCGGAAGCCGCGCGCGAGCAGGAGTGGGCCGCGCCGAGCTTCGTGCGTGACCTGTTCCTCGGCCGCTTCCGCCTCGACCTGATCCACCCCTATCCCGAGACCGATGCCGAAGAGCTGCGACGGGCGCAGCCCTTTCTCACGCAGCTCGAGCGCCTGCTGCGCGAGCAGGTCGATTCCGATCGCATCGACCGCGAGGGGGAAATCCCGGACGCGGTGATCGCCGGGCTGCGGGAGCTGGGCGCATTCGGGATCAAGATCCCCCGCGAATACGGCGGGCTGGGCCTGTCGCAGCTCTCCTACATGCGCGCGATCGAGCTGGCCTCGTCGGTGGACGGGTCGGTGACGGCGCTGCTCTCGGCCCATCAGTCGATCGGCGTGCCGCAGCCGCTCAAGATGTTCGGGTCGGACGCGCAAAAAAAGAAATACCTGCCGCGGCTCGCCAAGGGCGCCATCTCCGCGTTCGCGCTCACGGAGAGCGGCGTGGGGTCGGACCCCGCGGCGATGGAAACGACGGCCGTGCCGAGCGAAGACGGACAGGCGTGGATCCTGAACGGCGAGAAGCTGTGGTGCACCAACGGCACGAAGGCCGAGCTCATGGTCGTCATGGCCCGGACCCCGCCGAAGATCGTGAACGGGAAAGAGAAGCGGCAGATCACCGCGTTCATCGTCGAGGCCGCGTGGCCGGGCGTCAAGGTCGCCCACCGCTGCCATTTCATGGGCCTGAAGGCGATCTACAACGGCGTCATGTCGTTCACCAACGTCCGCGTCCCCAAGGAGAACGTGCTGTGGGGCGAGGGCAAGGGCCTGAAGCTCGCGCTGATCACGCTGAACACCGGGCGACTCACGCTGCCGATCTCGGCGGTGGCCGCCGGCAAGCGGTGTCTCGAGATCTCCCGCCGCTGGGCCGGCGAGCGCGTGCAGTGGGGCCGCCCCATCGGGAAGCACGACGCGATCGCTCAGAAGATCGGCGCCATGGCGGCGAACACCTTCGCCATGGAAGCCGTGGCCGAATTGTGCGGCGCGATGGCCGATCGCGGCGGGTACGACATCCGCCTCGAGGCGGCGATCGCGAAGCTCTACAACTCCGAAGTCGGGTGGCGCATCATCGACGACACCGTCCAGATCCGCGGCGGCCGCGGCTACGAGACGGCCGACTCGCTGCGCGCCCGCGGTGAGCGCCCGGAGCCGGTCGAGCGCATCATGCGTGATTTCCGGATCAACTTGATCTTCGAGGGATCGAGCGAGATCATGCACCTGTTCATCGCACGCGAGGCGGTGGACAAGCATCTCCAGGTGGCGGGAGACGTGGTCATGCCGGGGAAGACCCTGGGGGCCCGACTGCGCGGCCTGGTGCGGGCGGGGCTGTTCTACGCCTGGTGGTACCCGTCGCGCTGGCTCGGGTGGGGCTTCTGGCCCAAGTACGCAGAGTTCGAGACGCTGGCCCCGCACCTGCGGTTCGTGGAGCGCACGGCCCGGCGGCTCGCGCGCGGTGTGTTCCACGCGATGATGCGGTTCGGTCCGAAGCTCGAGTACCGGCAGGCGGTGCTCTTCCGGTTGGTGGACGTGGGGGCCGAGTTGTTCGCGATGGCCGCGACGTGCGCGCGGGCGCGGCAGCTGCAACGGAGCGACCCGGCGGCCGGCCGCGGCGCGGTGGACCTCGCCGACCTGTTCTGCCGCCAGGCGCGCGGCCGCGTCCAAGCGAAGTTCCGCGAGCTCTCGAAAAACGCCGATACCCGGGCGTACGGCGTAGCGCAGGACGTCGTGGGGGGCGAGCACCGCTGGCTGGAGCGGGGGATGGTGGAGCTGGAGTGACCCCCGCTCACGCCGCCTGGTGCGCGATCATGATGCTGCGCAGCCGCTCCGGGGTCTCCCCCGCCATGTCGCCGTACGGGGCCGGATGCCCCTTCGCGTCCGGCACCACGCTGGGGCAGACGAAGGCATAACGCCGTGCGATGATGCGGTCGGCCGCGGCCTGCGTGGCGACCGGCGTCGCGATCACCGCCTGTTTCGCCCCCAGCTGCTCCGCCACCTTGGCGGCGGCGAGCACCTTCCAGGGGTAGATCACCTGGCCATCGATGATCACCGCGAGCCGACCCTGGAGCCTCTTCACCGGCCGCTGGGTGCGATACAGGATGAGATCCTGGCTCACCCGGGCCCGGGATTCCTCGATCGCGCTGGTCAGCTTGTCGAGCAGCGACCCGCTCGGCTGGAAGTCGGGGTCCAGCTCCGACGGCGCGGACTCGGCGATCGCCCCGATGGGGGCCAGGTTGGAGCCGAGCTTGATGAACGCCGCGACGAGGACGTCGAATGGGGCGCCCATCGCCTTCGCCGCATGCGCGGCGATCTCGACGCCTTCCGGCGTGATGCCCAGCAGCAGGCAGCCGAGGTAGCCGCGGGCCGCGAGTTGCTGCCCCAATTGGGCTCCCGCCGCCGAACGGGTCGGATAGAGGGCTTCGCGCTTGGGCGGTGCGACGTGGGTCATGGGTGATGGCAAGATAAGGGCCTAGTTATCTTTCGCCAGCCATCACCCAGGACGATTCGCGTGTCGAAGAGTACGCTGTCCGTCACCGACAACCGGACCGGCAGGCAGTACGAGATTCCCATCCAGAACGGGACGATCCGCGCCGTCGACCTGCGCCAGATCAAGGCCGCGGACGATCAGCCGGGCCTGACGACGTACGACCCTGGGTTCCTGAACACCGCCGCCTGCCGGAGCGCGATCACCTTCATCGACGGCGACAAGGGGATCCTGCGGTACCGCGGCTATCCCATCGAGCAGCTGGCGGAGCGCAGCACGTTCCTCGAGACGGCCTACCTGCTGCTCCACGGCGAGCTGCCGTCCGCCGCGGAGCTCGATCGCTGGGTGCACAGCATCACGCACCACACGATCGTCCACGAGAGCATCAAGAAGTTCATCGACGGGTTTCACCACGACGCGCACCCCATGGGGATGTTCGTGAGCACCGTCGCCGCGCTCTCCACGTTCTATCCCGAGGCGAAGCACATCGCCGACGAGACGTCGCGCCGCAACCAGATCTTCCGGCTGATCGCCAAGGCGCCGACCCTTGCGGCATTCGCCTATCGTCACTCGGTGGGGATGCCGTACGCGTACCCCGACAACGACCTGTCCTACGCCGGCAACTTCCTCAACATGATGTTCAAGGCCACCGAGGTGAAGTACGCGCCGAACAAGACACTCGAGCACGCGCTGGACGTGCTCTTCATCCTGCACGCCGACCACGAGCAGAATTGCTCCACCAGTGTGATGCGGTCGGTCGGCTCCTCGCACGCCGATCCGTATTCCTGCATGGCGGGCGCCGCCGCGGCCCTGTACGGCCCGCTGCACGGGGGGGCCAACGAGGAAGTGCTACGCATGCTGCGCGAGATCGGCTCCAAGGACCGTATCCCCGCGTACCTCGAGCGGGTGAAGCACGGCGAGTTCCGGCTGTTCGGCTTCGGGCACCGCATCTACAAGAACTACGATCCGCGCGCCAAGATCATCAAGCGGATCGCGGACGAGGTGTTCGACGTGACGGGACGGAACCCGCTCATCGACATCGCCGTGGAGCTCGAGCGCATCGCGCTCCAGGAAGACTACTTCGTCACGCGCAAGCTCTACCCCAACGTGGACTTCTACTCGGGGATCATCTACGAGGCGATGAAGTTCCCGCTGGACATGTTCCCCGTGCTGTTCGCGATCGGCCGGACGCCGGGATGGCTCGCGCAGTGGCAGGAGATGCTGCTCGACAAGGAGCAGAAGATCGCGCGGCCGCAGCAGAGCTACACGGGCGCCGACAAGCGGGATTACGTGCCGCTCGAGAAGAGGGGCTAGAGAGACCAACGGCGTCGCGCGAAGAGGTCACGCGACACCGTCACGCAACGTCGTTAGCGCCGGCGCCGGCCTCCGGCGCGCGCGCGCACCGACCGACCCGGCTTGGGGACCTCCGCCTGCAACGCCCTCGGCTGCAGCGGCGCCACCGACGGCTCGAATCCCGGAATCACCTCGCGCGGGAACGTCTGGCCGACCAGCTTCTCGATGTCGCCCATCAGCAGCCATTCATCGGGCGAGAGGAGCGTCAGCGCCAACCCGCGCGCTCCGGCGCGTGCCGTCCGGCCCACGCGGTGCACGTACACCTCCGCGTCCTGCGGCACGTCGAAGTTCACCACCATCCGGATGCCGTCCACGTCGATCCCCCGCGCCGCGATGTCGGTCGCGACCAGCACCTCGGCGTCGCCCGAGCGGAAGGCGTCGAGCGTCCGCGTCCGGTGGCTCTGCGCCTTGTCGCCGTGGATCGCATGCGCGGGAATCCCCTCGCGCCGCAGGAACGTCACGAGCTTGTCGGCGCCGTACTTGGTGCGCGTGAACACCAGCGTCTGGCCCGCCGGTTTGGCCTGCAGAATGCGGGCGAGCACGCCGCGCTTCTGCAGCTTGTCGACCGCCACCACCACGTGCTCGATGCCCTCCGCGGGCTTGGCGCGCCGCCCGATCTCGACCGATGCATGCCCGTCGAGGGCGGTGCGGGCCAGCGCATCCACTTCGAGCGAGATGGTCGCCGAGAAGAGCATCGTCTGGCGCTTCGCTGGCAGCGCCCGCAGGATGCGCCGCACGTCGGGGGCGAATCCCATGTCGAGCATGCGGTCGGCTTCGTCCAGCACCAGCACCTCGAGCCGCGAGAACTTGACGTGGCCGCGCTCCATGTGATCGAGCAGGCGGCCCGGAGTCGCCACCACGATGTCCACGCCGTCACGCAGGGCCCGCGTCTGCGGTTCCATGCCGACCCCGCCGTACACCGCGACCGCGCTCACGTCCAAGTGACGGCCGTAGGCGCGGGCGCTCTGCAGCACCTGCTCGGCGAGCTCGCGGGTGGGCACGAGGACCAGCGCCCGCAACACGTCCTGCACGCCGTTGCCTGAGAGGCGCTGCAGAATCGGCAGCATGAACGCCGCCGTCTTGCCGGTGCCGGTCTGTGCCGATCCGATGAGGTCGCGCCCGGCGAGCGCCAGCGGGATGGCTTCCAGCTGAATGGGGGTGGGCTGCTCGTAGCCTTCATCGGCGACGGCGCGCACCAGCTCGGGCGCGAGCCCGAGAGAAGTAAATGGCATTACTGATTGCTTCCTTTCGCAATACACACACACGCACGCTGTCGGTGGCTCAGGCCACCGCGCTGCAGCGTCACTCTCGTTGTGAACCTGGGGAATGAGACCGAGCGTGTGTACAGCGCCGGAACCCGCTCCTGAGCGGGACCGTCCTTCGGAAGGATGCCAGCTCTTGGTTCGGACGGAACGCTAACTACGTCAGGCACATACGTCAAGTGGCCTAGCACAAAGACGCCGCACGGGAGCGTCGTATCCGCGCGACGTCTTCGTGTTACGTCTTTACTTGACGTTTCTTGGTTCCTGCTCCCACCACCACATCCGGCCCAGTGGTCTTTGCCGCGGCCAGATTTCGTTCAGCGTTTCCCCCTCATACAGCCGCCCGTTCTTCATCACGTACCGGATCTTTTCTGTGTTGTGTATGTCGTCGAGCGGGTTGGCATCGAGCACGATCAGGTCCGCCAGCTTGCCGGTCTCGAGCGAGCCCAGGTCCTTGTCCATCCCGATGCCGTACGCGCCATCCATCGTACCGACGCGGAGCACTTCGCGCGGCGTCATCCCGCCCCCCGCCATGGCCCACAGCTCCCAGTGGCAGCCGAGGCCGTCCAGCTGACCGTGACATCCCATACCGATGTTGCCGCCGGCGCGCAGAATCGCCGCCGCGGATCCCGCGATCCGCGGGAACACGTACTGATTGTCGCGGAACCAGGGCCGCCGCTCGGCGCGCTGGTCGATCTCCTCGTGCGGGATGAAGCGCCGGATCTTGGCGTTGTCGTGGATATCGTAGCGCTCGTAATAGTAGTTCTCGGTCCACGGCCCCCCGTAGGACACGAGCAGGGTGGGCGTGTAGGTGATCCCCGATTGCGCCGCGAGCTGCACCGCGTCGTTGTACAGCGGCATGATCGGGAAGCTGTGCTCGGAGCCGGGGTAGCCGTCGAGCTGGACCGTCTGGTTCATCTTGAAGTCCAGCCCTCCCTCGATGGTGGGCATCAGCCCCAGCTCCTGCGCGGCCATGATCACCCACTGCCGCTGCTTCCGGTTCCCCGCCATGTACTGCTTGATCGTGTTCGTGTGGTAGAACTCGCTGTAGCGCTTGAGCGTGTTGCGCACGTCGTCCAGGCTGGTCCAGTTCTCCTCGAGGAACGCCCCGAACACCCCGGGGCCCGTGTGATAAATGCGGGGCCCGAGCAGCTCGCCGGCCTCCACCTGATCGGCGTAGGTCAGCACGTCGGTGGTGGCGGTCTGGGGATCGCGCGTGGTGGTCACGCCCCACGCGAGATTCGCGAGGTACTTCCACACCTCGGCTTCGTGGATGCCCCAGGTGGGCCAGGGGTGGGCGTGGATGTCGATGAGCCCCGGAAGGATGGTCTTCCCGGCGAGGTCGATGACGCGCGCGCCCCCCGGAGCCGGGCAGCTGGCCGCCACGCACACCAGCCGGTTGTCGGTGACGACGACGTCACCCTTCTCGATCACCTCGTCGCCTTTCATCGAGATGATGCGGCCCCCGCGCAGCACCACCGAGCCGCGCGGCACATCGCGCGGCACGCGGATGGTCACATCCACCCGCTCGGCCTCGTAGGCGGGCAGCTTCGCGAGCGAGTCGACCCGCGCCTTCCCCACCGAGTCGGGCTTCTCCTTGGTCGCCTGCTTGAGCGAGTCGGCCCGGAGCGAGTCGGTGCGGACCTTGATCTTGGCGAGCGAGTCGGCGCGGGCCGGGTCGTAGCGGAAGAAGCTCCGCCCGATGGACCAATACACCGTCTTCGCGTCCGGCGCCCATCCGATGAAGTCGCCGCCGACGCGCGTCAGTCGGTGCACCGGGAACGTGGCGGCGGCGGTGTCGGCGACGTTGACGGCGGGCGGCGTCGCGCCGACGAGGGGCAGCGTGACCAGGTACACGTAGGTGCTCGCCGTCGCGAGCACCCGGCTCGAATCGGGGGCGATCAGGATCTCATCTGCGGGAAACGGCTGCGCTTCCGGGACATTGGGGGTGAAGCCGGTGATCTTGATGTGCACCCGGCGGTCCGTACCGTCGTAGCGCATCGAGACCAGCCCCTCGTTCGCCTCGTACAGGTAGATCCGGCTCGGGTCCCGGCTGAAGTGCGGCCGGCCCCCGCCCGCAATGGGCGTGATGCGCGTGGTGGCGCCGCCCGCCGCGGGGAGCCAGGCGAGCTCGTAGCCGGGCCCGGTCTGCTCGGTCACGCGCGGCGCGCGTGGACCCTTGATCACCACGATGCGCTGGCCGTCGGGCGACCACGCCGGATGGTCATAGAACGCGGGTTCGGCGGTCAAGCGGACGGGCTTGCCGCGCCCGTCGGCGCGCACCTTCTCGACATAGCCCCCCGCGTCGGACCACGTGACAAACGCGAGCCACTGCCCATCCGGCGACCAGGCCGGCACCTGCTCGTGGACCGTGTCGGTCGTCACGCGACGCGGCGGCCCCTGCGGCAAGTCTATGACGTAGAGCTTGTCGAGCGCGCTGAAGGTGAGCCGGCGGCCGTCGGGTGAGGGCTCGGCATCGCGGATCTGCTTTACGAGAATGGCCCCCGTGTCCACCCGCGTCTCGAAGCGCACCAACGGCCCGAGGTCCTGCTGAACATGGGCGGTGAACGGAATCGCGCTCACCTGCCCCGACGGGACCTCCACCCGCCAGATCTTGCCGCCGTAGGAGACCACCAGGGCCTTCGAGTCCGGTGTGAACGAGGACCCGGGCATCAGGTCACGCGTGAACCGGGACTCCTGATCGTCGCGCTGCACCGGGTAGACGAGCCACTTCTCGTCGCCCGAGGCGAGGTTGCGCAGCCGCAGCCCGGTCTCCGCGTCGTGCCGGGTGGCGTACACCAGCCACTTCCCGTCGGGAGAGAGCACCGGCCGCATGGCACCGCCGTACAGGTCGGTCTGGGGGAACACCTTGCCGGTCTGGCGGTCGTAGATCGCGAGCTCCCACAGCGGGAAATTGAGATTGTAGCCGAAGCCGCCGCGGTGGCGCGCGTACCAGAGGTAGCGGCCGTCGGGCCCGAAGGCGGCGCCGAGCGCATTGTTCTGCGTTCCCCGCCCCGGCGGCCCCGGCGCCGGTCCCTTGTCGTCCCTGGTGAGGCTCACGCCGGCGCCGCCGTCCTTGTGAAACAGCCAGATGTCGTAGATCGTCCCGATCGGCATGCCGGTCTTGGACGCGACGATGTAATCGCCGTCGGGCGTCCATTCGGGTGACGCGTAGAGGTTCTTGTCACCCTTGGTCAGTGCCCGCGCATTGGTACCATCGGCGTCCGAGATCCAGACGTTCTCCGAGCCGTTGCGGTCCGACAGAAAGACCAGGCGCTTCCCGTCGGGCGAGTAGCGGGGCTGCGTGTCGAACGCGAGCCCCGAGGTGATGCGTTTCGCTTCCCCGCCCGAAACCGGGAGGGTGTAGAGATCGCCCAGCAGCTCGAACACGATCGTCTGCCCGTCGGGGGACACATCGAGCGAGATCCAGGTCCCCTCGGACGTCGGGAAATCGACGTGGCGCGTCGTCTTGAGGGGCAGATCGTCGGTCTTCTTCTTGGTGGTGTCCGCCTGCTTGGTGGTGTCCGCCCGCTGGGCGGGCAGCGACGAACAGGGGACGGCGGCGGCGGCGGCGGCGAAGAGCGTCGCGGTCAACAGCCTACGCATCACTGGACTCCAGGGTGAAGAGCGACGGCGTGCCGGGAACGGGGCCTAAACGTGAAGCGCCCGTGCGACACCGTCAAGCGAGGTGTTGACAAATCGGGGACACCAGGCGATCATCCCCCCCGAGCGATAACGATCCAGAGACTGTTTCGAGGACCTGGGCTACCGCCCGGGTCGTTTCGTTTCTGGGGCTCTGACACTGGAGAAGGCCGGATGGAAGTGACTGTCGGTGATGGCGACCGTTTGGAGTACGTGCTGAAGAAGTTTCGTCGCCAGATCACCAAAGCCGGACTGTTTCAGGACATGAAGCGGAAGCGCTTCTACGAGAGTCCCGGCGCTCTACGGCGACGGAAAGACAAGGCAGCGGCACGCCGCAAGGTGAAGTCCGCACGACGTCGCGAACACCATTAAGTCAGGAGTAACAGCAGATGGCACGCATTACCGGAATCGTGAAGTGGTTCAACGACGCGAAGGGCTTCGGTTTCATCACGCCCGAGAACGGCGAGAAGGACTGCTTCGTGCACCACACCGCGATCCAAGCGCAGGGGTTCAAGTCGCTCGCCGAAGGCGAGCGGGTCGAGTTCGACGTCGTGCAGGGTCAGAAGGGTCCCGCGGCGCAGAACGTCGTGAAGCTCTAAGCTGCGACACGGCAGTCAGCAAAACGAGCGGCGCCGCCCCTAGGGACGGCGCCGCTTCGTATCGGCGGTCGAAGCCGCGCTACTTGAGCACGATCCGCATCGCCCGCGTCTCGAGATCGATGTCCCACGACGTGATCCGCGGCTTGAGGAACTCGTCGCAGTCACGGGGCGTGAGCGACGTCGAATCGGCGTCGAGAAACTCGAGCAGGCGCATGCGCGCCTCGAGGTAGGTGCACCCGTCCCGCGTCGCCGCCATGCGCAACCCCACCTCGTCCTCCAGCTTGCGGTTCACGAACCCCTGCGCCACCTGAAGCAGCCGGCTCACGATCACGTGGTCGAGCTCCGCACCGTCGGGCCGGGCCAGCCGCCGCTGCAGCACCCGCTGCCGGTCGGGCAGGCACAGCTCCAGCACCTGACGGCTCACCTCGGCGTGGGGCCGCCGGGCGCCGGTGCCATCGGTCGCGCGCTCGGCCCGGGCGCAGGTCGGCAAGTCGTTGCGGTGCAACCGCAAGAACTTGGTCATGGGTGCGTACAAGTCGGTGCGACCCGGCGCCGGCGGCCGCCGCCGTCCCGCCACCAGGTCCGCCATGTAGTCCTCCGAGACCTTTACCGCCTCCGCCAGCTCGCGCGGCGTGCGCTTCAGCTCCCGCAAACGGCGTCGGAGCAGTTGACCTACCTTCACGGGCTCCTTCAGAGGCAGCGCTGCAGGCATCTCGGATGGCTCCTTTCGGCGTCGGCACAAGAAAACCCGCAGGGTCCGAAACAGCGGCTGGGCACACCGCGGGTAAATGTGGCATAAATATCGCTAAAATCGAGCGTTAATGGTACCCCTCTGGTTCCCGCCTCGATTGGCCCCTTTCCGCACCAGCGCCAGCGACCCGACCACGATGATCAGGGCGAAACTGAACCATTGGATCGCGTAGGAGAGATGCGGCCCGTCCGAGAGCTCGGGCATCGGCCAGCGGATGAGACCGGGCGGCAGAGAGCGGTCAACGGCGGCAAGGGGCGGCAGCTGTTGGACGACGAAGGGCAAGAGCGGGTACGGAACCGAATCTCGGAGTGCCGCCGGGTCCACGTCCCCCCGACTCCGGGGCGCCCGCAGCGCGATGCCCAGCACCGCGGCGCTGTCCCCTTCGCGGTAGGCCGCCTGGTCCACGTGATACGCGTCGGACGACGGTGCCCAGCCCCGGTCCACCAGCACGGCAGACCCGTCTGGGAGCCGAAGCGGCGTGACGAGGTCCACACCGGGCACGCCCTCGTAGCTCCGAGGCCGCCACAGACGCTCGTGCGCATAGTCGTAGCGCCCGCTCGCGTACACGCGGCGGTCACGCGCCGAATCCATGGGGACCACGCCGGCGAGCACGAGCGGCGGCCGCGCCCGGGCGGCGAGCACGATCGCATTGCGCTCGCGACGCTGGCGCAGCCGGTCGAGCTGCCACACGCCGAGCCGGACACAGCCCGTCGCCACGACGAACGCGACGACCAGGGCCACGAGATCGCGCCGATCGGGCATCAGGTCGCGCGGCTCACGAGCGCCAGCTTTTCCGCCCGCGAGAG
>WNGE01019118.1_pt1 | contig 13388 bp, 13 predicted proteins | sample 5400651 | NCBI WGS metagenome assembly WNGE01 (sample SAMN13153370, study PRJNA577476) | soil metagenome | isolation source: 60 cm soil or saprolite under grassland replicate 2 | place: USA:California | collected 2016-06-15 | reverse complement strand
CTGAGATGCGCCAGCAACAGATGGATTTGCAGAACTCCAATCAGCTTGTTGAAGCGGTTCGCCGCTTTAACAGGTCCTACACGCAGCAGATTGGCGTCCTTCGCGAGGGTTTGTTAAAGAGCCCGTTCTCGCTAACCGAGGTACGGGTGCTCTATGAGATCGCGCGTCGTGACGACACCACCGCTTCTGAATTGAGCAGCGACCTGGCGCTCGACCCCGGATATTTGAGCCGCATCCTGCGCGACTTTACCAGGAAGGGTTTCGTAAGAAAGCGAGCCACAAAGGCGGACGGACGGCAGAGCCTTCTGCGGTTGACCAGGAAAGGGCAGAAGGAATTCAACACACTCAATGTGCGTCAAAACGACGAGGTCGGTGCGATGCTGAACAGGCTGTCTCCCGGCGAACAATCGCGATTAGTCCAGTCGATGAGAATCATCCAGGAGGTTCTCGGTGCACAACCCGAACAAAAGGTTCCTTACATCCTCCGGCCCCACCATTCTGGCGACATGGGCTGGATCGTTCACCGCCACGGGATTCTATATTCGCAAGAGTATGGTTGGGACGAACATTTCGAGGCGCTGGTCGCCGAGATCACTGCCAGGTTCATTCAAAACTACGATCCGAAACGGGAGCGATGCTGGATCGCTGAACGCCACGGTGAGATCGTTGGCTCAGTGTTCCTGGTTAGAAAATCAAAGACCGTCGGCCAACTACGATTGCTGTTAGTCGAGCCCGAGGCGCGCGGATTGGGTATCGGCAAGCGGCTCGTTGATGAATGCATTCGTTTCGCACGTCAGGTTGGTTACCGCAAGGTGGTCCTGTGGACAAATAGTGTGCTCGTTGCGGCCCGGCACATCTACGAAGGGGTCGGCTTCCGCTTGATTGAAGAGCAAGCACACCACAGCTACGGCCACGATTTGGTGGGACAGAACTGGGAATTGACATTGTAGGCGCCGCGATTGGAGCGACGTTCCCCGTTCACCATTCTCGAGCCATGGAAGTGCTGTTTGAGCACTTCTTAAAGAGAAACAAAAGAGCAGCGAGCGCCCGATTCTTAGTTGAGGGCCGCAACCTCTGATATTTCCGAAGGTTTTTAGAGAGGCGGAGGCGAAGATACAGTGACCCAGCACATTGGCATCGTAGCTGGTAGCGCCGAGGGCGCTGCCCTGTGTTACCTCACGATTTGTTTGGAGGCGCCGGCCGTCATGGGTGAGCATAATCACCCTGAGATAACCATGAACTCGGTGCCACTGGCCGAGCACATGCGCCACATTCGTGCGAACGACTGGGAGACGCTGGCCGGGGTTCTGGCAGCATCCGCGCATAAGGTCGCGCATGCCGGGGCCGACTTCGCCATCTGCCCTGATAACACCTACCACCAGGCGTTCAAGTACTTGATCCCGCAGTCGCCCATCCCATGGCTACATATCGCCGGAGCAGTCGCCGAAGAAGCCCGCCGTTCGGGCTACGTGCGGCTCGGCATCTTAGGGACGAAGTATCTGATGGAAGGGGGTGTCTACCCGGAGGCATTAGAGGAATTCAGGATAGAGAGCGAAATACCCGACGAGGCTGATAGGGAAAAGATCAATGAGATCATCTTCAAGGAGTTAGTCAACGGCGTCTTCCCGGAAGCATCCCGGCTATACTTCAATGAAGTTGCGGGAAAATTTAAGGCGCGTGGTTGTGATGCGGTCGTCCTCGGTTGCACTGAGATACCTCTGATCGTGCGCCCGGACGACACTCCTCTACCCACTTTAGATTCGACCCGCTTGCTCGCCAGAGCAGCCCTGAGGAGGGCGCAAGGACAATAAGAGCAGGCCCGCCTCTAACAACAACGGCATGCAGCGGACCCGCAAATCAGCATTCTTGTTATCTTCGACTGGCCCGTGCGCGCCGGTGATGCCGGGCGGTAGACGATTACTCTTCCGAGTATCACCTGAGAAGTAAGAATGAAACGAGCTAATCGCCTACGGTGGTGGAGTGTACTGGTCGTACTAGCACTGGGCTCTTGCGTATTTACTCCGTCACACCAGGTTCCAGCTGCCGCCAAAGGACCAGTAACTATACCCGCCGACATCACAGGATATGGCCTCATTTTTCTTCGGGCGCGGGTCAATAACTCCCAGGCGATGTGGTTCGCCCTGGATAGCGGCGCGAGTTTCCCCTTTGTCATTGATATCCGACGGTCGAAAGCCCTGGGGCTTAAGCTCCAAGACACCCTCACTCTCGAACGAGGGGCGGGTTCGGGCGCTTACGAGGTCGCTGTGACGAGAGGAGTTTCCGTTAACCTCGGCGATTTGAATTTCGCGGATCAGACTGCGGCCGTAATCAGCCTCGGCTCGTTAGAAGCTATTTCGGGCAGAGCCTTAGATGGGCTAGTCGGGTGTGACCTGTTTAGCGGTTATGTGGTCGAGCTTGATTACCTCGGCAAGAAGATCACCCTGTATGATCCGAAGACTTACACCTACTCTGGAAGCGGAGAGAGCATACCGCTGACGAAGAGCGGCGACTATTTCTTCGTCCCGGTAAAGATTGAAATGCCCGGCCGCCCGCGGCTTGAGGGGCAATTCCTGGTTGATACGGGCGGCGGATTCGTGACGGTGATATTGAATGCGCCCTTCGCACGGTCGAATGATCTGCCCGCTCCCACTCATAGAAGAGTTTTAGACCGCTCGCTCGCAGGCCTCGGCGGCGAAACAAAATTACTCGTCAGCCGCGCGACATCTTTCACACTCGGAAATCTGGCGATCAGCAAGCCCGTGGTCTACGTGTCTCAAGACACCGGCGGAGCGCTGGCGAGTCGTAACTTCGATGGCGTAGTAGGTGGTGAGCTACTGCGGAGGTTCAAAGTAATATTTGATTACGGCAGACATCGGCTGATCCTCGAGAAAAATGCTTATTACGACGAGCCTATCGAGTACGACATGAGCGGTATTAGATTGCGTGCGGAGGGCGACGACTTCAGAACTTTCACAGTATCCCAAGTGCTTGAAAATTCGCCGGCCGCAGAAGCCAGGTTGCGTGAGGGCGATCTGCTCGCCGCAATTGACGGCGCCCCGGCATCAAGTTTTTCCTTGGATGAAATCTATCAAATGCTGATGCGGCAAGGGAGTGAGTATAAGCTAAGCCTCAGGCGCGGCGGCGAGATGTTCTTCGTAAAGATAAAGATGCAAAGGCTGATCTAACCCGCGTCTAACAACTTAACCGAGTCTGTAAATCGGGCGTTGCATGCCTTGGTTGTGATCATTCGTAGATGAGAACCGACAGAGAAAAACACGAGTTAATCGGCGCAGTGAAGAGCGTGCGGGCTGAGAAAGCGCGGTTCGATGACCAGGGCGGTCAACTCACTGAACGTCCATTGCTCAGTCACACCAGCACATTTAATCAGGACGGCTGCCTCATCGAGCAGGTTAACCGCAACCCGGACAGGTCGGAGTGGCGCACCATCAACGATTATTCTGATTCCGGCAAGGTGGATCAGTTCCTGGCCGATTACCTCAAACGAACCTCTGCAAGTCTAGGGTTTGTACTCGTCAAGGATGGCAAGATTTTCTTTCAAAAAGGATACGGTTACGCCGGAATTGGGGCAGCAGGTTTTCTTATCTTTCTGTCCTTTCCTGTCGTCTCAATGATCGGCTTCGTTCGTCGTCGCTGGCGCAAAGCCCGATCCGAACTACAGCCAGCAACAGGAGAGCCGCATCTTGCTTGGGGGATGGCAACACTGGTTAGCCTGCTTGTAGTCATTACTCCCCTACCCGTGTTGACATGGATGCTATTCGGTGATCATTCGCGTCCTTCCCAGTTCAGAGCCGCGTTCCATATCTCTTCAGGTGCCCTCTTGCTCGCCGCCTTACTTGGTCTCACCCTTTCGATATTTGCTGGTGTCGCATGGAAACGGGGCGATTGGACCAACGTGCGGCGCCTCTACTACAGCGTGGTGGCGCTTGCCGCTCTCCTCATGGTCCCGTTCCTATATCACTGGAACCTATTAAGATTCTGATTTATTTCCGTTGATAGAACGCGCCCGGGCCGACCGCGATTTAGTACTACGATAACAGCCGCTAACGCGAGAGGCGCGCTAATTCCGCGTCCGGTTCAATGAATTTCGACGCTGTGGTCTTTTCGATGTGCAGCGGCGGCGGCAGCAGTGTCCATGTATTCGTGGAATTTTACGACTTTACCATCATGTACTGTGAACACATGCGCAAAGTCACCCCCGAACTCCCTACCAGTAGATTTAACTCGGAAAGCATAATGACCCAGAGCCAGGACTTTATCACCTCGAGCGATAAACTCTCTTGGATCAAAATGCTGAACCTCTTGAGTATCAACTAGCGATTCGAAGAACTGCCCCATCTCTTCATGACCTCGACGTTTACCAGCAAATGGCACATTCTCTATTTCCGGTAATTGCCATTCGATGTTAAGTGAAAGCAGGTTGAGTAGAGCTTTAATGTGTCCACTCTTGAAATGCTCGTAGATTTGTTGCACGAGTTTCGTGTTCTCTTGCTCCCTCACTACACATTCTCGTCTCTCAGGTAGGGTATAGATGTCCTGCTCTTTTAGCTGCTGCATAAGTCTCCTTAATTGGAGGGCGGACACCGGTCCGCCCTCTTTAGAATGAGAAGTTCGGTCTCCTTTACGGAAGCTTGGCGGCAGCTGCCTTGTTGTGGAATGTGGAATTAGCAAACTCGAAGGTTTTTACCGTCGGCGTTCCATCGAGCACGCTCGACAGGGTCTTCAACACATCCGGATAACCCGAGCGGTTGTAAGCCTCTGCGTCCTCTTTTGTGTCCCAAAAACTGTTGGCTATGGCTTCCGAACGTTCGGGAGCGATAAAGATTGTCTCATCGCGGAAGCCCTTCTGCTTGCGCAGCATCGGGATAATTTCGTTGTCGATGAGCCGAGTAAGCTCTTGGGCAGAATCAGCCTTGAGCTTCAAAGTGACTTGTCGTGCAAACATTTTATTAGCTCCTTAGATTTTGAGCTGTGGGCTTCAGATAGTCCGGATGATTCCAGAGGAGCTGAGAAGGGAGTAAGCTGGCTCGGTTCGTGACCACTTTATGTCAACAACCTGTAATATGTCAAGTGTAGAATATATCTCACATAGACAATATCATTCATATGTGAAAAATAGGCGGGTGTATCATGGGTCAACTCTGACGCTCGGCGGCTTCTTGAATCGAAAGACAGAATGATCGAACAGGTAATCTCCCATTACCAGATCATCAAAAAGCTCGGCGCGGGCGGTATGGGCGAGGTTTATCTCGCAGAAGATATGACGCTGAACCGTCGCGTTGCTTTGAAAATACTTCCCACCAACTTCACGGTAGACAAGGAACGTTTGCGGCGGTTCAAACAAGAGGCGAAAGCGTCTTCCGCCCTCAACCACCCAAATATTCTTACCATTCACGAATTCGGAGAGGCGGACGGTCGTCACTTCATGGCTACTGAATTCATTGACGGCGAAACTCTGCGCCAGCACATCAAGCAGCTCGGCAAAATGATAACGAGCACGGTGCTTGATGTTGGCGCGCAAACTGCTTCGGCTTTGGCGGCGGCGCATGAGGCGGGGATCGTGCACCGCGACATCAAGCCGGATAACATCATGATCAGGCATGATGGGTTCGTTAAAGTTCTGGACTTCGGGCTCGCCAAGCTGACTGGACCACTGTTCGACCCAAGGTCTGCGGGTTTCCAAGACAGAGAGACGGTGAAAGACCTCACCCGGACCGAGCCAGGGGTGATCATGGGCACTGCCAGCTATATGTCACCGGAGCAAGCGCAGGGCCTGCCCGTAGATACACGATCGGACATCTGGAGCCTCGGCGTCGTAATCTTTGAGATGGCCTCAGGGCGTGCGCCCTTTGAGGGGGCAACCCTGAGCCAGGTGATCGCCGCGATCCTCGAGAAAGAACCGCCACCGCTCTCACACTTTCTGCCGGGAGTGCCGGCCGAACTTCAGAGGATCGTGAGTAAAGCTTTACGCAAAGACCGTGAGGAACGGTATCAAACAATCCACGACATGCGGGTTGATCTGCGGAGCTTAAAGCAGGAGCTAGAGTTTGAAAGTAAAAAACTTAAGAAGAAAGAGGAAAAGTCTTTCTTAGACACCTTCTTGGCGTTCTGGACAACACTCCCCTGAATACTGACGGGAATTGCGGCCCTAATAACACTAATAGCCGTATTGTATATCACTGGGCGCGACACAGATTCTAAAAGTGTCGCCCCCATGCCGACACCTCAACCCACATCAATACTCCCGCCCAGCCCCGGCCCGAGTCCAGCCCCGACGTCGGAGGATTGTTTCATCCAGTATTCGACCAGCCGAAGGATAGGGTGATAGGCGTCAGATTCACTGACTACAATCGGACGATTGGTGCAATAAGGTTTTATTTCTTCCCGGCTAATAAAATCTTCAAAGTTGAAACATTGGTCGATTCAAAGTGTCAGGAGATAGAAGAATATTCTAACGCTAACCGAGGCGGGGATAAACGCGTGTTGCAAAACTATGATGCGCTTCAGATGCGGCTCGGCGATGATGAGTATTCTTTTTACGTTTCATACGGTGAAGGCGAAATCTTTGCGAGCTTTACTCGAGTATCGCCATAGATGGCGGAGCCGAAGCCATGTCGCTGGTGTTGCTCACCTGCCACCTTATTTGCCAGGCTGCGTGGCGGTTGCGGATACAAGAGAAGCTGCGTTGGAACTCATCCAAGAAGCTTTCACCGGGTGATTTTAGAAGAGAGTGACGATGCTACGATTGAGTCAGATGATCTTTTACATAACGAATTAAGGATTGTTGTTCTTCGAGTTGCGTCGTTTCACCAAGGGTTCTGTTAATCGCGCCGCCCGGTCAACGCACTCGTTAGGCGCCAAGGGAATCACCGTGGTCTGCGAGCACCTTTCGCCCCTCGAACAAGCCCTCCTCTCTCGCGGAGTGGCTGTAACTTTCCGTGGGCAAGCATGGTCACGAAACTGCCGCGAGTGGGTGTACTTCGATTGCTTCCTTGATACACCGGCGATCCGCAAGCACTTTGCCTTGCCCGCCTTCATCCAAGACCATTCACACCGCGGGACGCATGATGGTCAGGAATTGGGGCTGGTTTGCACTCAGTGCCACGACGCGATTGTTGGGCTTTACGAGCCGGCTCCTGGAAAGCAGGTCTTCCAAGGGTGAGCAGTTTGTCGCTTACCCGTCAGTTGCACTCAAAAATTAAGGATATATGCGGCTCAGGATTTAAGCGGCCATCCTGGAACGCAAGAAGTTCTGGCAGGTTGAAGTTTTACCTGAATTATTACAGCGGGAATAAAACAATGTTCTTCGCCGGACGGTCTGAAGGCAGCATTGTTTCCAATACGGTAATTCTTTTCGTGAAATAGCTTGGGAGCCTATTTCTGCCGCCCAACGCGGTCGACCGGAGCGGGGTTTCGCATTCTTTAATTTGTGGTTGGATTCTGAACTTATTCTCTTAATCGGCGTGAGAGATATCGAGAGTGGTAGGCGAATGACCTGTTTAGCTCGTGTTCAGTTCCGTTGTTGTCTGCATAATTCACTTTGAGGTCGAGCTTTCGCGTGAAAGCGATTTCATGTTCCACATCTGAAGGAGGTATTTCAATGCCTAAGAATCACTGCCAACCGATACGTGATGACATCGCCGCTGTTGAGAAAGAAATACAAGCACTGGAGGAGCTGATACCGGAAGTGCCGCCCAGCGTCAAGCCCAGTATCGTGGCGAGGATAAAAAGGGAGAAGGTCCATTTGATGCAGCTAAAAAGAGCCCTGAGGATTTGCGAACGATAAATGACTTGCGCAAACGACTCCCAACCTCAGATCCAACCTGTTTGTCCCCATAGAAGGGCCCATGAAACTGAACTCGCTTTTGAATGCGCGCAGCCGCTTTGTTTCGGAGGCGCCGGATCTGAACAATCTGCTTGCTCTCGCAGCGTGTTGAGACGCTGGGCGAAAGGAGTGCGCTGTCGTGTGGTTGGCCTGCCGGGTTTTCAACAGCCGCCAAGGTTTAATCGCTCGCAACTTAAAGCAAAATGACAAATGATCAATGTCAAATCATCAATGTCAAATGGAAATTGCATTCATCCGTGGTCTAATCAAGCCTAACTCATCCTCCCTGCATCTATTTCCCAACCTCAGAGAGCGCCAACTCCAGCAAAAGGATCTTCTTGATCCCTCTGTACAGCGGTTCAATTTCGCAGTTTTCAGTTAACGCATGAGAATCGCTGCACGGGCCGGCGCCGGTTGAAATGGAAGAGATGCCCTGCAACAGCGCCGCACTCGAGTTGTTCGAGCCCGCATTCGTGATCGGTGGATCAAAGCCCATAGCCCGGTGAACCGCTTCCGCGATCTTCACCAGCCGTGATTCACGGTTACCCGGCACCACTGCCGCCGGCGAAGTTGAGATGATATCGGTCTTCACAGTCATGTTGGCGCGCTTCGCTTCTTCCTGAAGGATCGAGGCAATCTTCTTATCCAGATCGGCAATCACCTGGTTGTCCGTAGAACGCAAGTCGACGGTAAACCAGGCGTCGTTGGCCTTTGCGTTTACCACCTCTGAGCCGCCCAGCATGCCGATGTTCAAATTCGAAGAGGGATTTGTGGGCACCTTCAATTCGTAAATTCGTTCGATGGCCCGAGCGAGCGGCAGCGTCGCGGAATATGGCGGCGTACGCGAGCGAGTGTGACCACCCGGTCCAATGAAATGATGCCGATACCAGTTGATGCCGATGCCGGCGTAGGTGAATCCTTCGTAGCCGCCGTCAAGCGCGACGTAGTAGTCGATCTTTCCTTTGTTGTCTTTCACAAACTGTTCGGCGCCGGTTAGTCCTGTCTCCTCATCGGTGGTGAAAACAAAAACCAGATCGCCTTTGGTTTTGATTTTTGCCGCATCGAGAGCGCGAATTGTTGTCAGCAGCGCTTCGATGTTGCGTGTGTCATCGCCAATGCCCGGCGCATAAACCCTGCCCTCCTTAACCGTGGCTTTTATTTTCAAGCCCGGCTGAAACACGGTGTCCATGTGCGCATCAAAGACGGTGACTGGTCCGCCGCGGGTTCCTTTACGCACGGCGATGACGTTGCCCGCCTGGTCGCGACGAATAGCCAGTTTGTACGGCCGCAGAAGCTTGAGCAGATAGTTCGCGCGCATTTGCTCGTGACCTGAGGGAGCATTAATCTCGGTAATGGCGACCCATTCGCGCAGGATGCCGGCATGATTCTTATCGATGTAGTCATTCGCAGTCATAACTTCGGGACTGCTCTGAATCGACTTGACCTGATCGGTGTAGCCGGCCGTCGCTTGTGGTCTAACGGTGGGGCAGATTATTAACAGAATGAGAACACTTAGCGGACCGGCGGACGATCGGCGCATGGCAATTCCTCTTTGAGGGAAGATATAGTAGAACGGAAGCGCATTCTAAACGTTTCCACAACTACTGCGATAGTGTCCTAACTTGATTAGATGTTCCACGAGCCACGGATGAACGATCGCGAACCCCAGAGCGGGGCCACTAAATGGATCGACCGGGGAATCGTTGCTTGTCTTTTTCTTTTTGCCGCGTTTGCTCCTCATTCCATTGCGGTCACGCAGGGAGCGTGGCTGTTGGGGATGCTTTTGTGGGTCGCGCGCTTTGCCTTTTATCCGCACCCGCGCACTTACCGGACGCCGCTGGATTATGCCCTGCTCGGCTTTTTCATCCTCACGGGTCTTTCTGCCGCTCTCTCTTATGAGCCGCTGGTTTCAGTTGGGAAACTCCGCGCGGCCACGCTTTTCACGATCGTTTACCTCGTCGCGGAAAACGTTCCGTCTCTGGCGCTAGCGCGTCTGTTGGCGCTCACGCTCATCGCTTCCAGCCTCGTCAATGTCATGTATGTAATGGGCCAGGAAGTACTTGGTCGAGGCGTGAAGGTTGCAGGAGTGCAGGCGGAGAGTCCCCTGGCGAGAGCTATGACAGTGCCGCGAACAACGGCGCGTCCGCTGCCGATTGCGACCGGCGACACAATATTTGAAGTTGACGGCAAAAAGATAAACAGCACGGAAGAGTTGGCTGCGGCTTTGGCGGCCGCGCCGAAAGCTGAAACTGCGAAGGTTAGGATCTATCGGGTGGAATGGACGCCGACTGTGGAAGTGCCGCGCGGGCGTTTGTTGCCGGGAACGACAGCAGAGGAGCAGTTGGGGATTTCCGGCTGGAGCCGGGGTCGCGATTGGCGCGCGGTCGGATTTTTTGGTCACTGGACCACCTACGCCGAGAGTTTGCAGTTAATTGCCTCGCTCGCATTGGGATTGTTTCTCGCGTGTCCCTTCAAACGCAGCCGGCTCGGGTGGGGGTTGCTGCTTGCGGTCGTCGGTTTGGTTGCCGCGCTGGCGTTGTCGGTTACGCGTGCTTCGTGGGTGGCCCTGCTGATTTCGGCCGGTCTGATGTTACTCCTGAGTGCTCAGCGACGAACGATCGTGCTCGCGGCGGCGTGCGTGATTCCCGTGGGTGTCGCCGGTCTGTTCTTTCTGCACGAAAAACGGAGCGTCGGTTTCTTTGATTCGAAAGACCTCTCGACCACCTGGCGCGAAACCGTTTGGCGTGAAGGGTTCAATCTGCTGGTGAGCAAACCGCGTCACCTGCTGGTCGGCGTCGGCATGGACTCTATTAAAGGACACTGGCGCCAGTGGGGATTGTTTGATGGCGGGCGTCTGCCGGTCGGGCACATGCATTCCAACCCGCTGCAAATAGCCCTGGAGCGAGGCGTGCCGGCCCTGCTGGCCTGGCTCTGGTTGCTCGGCTCCTACGCCTGGCTGCTATGGAAAGCTCTGCGCCAGATCACCACCGTCCAGGTCGACGCGGAGCTAAATTCTAAATTCCAAATTCTAAATTCTAAATTTTCCTGGCTTGACCGGGGCATTCTTCTGGGCGCGCTTGGCGGGTTGGTGGGATTCTTGGTGAGCGGGTTGGTCCATTACAACTGGGGCGACTCGGAAGTAGTGATGATCGTCTATCTCATCATGGGATTGAGTTTGGTGATCGAGCGAGAACTAAAGTAACCATGCGTGCACATCTTGCGAATGGAAGACGAGCTAATACCGCTCCGGTTCAATGACTCTTTGGCTTCGCGGAAGGTGAGGAAACTAGGAAGTCTTTTCACCGTCCATTACGGCCTTCAGTAAAGTAGCGATCAACGACCGCTACCAGATTTCGCAGACTCTCGTCTGTTCGAATCTGAGAATCCACTAGAGCATTGATCTTCACATTTACATCTTTGAAGCCTTCAAGGGTCGCGCTGGCAAGCCGAGCTACGATTTGCTCTGTTTGCGCCTGAACTTCACGCAATTGCTGAATGTCAGAAGCGAATTGCGCCTGCTGCTCGATGATAAAGATTATTCTTCTTTCGGTATCTTCGTTGCTCATGATGAGGATCTCCTTAAACTTCTGCAACCAGTTTAGCGAAAGACACGCAATAACCAAAGAAGCAATTCAGCGTGTCGTTATGTTGCCTGGTCGGGACCTGCGCTAAAAAAATTGCCACGGCGTGATGAGATCTGGAGCCGCTTTTCGCCGAACGGTATGAAGACAGCGTGATACCCGCGCACCGTCAAACAGGATCTAGCAGCCTGGGCGTCGAATGGGTAGTGTCCTAATTTCTCGTCGTTCCAACCTGCTCCGTGGCGCTCCATGAAGACACCATTTGATGTCACCTGAAATGGCTTGGTGGTCGAGGACACGATTCTCCTCTTTGGTCTGCCCAACGCCGCGCTTCAGCGGCCGGACCGGAACTTCGCTAGTTGCAAGCTGTCGATGAGAGGACCGCTAATTTCGGTCCGCTGCAAGGGCTTTTCGGCGCGGCACACAGCTCGTCTAAAATCTTAGGTGGTCGGTAGGTTTTTTCATAACGACGGTCCGTTATGGCGCCGGCTCCATGCCTTGCGCCCTGATTACAGGAATGGCCGTCGGTCCAGTAAGGAAGTTGATCAATTGCTTGGCCGCTCCTCGCACTTTTGAATTCGCGCTGACGCCCGCACTAAACATGACGTAGGACTGTATCTGCGGCGGGAGTGGGCCGACGAGTTCGACGCCAGGTGTCGTCAGAATCTGAGTGATGACGACCATGCCCAGTTCGACCTCACCTTTAGCGACAAGCTCGGAAACAATGTCGGATTCTGGCCGCGTGACCTTCGACTTAATGGCTTCGGCAATTCCGAGCCGTTCGAGCAAGACAGCCAAATAATTGCCACTCCCGACTCTCAGATAGGCGATGGACTTCGCATCGAGCAGCGCGCGCTTGAATGCTTCAACTGAACTGATGTCAGGCTTGCGTGCGCCCGCGCGTACTTCCACGCCGATACCCGAGCGCGCAATGTCTACGAGATATCGAACTGTTCGCCAGCGTTGGCTCGTCGCATGAACGCGGCCGGCAGATCACTAACTATATTGAGTTTGTGGCCTGTCTCGCGCTCGAATTGAGGGCCGATCTCGGCAAGCACGGTTGCCATCGCCCTTGCTGTCCATACTTTGATCTCGGAGGCGTTTGTGATGACGGGTTGAGCAAGAAGGAACGTCAATGCCACTACTGCTGTAGAAATGATACGATTCATTTTCAACTCCTCCCGCTTATTGAAAACGCTGAAGACGGGGACGCAGTCATGTGAACAGCGCCCAACGTTGCGCTTCAGGCTTCGCCCACCCAACTTATTCAAGAAGCCCGCTCACAGCGAGTCCGCTGCAAGCGCTTGTTCAAGCGCTTGCAGCGCTTGAAGACTCGCGCGACAACAATCCTTAATTCGTTGGATTTTCGACCTTAAAGTCGCAAATCAACCGTTAATCTACTTTTGATGCGTCTTTGCGTGAAACTCTTTTGGTTGCGGCAAAGACCGCGCTGTGTTCTCCGTGTCTGCTCAGTGGTAAGTGGTAATTAAACCAAATCCCGACGAGCATGAAGAAGGCAATGGATGGAGGGTGACAGCTCTCTGCGCTTTACCAATTGTCTAGTCGCCAAGCCTTTGATCCAGCTTCAATCGATTGTGGAAGGATGAAAACGCTCTCATCATAAGCAGGATTGATTTGAAAATTAATTTTGCCTTTCTTCTGTACACTCGGCATCTGAATTCCATTGATGTTTATATAATCAGAGAAGGTATAGGTTCCCCATATACGACCGGTTTCAAAGAATGTAACTACGAGCTGTGGCAGGTGTGACTTTCGATCAAGGTAGTAATCCACTCTTCTGCCATCCACCTGTGTTTGTATAACGTCTACCGGTTTCCAGCCAATCACATCCTTTGTCACTCTGATCGGCACGGGCTTAACCCACTTTGTTTCCAGCAGGTAAAGATACTGCGCGCGACCCAAACCCTCGCTTTGATTGAAAGATGAAGCTGCATGTTTAGGCT
>WNGE01012543.1_pt1 | contig 13389 bp, 13 predicted proteins | sample 5400651 | NCBI WGS metagenome assembly WNGE01 (sample SAMN13153370, study PRJNA577476) | soil metagenome | isolation source: 60 cm soil or saprolite under grassland replicate 2 | place: USA:California | collected 2016-06-15 | reverse complement strand
CACCTGGCGGAGTCTCGAGAAGAGACGCAGCTCGTGCGGGACGGTGCCGGCCCCTTCGCCGACGCCCTCCGGGCGCGCGGCATCGCAGTGGAGGCGCACAACTGCTCGCCCGTCCGGTATCTCGTACAACGTAGCGTCATACAACCGGGAACTCTCTGTATTCACTGCGTGCAAGTGGACGACGCGGATATCACGCTGCTCCGCGAAGCCGGGGCCGCGATCGCCCACTGCCCTCGCTCGAACCGGGCCCACGAGCACGGCCTCGCGCCGGCGACGGCGTTCCGGGCGGCGGGCGTCCCGGTCGGGATCGGGACGGACTCCGTGGTGAGCGTCCCTGACCTCGACCTGTGGGCCGAGGCCGCGGCAGCGGGACTGGCAGGGGAGGAGGCCCTCCGGGCCCTCACGCTCGACGGGGCGCGCGCGTTGGGCTGGGAGCAGGAGATCGGGTCGCTGGAGGTCGGCAAGGCCGCCGATCTGGCCGTTCTGACCGCCCGTCCGCCCGTCCGCCCGTCCGCCCTCCTCACGGTGCTCGCGGGTCGCATCGTTCACGCGCTAGATTCGCCCCCATGAAGACCCAGCGGCACGCGGCCATCCTGAAGATCGTCCGGCGCGACCGGGTGGGGAGCCAGGAGCAGCTCCGCGAGCTGCTCGTGGCCGAAGGGTTCGACGTCACCCAGGCGACGCTCTCGCGGGACATCCGCGAGCTGGGCCTCGCCAAGGTCTCCGCCCCCGACGGCGGCTCCCACTACTCCCCGCCGGCCGAGGGTGCCGCGGGGGTGCGGCCCCATCTCGAGCAGCTGCTCCCCACGATGCTGGTCTCGGCGGATGGAGTGGGGCCGCTGCTGGTTCTCAAGACCGCGACGGGGGCGGCCCAGGCGCTGGGCCTCGCGCTCGACGGGGCGGGATGGGCCGAGATCATCGGCACGATCGCGGGCGACGATGCGATCCTGGTCATCGCCCGGGGCGAGCGGGCCCGGCGGGCGGTCCAGACGCGCTTGAAAGAGCTGGCCGGCATCCCCGCCTGACCGTGGCGCCTGCGCAACTTCCGCTGTCGCCCGGCGAGGCGTAGTGTTGAGCCCGATTCCCCCCCACAAGCGAGAGGAGCAGAACATGAACCCCTTGAAGGCTGCGGCCGCGGCCCTGCTTTTGATTGCGCCCCACTTGGCCCTCGCCCAGCAGACGGCTTCGGGGAGCGCCGCCGCACGGCTCAACACGCTGACCCCGGAAGAACGTGCCGCGGGGTGGCGCCTGCTGTTCGACGGTCACAGTACCGTCGGCTGGCGCGGCTGGCAGATGGACTCGATGCCGTCGGGGTGGGGGGTCAGGGAAGGCGCGCTCACGCGGGTGCGCCCGGCGGCCGACATCATCACCACGGAGAAGTTCAAGAACTTCGAGCTGTCGCTCGAGTGGAATGTCGCGCCCGGCGGCAACAGCGGCATCTTCTACCGCGCGAGCGAGGATGCCGACGCGATCTACTGGACCGCTCCGGAGATGCAGATACTGGACGATGCCAGACACCCGGACGGCCAGTCGCGTCTCACATCGGCCGGAGCGGACTACGGCTTGTATCCGTCGCCCCCCGGCGTGGTGAAGCCCGCGGGCGAGTGGAACCAGGTCCGCATTGTGGCAAACGGAAACCACATCGAGCACTGGTTGAACGGCGTGAAGGTGGTTGAGTACGAGCTGGGCAGCCCGGATTGGGAGGCGAAGGTCAAGGCGAGCAAATTCGCGCCGCACCCGGGCTACGGCCGCAACGCCGAGGGGTACATCGGCCTGCAGGAGCATGAGTTCCGGGTGGCGTTCCGCAACATCAAGATCCGGGTGCTACCGTGAGCGTGCGGGCCAGGCTGTCGACGATGATGTTCCTCCAGTTTTTCATTTGGGGCGCCTGGTATACGACGATCGCGGTGTACATGACCCACCACGGGATGGCGACCCTGACGCACTGGCCCTACACGGTGAACCCGATCGCGGCCATCGCCGCGCCGTTCTTCCTCGGACTCGTCGCCGACCGCTATTTCGCAACCGAGAAGGTCCTGGGCATCCTGCATGTGCTGGGCGGCGTAGTGATGTTCGCCGTGCCTAGTGCCATGGGCGCGCCCACAGTGTTCATCCTGCTGCTGCTGTTCTACAACCTGTGCTACATGCCGACGCTCGGCCTCGCGAACAGCCTGGCGTTCCACCACATCCAGTCCCAGGAGAAACAGTTTCCCTTGATCCGGGTGTTCGGCACCGCCGGCTGGATCGTGGCCGGCTTGTTCATCAGCCTGGTGCTGGGCCGCCTGGTGGCGGCCGTTCCGGAGCAAACGGCCCTGCCGATCTACACCGCCGCTACGGCGAGCGTGCTGCTCGGGCTGTTCAGCTTCACCCTGCCACATACGCCTCCGTCGGGCGCGGGGCAGCGCGTCTCGCTGCGTAGCATCGTCGGCCTCGACGCCTTGGCGCAGCTCGGCGACCGCGCGTTCTACGTCTTCATCACCGCCTCGCTGCTGTTGTGCATCCCGCTGGCAGCCTACTACAACTTCACCCAGATCTTCCTGGGCGATGCCGGCGTCACCAGGATCGCGGCCACGCAGACGCTCGGCCAGATGTCCGAGGTCGGCTTCATGCTGCTCATGCCGCTCTTCTTCGTCCGGCTCGGGGTGAAGAAGATGCTGATGGTGGGCATGGGCGCCTGGGTCCTGCGCTACGCCCTGTTTGCGCTCGCGGCCCCCGCAGCGGTCTTCTGGATGATCATCATCGGCATCCTGCTCCACGGCGTCTGCTACGACTTCTTTTTCGTGACCGGTCAGATCTACGTGGATAAGAAATCGACGCCCGCGGTTCGCGGGCAGGCGCAGGGGTTCCTGGTGTTGGTCACCTACGGCATCGGGATGCTGATCGGCGCACAGGTGGCCGGCAACGTGTACAATCGGTTCTTGGGCGGCGCGTCCAGCCTCACGCTGCAGCAGTGGTCCAGCTTCTGGGTGCTGCCGGCGGGGTTCGCCGCTCTGGTGCTACTCTTTTTCGCTCTGTTGTTTCGGCCCCGACCGGTGGAGGGCTAGAGTATGGCGCGCAAGCGGATCTCCAGACGCAAGTTCGTGGGTGACGTCGCAGCGGGCATGAGCTTCACCATCGTGCCGCGCCACGTGTTGGGGCGCGGATTCACCGCGCCCAGCGACAAGCTGAACATCGCGTGCATCGGCGTAGGAGGAATGGGAGCGAACGACGTCCGCGGCGTGGGGAAGACGGAGAACATCTACGCCTTGTGCGACGTGGACGACAAGCAGGCGGCGGGGTCGTTTGCGGCGTTCCCCAAGGCCAAACGCTTCAAAGACTTTCGGGTGATGCTCGAGAAGGAAGGCAAGAACATCGACGCCGTCACCGTCTCCACCCCCGATCACGTCCACGCCGTGGCGGGCATGATGGCGATGAAGCTCGGCAAGCACACCCGCATCCAGAAGCCGCTGGCCCGCAGCCTGTGGGAGGTGCGCCAGCTGGTGCAGGAGGCGCGCAAGCATAAGATCGCGACCCAGATGGGGAATCAAGGCCACGCGGAGGAGGGGACGCGCCTCATCCGCGAGTGGGTCGAGGCCGGCGCCATCGGCACGGTGCGCGAGATTCAGCTCTGGACCAACCGGCCCATCTGGCCCCAGGCGATCGACCGGCCGCTCGAGGAGTACTACACGCCGCCCTGGATCGATTGGGATCTGTGGCTTCGAGCCCGAATCGACGAAACTGTTCAGCGAGACCGCGCCGGCCGTCTCCCGCCTCACCTACTCCTTCGCCGCCAAGGGCAATCGGCCCGAGGTGAAGGTCGTGTGGCGCGACGGCAGCCTGTATCCGCCGCGGCCCAAGGAGATCGCCGACCCGCTCGCGTGGCCGTTCGACACGAGCGGCCAGTTGTGGATCGGCGATCAGGGGAAGCTGATCGCCGGGATCTACGGGGAGAACCCGAAGCTCCTGGACGACGCGCGCATGGCCGACATCACGGCGCATCCGCCGGCGCAGAAGTACCCGCGCACCGAAGGCGTGTACGCCGAGTGGATCGCGGCGTGCAAGGGTGGGACGCCCGCGGGCTCGAACTTCCCGGATCACGCCGGTCCGCTGACCGAGATGGTGCTGTTCGGCAACCTCGCGCTGCGCACGGCGCAGGTGCTCGAGATCAATACGCAGAGCGGCGAGGTCGCGAATGCGGCCGTGCCGCCCGAGTACATCCGGCCGGAGTACCGCACAGGTTGGAGCGTCTGACGGAAGCGCCGCCGCGAGCGCGGCGGCGCGCCGGCCTCTCTCGGGGAGCGCTCTGCGTCATCCTTGTCAGCGGTTTCCACCTGGCGACGATCAGGGCGGGCCAGGACTGGGGCGACGACTTCAGCATGTACATCCATCATGCTGAGAACCTGGCCCGCGGCATCCCGTACGCCGAAACGGGATACCTCTACAACCCGTACAATCCCGCAGTCGGCCCGCGGACCTATCCGCCCGGCTTCCCGCTGCTGCTCGCGCCCCTGGTGAAGGTGTTCGGGCGGGCCCTGTGGCCCATGCAGGTCCTCGTCGTGCTGTCGCTCGCCGGATCGCTCCTCCTGCTCCTCCATCTATTTCGCGGCGTGCTGCCCTCGCCGCATCTCGAGCTCCTCGTCCTACTCACCGGGCTCAATCCGGTCGTGTGGGACTCCAAGGATCGTGTCCTCGCGGACTTGCCGTTTCTCTGCTTCGTCCTGTTGAGTTTCGCCTGTTTCGCCCAGGCGGCGTCACCGGACGCGCCCACGCGGCGTCGCATGATCTCGGGACTGCTGGCGGGATTCGTCGCCTACGCCGCGTACGCGACGAGGGTGCTGGGCGTCGTGCGCACGACCTGATTCGCCGCAGGCGGATCGGCGTGGCGGCCGTCGCCCCGTGCGCCGTGTTCCTCCTCCTGGCCGGCGCGCAGTACTTCGTGTGGCTCGGCGATCGCAGCTACCTCGATCAGCTGACGGTGACGGCGACCTCCCTCGAGCGGAACGCGCTCGATTATGCTCGGTCCCTGTCTGACCTGTGGGCGAACGGGTACTCCGATGTCGCGCGGAAGGCGCTCTTCCTGGCCGTCGGCGGGCTCGCCGCGCTGGGCTACGCCAAAGCCCTTCGCGTGGGGATACGGGAGGCGGGCTGGCCCGAGGTGTTCCCCTGGCTGTACCTCGCCCCCGTCATTGCCTGGCCGTCGTTTCAGGGCATCCGCTTCCTGATCCCGGTGATCCCGTTCTACCTGCTCTACTGTCTCCGCGGAACGCGCGACCTGGATGAAACCGTGGCACGGCGCTGGGGGAGGAAGCATCTCGTCCTCGCCGGCTTGTCGGCCGCGGCGGCGGTGACGTACGCCTGTCAGTACTCGACGCTGCAGTTCGGCAGATTCCCTACTGGCGTCGCTCGACCGGAGAGCGTGGCGTTCTTCGAGTTCGTCAAGAGTGCCACGGATTCGAACGCGGTGTTCGTCTTCAGCAAGCCGCGGGCGCTGGGGTTGTACACCGGGCGACAAGCGTCCGCCCCGTTCAACCCCGCCGATCCCTGTCTGCTGTGGCGTTACGTCGCGGAGATCGGGGCGTCCTACATCGTCACCGGCCCCGATGAGCCGGACTTCGACGTCGCGTACCTGCACCGGTTCGTCGATCAATACCGGGGCGACCTCCGCCTCCTCTGGCACAGCCGGGAGGTAGCCGTCTATCGGGTGGAGCGGAATCCATGTGCGCCCGTTCCCCCCTAGCTACTGCGGCGGTAGTTGACGTCCAGGATGGACAGTCGCCGGAGGTGAGTCGCCAGCCGCGCGGTGAAGTCCGCGAAGTCTTTCCTGGCGGGCGGCGTCCACACCACCTCGGCGAGCGCGCACAGCCGGGGGAACACCATGTACTCGGCCTGCTTGGGATCAGGCACGTATTCGGTCCAGAGCTGGCCCTGCGCGCCGAGGATGTGGTGCGCTTCGGCAGCGGTCAGCGTGTCCGGGACAGGGTCGTAGGAATACACGGTGTCGAGCGGCAGATAGCCGCCGATCGCGAGCGGCTCGTGCGCCGTGTCCAGCGTCTCGTAGTGATCGAAGTAGGTGTGTGAGCCGGGCGCCATGACCACGTCGTGCCCCGCCTGCGCCGCCGCGATGCCCCCCTCCGTTCCCCGCCACGACATCACGACCGCGTTGGGCGCGAGGCCCCCTTCCAGGATTTCGTCCCACCCCACGAGCACGCGGCCGCGCGACGACAGAAACGCATCCATCTGGTGGATGAACCAGCTCTGCTTGGCCTGCGCATCCGGCAGGCTCAGCCCGCGGATCGCTATCCACTGCGCCTTGTCCGCCTCGTCTCCGCCCACGTGGATCCAGCGGCTCGGAAACAGGGCCATCGCCTCGGTGAGGACGTCCTGGTAGAACCGGATCGTCGCGTCCTCGGGCTTCAGGATGTTCTCGGACACGCCCCACGCCGTCCAGACGGGAATCGGGTTGCCGGTATTGCCGAGCTCCGGGTATGCGGCGATCGCCGCCTGCGAATGCCCGGGCATCTCGATCTCGGGAACGACCGTGATGAACCGCGCGCGCGCGTAGGCGACGACCTCGCGAATGTCATCCTGCGTGTAGAACCCGCCGTGCGGGCGGCCGTCGAACGTCCATTTGGTCGAGTCGTCGTCGGGCTTTCCCACGATGGTCTGCGTGCGCCACGCGCCGACCTGCGTCAACCGCGGGTACTTGAGGATCTCGATGCGCCAGCCCTGGTCGTCGGTGAGGTGCCAGTGGAAGCGGTTGAGCTTATGGAGCGCCAGCAGGTCGATGTACTTCTTCACGAACTCTTTCGGCATGAAGTGCCGCGCCACGTCGAGGTGCGCACCGCGCCAGGCGAAGCGCGGGTAGTCTTCGATCGACACCGCGGGGATGCTCCAGGTCACGCCCTGCACCCGGGCCTGGCGGAAGATGTCGGGCGGGAGGAGCTGGCGCAGCGTCTGGACGGCATAGAATGCGCCCGCGGGCTTGAAGGCGCGGATGCCGACGCCCGTGGGCGTGACCAGCAGGCGGTAGCCTTCCTCGCCGAGGCGCGCCAAGCCCGAATCCGTGCGGATCGAGATGGTGGGACCCGATCCGCTCGACGCGCGGACCGGTAGCCGGTAGCCGGTGGCCGGGAGCACGTAGTCCGCCAGCGCATAGCCGATGTCCCGCGTCGCGGCATCGGTCGCGATGACGGTTCCGGCCGTCAGCACGAAGGCGCCCGGACTGCGCGTGAGACGGACGGGCTGTGGGATGACGGAGAGGCTTGAGTCCTGAGTGACGAGCGCTAGCGCGGCGAGGAGGGCGATGGGCATTTAATTGAGCTCCCGCACCCAGATGTTCCGGTAGCGCACGGGGTGGCCGTGGTCCTGGAGCAGGAGCGGCAGGCGATCGGCGTGGGAGCGGTAGCGCGCGACGCGCCCGTGCACCGTCCATCCGGTGATGACGTCGTTGTCGTGCACCAGCACGCCGTTGTGGAACACCGTCACGCGGGCGGGTTGGACCACGTTGCTGTCGGGCCCGAAGACGGGCCGGTGGAACACGATGTCGTACGTCTGCCACTCGCCCGGCGGGCGGCTGGCGTTGACGAGCGGCGGCGTCTGTCCGTAGATCGCCGCCGCCTGGCCGTCGGCGTACGTGTCGCTGTGGTAGGAGTCGAGCACCTGGATTTCATAGTGGGTCATCAGGAACACGCCGCTGTTGCCGCGATCCTGTCCTTCGCCGGTGGCGGGAAGCGGCGCCCGCCATTCGATGTGCAGCTGCACCGACCCGAACGCCCGTTTGGTCCTGATCTCGCCCGTGCTGGCGACGACCTCCATGTAGCCGTCCTTCACGAGCCACTTCGCGGGACCCGAGTCGGCACTCTGCCATTCGGCGAGGCTCTTGCCGTCGAACAACACGACGGCGTCCGAGGGCGGGGCGCCGGGATCCACCACGGGCGGGCGCGGCCGGTCCATCGAGTGCACGGGCCATTGCTGTGCAGGCATCATCGTAGGTAGAAGGAGTGCGATTCCAACAATGCGCAATGGGTTCATGGTTTCCAGGTTCCCTTCGCGACCGCAGGTACAAACGTTTCGATGCCCGGCGGGGGAAAATCGAGCGTCTTTCCCTGCTCGGCGCTCTGGTAGGCGGTCATCAACACCTTCACCACCTCCAGCCCGTCGTCGAACGTCAGCGCCGGCCGCTCCTTGTCGAGAAACACGCGCACGAAGTGCCGGTCCTCGGCTTCGTAGCCGTAGGCGGCCGCCTCGCTCGGAACCACCGGCATCTGGCCCATCTCGGCGTTTTGCTTCTCCACGAGGTCTTCACCGGCCTTGCCGCTGACCTCGCGGCTGAAAAAGAGCTTGAGGCCGCTGTCGAGCGTATTCCACGACATCGAGTACTCCGGGCCGAGCAGTTCGGCGGAGAGCCGCAGCCCCGCGCCCACGAAACTCCACGACGTGGTGGCCTCGCCGAACACGCGGTGGCCGTCATCGGTGGCGAACTCCACCATCACGCTGGCGAAGTCTTCGCTGGGCTTCTTGGTGTAGTCCACTTCCGGTCCCATCATCCCGGCGAGCTTCTTGGCGTACGTGGGGCGGCTCCACTTGAGGCTCGCGATGTGACCCGTCACGCGCACCGGGCGCACGGACGTGGTCGGCTTCCCCGGCTCGGTGAGCAGATGCTGCACCACGAGCGCCGAGTGGCACATCATGTCGTTCAACACACCGCCGCCCTGCAGGTCGCCCCGCCAGAACCACGGCATGTGCGGCCCGCTGTGCTCCTCGGCGGCGCGGGCCAGGTAGGGGCGGCCGGTGTTCTTGGCGCCGCGCGTCCAGAGGAGCTTACGACCGGTCTCGACGTGAGGCGTGAAGACCTGGTTCTCGAGGTAGCCGGTCGCGATGCCGGCCTTCTTGACCAGCTCGACGATGCGCTTGGCCTCGGCGACGTTGCGCGCCAGCGGCTTCTCGCAGGCGATCCCGAGGAGTTTCGCGCCGCCCTTCACCGCGTCGACGATCTCCTCGATGTTCGCCACCCGGGCGTAATTCGGCCCGCACAACCAGATCGCGTCGATTGCGGGATCCTTCACCATCGCCGCGATCGACGAGAACGCCTTAGCGGCGCCGACGCCGAGGGTTCGGGCGAGGGCCGCCGTCTCCTCCGCGTGCTTGGCGTTTGGGCTCCACACGCCGAGGATGTCGGCGTCGCGCACGGCGACGAAGCCCTGGAGGTGGAATTTCGCGTTGAACCCACTCCCGATGATCCCGATGCCGAGTCGCTTCATGAGTAGCGGACCCCGAGTTTCGCCAGGGCTTCGGGCGGGCATCCCCGCCACTCGCTGACGAAGCTGTTCCCCTGGTACTCCAGATCCTCGATCCCCATCTTGCTGGACCAGAAGCCCGACGCCGTCAGGTTCCGGAAGCTGGTGAAGAACGCGACGCCCGCGGCGTGCTCCGGCTTCGCCTTCTTGGGCCAGGCGATGTCGTCGAGCAGGGCGGCGCGCTCGGCGTCGCTCGCGGTCACGAACGTCTTGCCGTAGCGGTCGTCGCACTCGTGGTCGAGCCAGGCGAGCCCGCCCCGCACGGGGGTCTCGAGATCCCGGTCGTCGCCCAGCATGAAGTCCATGAACTCGGGCACGCCGGCGTCGGTGGCGCTGCCCGAGCGCGCGTCCTTGGGGATGATCAAGTCCACCAGCATCCGCACTGTCTCCCACTCGTGGGCCGTGAAGACCTTCGGCTCGTAGGGGGCGCCGCTCTTGATCGTCTCGCGCGCCCGCAGCGCCGCCTGGCGCACCGACTCCGGCGCCCACCGGAATGCAGCGGCCAGCGGAGCCACGGCGAGTAGATGAACTGCCTCGCGGCGCTTCATCACACGCCTCCTTTCTTCATTTGGTCGGCGATGTACTCGCTGGTCCGCAGTGACAGCGCGAGAATCGTCCACGTCGGGTTCTTGTCCGCCTGGGACACGAACGGACCGCCGTCGGCCACGAACAGGTTCTTGCAGTCGTGCGCCTGGCCCCAGCGGTTCACCACCGACGTCTTCGGGTCATCTCCCATGCGCGTGCCGCCCAGCTCGTGGATGATCGTGCCGCCGGCCGCGATGCCGTAGCCCTGCTCGGCGGTCGGCATCGGGGAGAACACCTCGCCCCCCAGCTCCGCGACCAGCGCACGGAACGTCTCCTGCATGTGCTTCACCTGCTTGTACTCGTGGTCGGTCCACTTCCAGTGGAAGCGCAGGACGGGAATGCCCCAACGGTCCACGGTGCGCGGGTCGATCTCGCAATAAGTGTCGTCGTTGGGGATCATCTCCCCCCGGCCCGAGAAGCCGACCGTGGCGCCGTAGTAGCGCCGGTAGTCGTTCTTCAAATCCTTGCCGTAGCCGCCGCCCGGCGGGTAGCGGTGGATGCCGCCCATGAAGCCGTACCCGGGCATCCCGGCGCCGCCCCACACCTCGATGTGATAACCGCGCGGGAAGTCGAGCGTCTTGTTGTCGAGCCACCACGGCATGTAGAGGTGCATGCCGCCCACGCCGTCGTGGTTGTGGGGCACGTGGTCCATCATCTTCGGAATGAAGCCGCCGACGTCGGTGCCGGTCGTATCGGTGATGTACTTGCCGACGGTGCCGCTCGCGTTCGCGAGACCGTTCGGAAACCGTGACGACTTGGAGTTGAGCAGCAGACGGGCGGTCTCCAAGGCGCTCGCGGCCAGCACCACGACCTTGGCGCGGACGCGGGCGTCCGCCCCCGTGGTCTTGTCGACGTACGCGACGCCGGTGGCCCGGCCGCTCGCATCCACGAGCACCTCGCGCGCCATCGCGTTCGTGAGGAGGGTGAGCTTCCCCGTGGCGAGGGCGGGCGCGATCAGCACGTTCGTGGCGGTGAAGTTCGCGTTGACCCTGCAGCCGCGGTTGCATTGGCCGCAGTAGTGGCACGCCGCGCGCCCGTTCAGCGGCCGGGTGAGGATGGAGAGGCGTGCCGGAACGCAGGTGACGTGCAGCCGGTCGGCCGCCTGCTTGACGAGCAGCTCGTGGCAGCGGGGACGTGGCGGCGGTTGGAACACGCCGTTCGGCTCGTTGGGGAGGCTCTCGTTACTGCCGAAGATTCCGATCAGCCGATCGATCTTGTCGTAATAGGGCGCGACGTCCTCGTAGGAAATCGGCCAATCGTCGCCCAGGCCGTCCCGACTCTTACGCTTGAAGTCGTACGGCCCGAAGCGGAGTGAAATGCGGCCCCAGTGGTTGGTCCGGCCGCCGACCATGCGGGCCCGCCACCAGGCGAATTCGGTGCCCGGCTCCCGGGTGTACGGCTCGCCGGGGATTTCCCATCCGCCGATGCAGGCGTCGAACTCGCCGAACGGTCGTTCCGTCGTGGATTTCCCGCGGCGCGGCGACTCGTACGGCCACGTGAGCATTGCCGAGTCCTTCGCATTGTCCCACGGCCCACCCGCCTCGAGCACCACGACGTCGGCGCCGGCCTTGGTGAGCGCGTAGGCCGCCATTCCTCCGCCGGCCCCCGAGCCGACGATGCACACGTCGTACACCTTCGCCTGCCGGAGCCCCGTCATGGTCGAACCTGCCTTGTTAGACGTTGCACACCGCTACCGCCTCACGCAGCGACGTGAGCGGATCGCGGGTCGGGACGAACTCGTGTGCCACGAACCCGGCGAAGCCCGTGTCGGCGATGGCCGCTGCGACCGCGTGCCAGTTCAGCTCCTGCGTACCGTCCAGCTCATGGCGACCCGGCACGCCCCCGGTGTGGAAGTGGGCGATCCAGTCGCGGTTGTCGCGGATGGTGCGGATGATGTCGCCTTCCATGATCTGCATGTGGTAGATGTCGTACAGCAGCCTGACGCGCGGCGAGCCCACGGCCTTCACCACCGCGACCCCGAATGCCGTCCGGTCGCCCTGGTAGTCCACGTGATCGACCTTGCTGTTCAGGAGCTCGAGGCAGATCGTGACACGCTGCTCTTCCGCCTGCGCCTTTATCGCGTTGAGCCCCGCGACACAGTTGTCGATCGCCTCCGCATCGCTCTTGCCGCGGCGGTTGCCGAACATCGCGATCACATTCGGGACCCCGTGACGCGCCGCCGCCGGGAGCGTCGTCTCGAGCTCCCGCAGCAGCATCGGGTGGTTCGCCCGATCGTTGAAGCCCGTCGCGATGAAGTCGCGGCGCGCGGTAGGATAGCCCATGGAGCACACGAGGCCCGCCTCGCGCACCGGGTCCCAGTCCTCGGGGCCCAGCAGATCGATCGCGGCCAGCCCCATCCCGGCGGCTGCCCGAGCGAACTCGGGCAACGGGATCTGTCGATAGGGCCAGCGGGAGACGGACTGCTTGAGACGGCCGGGCGGTCGGGCGGTCAGGCGGTCGGTGGCGACGGCGCTGCGCTCCCGTGACAGTGCCAAGCCCGCCACGGCGCTCGCGGAGACGGTAATCGCCTCACGACGGGTGACCGACCGCCCGTCCGCCTGACCGCCTGACCGCCGCATTTAGAATTCGAGCCGCTTCAGGTACTCGCAGCTCGCCCGGATCGACCCGAATGGGTCCGCCGGCTGGTCGTGCTCCACGAAGAAGTGCTTGATACCGGCCTGCTCCTCCTTGGCGAAGATTCGCTTCCAGTCGATCTTACCGGCGCCCACATCGGCCATCTTGTTGTCGGGCGGGCCCAGCGAATCCTTCACGTGAACCAGGGGGAACCTCCCGGGCCAGCGTGCGAAGTACGCCAGGGGATCCTGCCCTCCCTTGGTGATCCAGTACAGGTCCATCTCCATCTGGACGAGCTTGGGATCAGTCTCGGCCAGCAACACGTCGTATGGCAACTTCCCCTCGAGCGGCGCGAATTCGAAGTCGTGGTTGTGGTAAGCGAACTGGAGCCCCGCGGCCTTGGCCTCGCTCCCGGCACGGTTGAGGCGCTCCGCCCAGCGCTTGTAGTCGTCGAGCGTGTGCCGCTCTTCCGCCGGGATCCACGCGAGTACGAGATAGCGGTGCCCGATCACGGGGGCGGCGTCGAGCGCAGCGCGCCACTGGTCCGGGGCGAGCGATATATGTGACGAGGGCGACGAGAGCCCGTTCTTGTCCAGCAGGGCGCGCACGTCGCGCGCCGACTTCCCGAAGTAGCCTGCGAACTCCACTTCTCGATACCCGGTCGCGGCCACGCGCGCGATCGTGCCCTCGACATCCTTCTCCATCGCGTGGCGCACCGTGTAGAGCTGCAGGCCGACGCGCTCGATCCGGGCAGCCGGCAGACGCGGCAGGCGAGGCAGCCCGGCCGCCACGGCCGCGCCGCCAAGCAGCTGGAGAAAACTGCGGCGATCGCTCACGGATTACAGCTCCCGGCGCTGCAGCTGGTCCACGGCGTAGGCCGCGGCGCGAGCGGTGAGCGCCATGTAGGTAATGGAAGGGTTCTGGCAGGCCGATGACGCCATACACGCGCCGTCGG
>WNGE01008358.1_pt1 | contig 13389 bp, 15 predicted proteins | sample 5400651 | NCBI WGS metagenome assembly WNGE01 (sample SAMN13153370, study PRJNA577476) | soil metagenome | isolation source: 60 cm soil or saprolite under grassland replicate 2 | place: USA:California | collected 2016-06-15 | reverse complement strand
AATATCGCGGATTGTCGTCATAAATAGGTCTTCCTTTCCGCGGAATACGGGACGGCCAAGAAAGTCGTCCGTCAGTCCTTCGGTTTTCACATCACTCTTGTTGGTATCCGTCATTCGCCACACGTTGCGGGCAGCGTGACGCTATCCCGGGTGGAGAGCGCTGTCAAGAATTTCTCGACTCTAAATCAGCGGGTTTCCCACGCATGACAACTACTCGACCAAGCACAGCGCGTTGTTCTTACCCCATGTGATGTTGAAATAACAGCAGCTTATCGGATACTCTTCGGTTCGAAATCGCTTCCCCGTAGGAAGATTCACGCATCACCGCCGCCAACCGGCGGGCTTTGGACCCGTGCCGGGAGAACGGTAAGATGGAGAACATTCGATAAGAGGAGAGATACGAGTCGAACTTTTGCTTTTGATCGGAGGAAAACGCCGAGTGAACCGCAAATTCTGCCTTTTTCTCTGTGTTCCTGTCGGGTTTATCTTGTTGATGACGAACTATCAGCCGGTTCTCGCCCAGGACTTCTACAAGGACAAAACCATCCGTTTTATCGTGGGCCAGGCCGCCGGCGGCGGCTACGACACCTACACTCGCCTCATCGCCCGTCATATCGGCAAGCATGTCCCAGGAAATCCAACCTCGGTGGTCGAAAATATGACCGGCGCCGGCAGCCTTGTGGCGGCTAATTATGTTTATGGCAACGCCAAGCCTGATGGGTTGACCGTCGCCAATTGGAACAGCGCCTTTGTGCTCAATCAGGCGTTGGGGGATCCGAATGTTCACTTCGATGCGCGCAAATTCGGTTGGATCGGCGCTCCGAGTAAAGGCATCCCCGTCTGCGTGGTCATGGGTTTCGCCGGGGTCAAAACATTTGAGGACATCCTAAAATCAGGAAAAACCCTTAAGATGGGCGGAACGGCTCCGGGATCCCACAGCGTTGACCTTCCGCTCATGCTGAACAAGATGTTGGGAACAAAATTTAACGTCGTGAGCGGATATCAGGGAACCGCTCAAGTACGACTGGCCATGCAACGGCGAGAGGTGGACGGCGACTGCACCAATTGGGAATCGGTCATCGCTACACGACGGGATCTCGTCGATGCTAAAGGAGACGACAGACTCATCCCCTTTCTTATTCACACTCGGCTCGAAGACCCTGAAGTAAAAAACGTGCCGCTCTTTACCGACGTCTTGAAGGACGAGGTCAATGTCGCAACCTACAAGGCCTACATGTCGCAGATGGAATACCAGCGGCCGCTGACCGTTACTCCGGGAACGCCGAAAGAAAGACTGGAGATCCTCCGCCGCGCTTTCAAGGCGACCTTGGCGGACCCCGAGTTCCAAGCACAGGCAAACAAATCCAAACTCGACATCACCTATGTATCGGGCGAGGAAATTGACAGGATCGTTGTGGAAGTATTATCGATTTCGCCGCGGGTCAAGGACAACCTCCAGTTCTTAAGTCAGGCGAAGTGAGATGCCGCAGCCCAACCGCAAATAACGCACAGGTCGCATACTATATTATATGATATGATTTTGTCTTCTATGCGTTCTTTGCGGTTAATCCAAAGCTCTTAGTGTAAAGGAGAAAAAAATGGCTAAGAACGGCTTTCAAGCAATGGATTCCGATATGCACGTGTTCGAACCTGCTGATCTCTGGCAGCGCTACATCGATCCCAAGTACGCTGACCGCGCGCCGGTCGGGCTCAAACGGAGCTTCAGGGACCTGGGCATTGAAGTTGAAGGTAAGGTCCTGCCGATTCCGAGAAATCCGGAAAATCCGGCCCTGGCAAAATATCGCAACGATTTTTTTCACGAGAAATACGGGGACGCCGGCGAGCGCAATTTTGACGGCGTTTCTCAGGTGATGGCGATGGACAAGGAAGGCCTTGATGTCGCCGTTCTCTTCCCTACCCGCGGTCTCTGTGTGTTGGGCATCGATGGTCTCGACCCGGATTTCGCCACGGCCATCGCTCGCGCCTACAACGATTGGTTGCATGATTTCGCGCAGACCGCGCCGGACCGCATGTACGGTGTCGCAATGGTTGCACCCCACGACGTCAGCTCCGCCGTCGAGGAAGTTCGTCGCACGGTAAAAAAGTATGGCTTTCGGGGAATTTTCATGCGGCCCAATCATGTGAACGGCAGGAAGTGGAGCGACCCCTACTACGACCCGCTATGGGAAGAATGTCAGACATTGAATCTGCCGGTGGGCTTCCACGAGGCAGGCAGGGTTTACTTACCCCAACCCGCTATGTTTCAGTTCTGCTCGACCTTCTCGATGTTCAACACCTTCGGCTTTCCCTTCGCCAATATGCCTGAGTACGGCCTTGAAGACAACATGGTCTTCTCCACCGACTATCCCCACCTCGACGTGGAATACCCGCACGCCATCGATTCGTTTCTCAAACTTCCCTTTTCCGATCAGACCAAACGGAAATACCTGTGGGACAACTGCGTGCGGCTTTACAATTTCGAATAAGAAATCACTTCTAACCCTAGCGCGGCCGAGCCGCAACCAAAACTCGGGAATATCTCGCGCAAAGGCGCAAAGGCCGCAAAGGAATTATCGATTTTGCCTTTCACTTGTCTTTCTCCGCACTCTGGATGACCTCGTGCATCTCGAAGACGTTGGGGCCGGAAAATATTTCTGCACGGGGGCGGTTCCGGTGTGCCTCTTTAAACTCTGCGCTTTCCGTCCAGGCGTGAAATGAAGCTTCGTCCTTCCAGTGCGTGAGCACGATGTAATAGTCGCTCTTCAGCGGACGCAGAATTTCCAGGCGAACGAACCCCGGCATATTTTCCACCAACCGCGCACGGCCTTCGAATCGAGCTTCAAATTCTTTTTCTTGACCCTTTGCGACCTGTAATCTATTCGAGACGGCAATCATGGCTTTCTCCTTTTCCTCCTCAATATATCTTATCCAACTCGCGGGCCGCATGCGCTGCAGTCGAAGCTGCGGCGAAACCGGTTCTAGATGGCTAACTCAGCCACCAGCGAGACCTTCGTTTCTTGCAGGTAAAGAAGGTCGGGTTACGCACCGCCAACCAGTCCGGCAGGTGCGGCAGCCGGGACTTTGAGCGAATTGACGTTCCATGTCGCTAGTTTCAACACTCCCTCACGGTTTCGCTTTTCGCGGCTGCGGCGGATGAATCGAGAACACCGGACAGCACGCGTTCCGCACCACCTGTTCAGTGACGCTGCCCATGAGCATATGCGCCAGACCGCTTCTGCCGTGAGTAGACATGACAATTAAATCACTGCGTTCTTTTTCCGCTTCTTCTAAAATATTGGTCGCCGGTGAACCAATCTCCACTTTCTGCCGGACCTCAACCAACGGAAGCAGTTCAGCAAAATTGTCATTTAGGAACTGCCCAAGAGTCTTTCGATGTTTGTTTAGCAAATCCTCCATCGAGTAGGCCTTATAGCTCGCAAGCTCGGCGGCGTTGGCAACGTGATACACCGTTACTTCGGCTCCCCAACCCCTGGCCAACTCCAACGCATACTCCACCCCAACGCGAGAAAGGTCGGACAGATCAGTCGGCGCAAGGATTTTTTCAACCTTCTTCATAAGAGCCTCCTTATAAAGAAGCCGTCGGTAAAGCAGGCCAGGAAGTTAACAGCTTCCCATAGCCTGCTAATCGATAACTGAGCCCAAGTTTTGAAAGGATGAACCAAAGCATGGCGGGATTACTCGCCACGATGGGAACATTGAGCTCCGCTTCCATTTTGTCCAATACCTTGATCGGATCGAGCAGCGCTCCCTGAAAGTAAATTGCATCGGCGCCGGGTCGTGCCATGAACGTTGTTCTGGTCATGGACTCCACATCGCCGGGGGTCAGTTTTTGCGCGTCGGTGTGAGCGCGCAGTGTTTGCGCCGGATAGCTGGCTTCGATTCCGAACTCGGAAAGAAAGTCCCGATACATTTCTTTTAGCATGTCATCCACGGGAGTCATCAACAGGACGCGTCTAGCCGAGAATACCTTCAAAGCCGCCACGGACGAACTCAACGCGGTGGCAACGGGGACTTTCAACGCAGAGGAAAGACGGCCCCACAATCCGGGATTGAGCACTTCCCGGGGCCCCCCGCTGATGATCACCCCATCCCATCCATGTTTCTCTACCAGCCCGGCGGTCTGCCCAACCAGAGAATCGACTTTACCTCGGGCATCGTAAAGCGATTCGCCGGCACCCTCTTCCTGAACAAAAGTGAAGTCAATGTCTTTGGGAATGAAAGCCTTGAAGCTTTCGTGGTGCGGGCTCGACGGTGCGCTTGAGCCGATGAATCCGATTTTCGCTTTAGCTCTCAGTGACATTCCTATCTCCTTTGCCAACAATTCGGCCCCGAGTTAAGAACGTAGAGCGACTGTTCCGCAGTGTCAACCGGCGAGCCGACGAATATCTGCAACAACTCTGAAGGTGATCGACTCACATGGCTTATCATCTGTCAGGAAAACCCTTTCAACAAATCAAAATCTTTTATCAAAAATTGTGCGAATCATAACAATAGGCGGCCCGACCCCATGGTATGTTCTTTGCGTCCTCTGCAAGCCAGTTAATGTAATGACTATCCATAAAGGTTTTAAAAAAGGAGACTGTTGATATGAATTCTAATGATTTGGAAAGCAAATGGCAGAAACTTAGAGGTGAGATCCGGTCACAGTGGGGCAAACTTACCGATGATGATCTCGAAAGAATCGCAGGCAATAAAGATAAACTCATCGGTGCGGTGCAAGAAAGATACGGTTACGTTTGGGACGAGGCTCGGCAAATGGTCGATCGCTATTTGGACGACTATAACGGTCTGAAAACCCGGGCGACGGAAGCCTTGAAGGCTGTTGCGTCGAAGGAAAATCTCCACAAACTTAAAGGCGATGTGGTGGATTTCGTTCGACGTTACCCTATCCCATCTCTACTGATCGGACTGGGAATCGGATATTTGCTCGCTCGACGCAGCGAAAGATAAATTATGCCGGGGGATGCCCAGGGAGTCCCGAAACCCACTTTGCTATCGCTGGTTCGCGGTATTATCGACGATGCCAAACAGCTGGTTATCGGCCAGTATGAGTTCCGCAAGTATCAGACCCTGCGACAGGTCGCCAAAGCCAAGGCGGCGGCGATCTGGATCGGTATCGGGATAGCATTTGCCGGTATCGGTACGATTTTGATCACTCTAATGGTGGTGCATTTGTTGCACGATGTTTTGAACCTACCTCTCTGGGGCAGCTATGGAATAGTAGGAATTGTTTTATTGGTTGTGGGAGGCGGATTCCTCTATGGTGCAAAAAAGCGAATTAATCCCGACCTCTGAGCCACAAACGAGAAAATCATGGACTTAGAAGAAGAAAGATTGAAACGCCGCGTAGAAGAGCGTGAAATGGCGTTACGGCAGAAGGTGAAGACGCTTAAAGACCGCCTTGATGAACTCAAGCGGATGAGCGACGTAAAGTATCTGGCGCGTCAACATCCCGGTCTGGCAGTGGCCGGCTCTATTCTGGCTGGGATGATGGTTAAGCGATTGGTCGGAGGAAAAAGACATCATAACACCAACGGCGCCTACCGCACTCAAGGCGCCGCCCCGCCGAGATCGACGGGCGCCACCGCGAAATTGTGGGATCCAATGATGGCGATACTCTCGGCGGTTGCTTCTCGGACCGCTCTAGGATTCGTCAGTGAGATTGGTAAGCGATGCGTATCGTGGAGACACGATAAGCAGCAGTCAAGGGAAGATTTTCAAAACCGTTCCTAAGGCTTCCGCTCCGAGGGTCCACACTTCCTTCGTGATCGTATCCTAAGATACCAGTCCAAGCCGCCTGAGTTTGCTTCGGAGCCAGGATTCCGGCCCGACAAATTGGCCTTCGCGGCACTGGTAGTGGTTAACCCGCTGGTTAAGACCGTTTTTTTTCACAAACTCCTGCGCCTCGTCCCTCGCTTGCTTCTCTAACACTTGTGGCTCAACACCAGCCGCATTCCCTTGCTTCAACTTCTCACGAAGAAATTCCTCAGCTAGCGCTGCCTCGGTTTTCCCGTAGATGGTCATTGCTATCGTGCCAGTACGCTCATCCAAAAATACTTTGCTGCCTCCTTGCTCGTCCACCGCAACTCGCTGCTTTAGACTTTCCGCACACTGCGCCTTGGAGGGGTGATAGCTTAGCCGACTCCAGTTCATCTCACCGGACTTTAGCCCGGGATCATTGCGCGGCGGGTCAACCACCGTGCCCAGCAGCAATGTCCACTCGACGGTTATCTGCGGTTCCTTCCACACGGCCTGCAAAATCAAAACGACAACAATTATACCAAGGATGCCCGCCGTCATCTTGACGGAAACCCAGCGGGTCCTGCGCCTAACAAAATTCCAAGCCATTGCGGCGGCTGGACGAGACTGTCCTGAACTGGAAGGGCTTTGGGTCGCTGCCGCTTGCTTTGCGATGCGCGCCTTTCGCGAAAAATCGCGATAGTAATCTCGGGCGGCTTTTGACAGATTCCGATAAGCTTTCGTAATTCGCTGCCAATTTTCGTTCGCCCGCCGAGCTATATTCTTCCAAGTGATTATGGCGGGGGGTCGACGGAAGGTTGCGGTCGATCTGCTCTTGCTTGTCGCCGCTGCCGGCTTAACAACGGTCGTCCTTTGAAAATACCTTGAATCATACCGCCGGCGGCGTTCCGCGTTTGACAGGATCGCGTAAGCCTCGTTGATCTGCTGTAGTTTCTTGTTGGCTCGCGCTTTCTGCGTGGCACCGGGAAACAAGTCGGGATGGCATTTTTTAACCAGTTCGCGGTGGGCCGACTTTATTTCGTCCGGGCTTGCTGTGCGGGAAACTCCCAGAATCGTATAAAAATCCGGTCCGGCCATTATTTTTTGTTCAAAGACGAGAGAGCGTCAGAAGTGAAGGATCGAAGAATCAAACTAGCGGAACCCCGGAATGCCCGCCTTAGCTCGCTAGGGGCTCTTGATGATCGCGCCACATTCCTCACATCGATACCGTGCGCCGCCGCTCTCCGCCGTTGCCAACTGCTCGAATTCGTAGCGCTTGGTGCCGCTAGTTTCGAAACATTCCGGGCAAAATCCGTCTCCCAGCTCTTCACCTGCAATGGTCAAATGGCAGTGCCGGCACCGGAGTGTCGTCTTGCGTTCGGGCAATAATTCGAGCGTACCGTGATGGCAGGACACCATGTAAATACCCCACGAAACAAATTTAACAAACAAGGCACCGCAGCGCCAATAATGCCTAAATCACGGGTGGCTAGCAAAGGGCCTATCTCGGGAGTTCTCAATGCTCTGGATCACGCGCCTCTTCTAGCCGATGCGGTTTTGTCTTCGCGTAAAAAGCCTATGGAAAACTTTTCAGGTTCTTAGCTGCAAGCGAGACGATACTGCCCTCTTTCATCGCGGCGCCTGATAATGGTTTAATGAGAGTGAATTCACATTCATGAACCAGCTTCTGACTTAATAGCGTATCAGATTTGCTCGCATTTAAAGCAAATGGATCGGAGGCCTATTCAAAGATATGAAATCTAACCTACGTTTCAGCAGATCCGCGCCGCGGCGCCTGCTCCCGGTATTGTATGGCATTTTCCTATCGGCCTATTCTGCCTACGGCGCCGAGCTGCCGCTCAAGGATATTAAACTGCGGCCGGGTTTTGAGATCAGTCTCTATGCCGGCAACCTGCCCAATGCCCGGTCTTTGACGCTGAGTCCTAAGGGTACGTTGTTCGTCGGCAGCCTTAAAGAGGGAAAGGTGTACGCGGTCGTAAGTCAACCCGGCGAAACCGAAGCTAAAAAAATCGTTACCATCGCGCAGGGATTGAACATGCCCAACGGTGTTGCCTTTCGCAATGGAGCGCTCTACGTCGCCGAAGTAAATCGCGTTCTGCGGTACGATGATATCGAGTCCCACCTTGCCAATCCCCCGAAGCCGGTCACCGTCGACGACCAATTTCCAAAGGATCGCCATCACGGATGGAAGTTCATGGCTTTTGGTCCCGACGGACTGCTGTATGTCCCAGTGGGAGCGCCTTGCAATATATGCGAACCCGACGAAAATCGTTACGCGCTTATCAGCCGTCTGAAGGCAGACGGAACCGGGACGGAGGTATTTGCTCGGGGTATCCGCAATACCGTGGGCTTCGACTGGCATCCGGTGACCAAAGAGCTTTGGTTCACCGACAACGGGGGCGATAACTTAGGAGACGACGTTCCACCGGATGAGCTGAACCATGCACCGAAGCAAGGTCTCAATTTCGGCTACCCCTACTGTCACGGCGGAGATTTCCCGGATCCGCAGTTTGGCAAGAAACGCTCTTGCAGTGAATTTATCCCACCTGCGCAAAAACTTGGTCCCCACGTGGCTGCGCTGGGTATGCGCTTCTACACGGGTTCGATGTTTCCCGCCGAGTACCGCAACCAGATTTTTATCGCGGAACATGGTTCCTGGAATCGGAGCACCCCCATCGGTTATCGCATCACGGTTGTGCAATTAGAGAACAACAAAGCAGTTTCTTATAAACCCTTCGCCGAAGGTTGGTTGCAACGAGGACGGGCCTGGGGACGACCCGTAGACCTCCTCGTCATGCCCGACGGCGCCTTGCTGGCATCGGACGACGAGGCAGGGGCTATCTATCGTATTCGTTTTAAGAAATGATTTGAATTTCTTGAAACCCCGGGGTCAACATAAAGGTGCGAGTAACCCCGGGGAATCCATTAGACCATGCGCCGGATTACAGAATCCAGTATCCGGGCCTGTCATAATGTTTGTAAAGCCTTTCCTCGTAATCTCTGTTAAGACGGTCAGGGTCGAATTCCGGGCCGCCCTTAATCGCCTCGCGTGAGAGGTCAACGTAGACTCTCGAATCACTCCAACTGACTCGTTCGATCCATTCCGGCGCCACCAAGACTTTCTTTCCCAGCCACCAGTTTTTCGTGTCCACGACCATGTATCGAATCTCCCAGGTATCGTCGTCGACGACAAAATCTTCAACATGCCCAATATCACCGTCGATAGCTTCGATGTAATACCCCATGACTTCCTTGGCACTGCGCAGATGTGTCTCGTCATCACTCTGTTGTTCCAGGGCCGCCATTTCCATTCGTTTCTGAGCAGCCAGGCTAGCCGGCGACGTCGCCTCGCCCCATACATCCCCGCCTACCCAATAATAAGGCCAACCATAATAATCGTAATAGGACCGCTCATTTTGGCGAGAGAAATTTCTGCTATCGACATCGGGACTGTTTTCAACTTGCTCTTTAGTGAGCGACACCGGGAGTCTCTTTTCATCCGCTTCAACGCGGCCAAGGGCCATAGGCGATATCACGACGCGCCGGCCTGGGAGCCATTTGGCGGTATCGGCGACGAGATATCGCACCGTCCACAATTTGTCGTCGAACAAAAGGTCATCGACGCTGCCAATGTCGCCGTCCTTCGCCCCGATCGAATATCCTATCAATTTGCTCACTGTTCGCTGCATGGCTAGTACTCCTTCCTTTCTTTAACGCTTTTCAGATTTGTTGATTTCATTTTCGCGATTCGCATCGTCGCGGTGTCGTCCAAAGGCGTTTTAGAGCGCCTATCTCTGTACTGGTAATGAATCTAAACAAAGGCCATGCCAAAGGAATATCGCGCTGCTTCTGAAGGGTTTTCTTCCGAATCACTGGAGAACGGATCGCGATTGTCGGGTTTTATCTACACCACAAGAAACAACCGCAGGGAAATTTCTCACGGTTACGTGGCTATACCTAGGTAAAAATATTTCCAAATCCCGTTGACGGCCTCTTTGTTAATGTTAGCCTAATAATTGTGGGAGAGTATTATCGAGGTAGCGAAAGAATGCCCATATCGATCTTAGCGGTTGATGACGAACAAAATCTCCTTGAACTACTGATAACCGTTCTCGGAAAGAGAGGTTTTAAAGTCAAAACGGCATTGAACGGCATCGAGGCTTTGAGATTAGTCGACCAGGAGTCTTTTCAACTTGCTTTGCTTGACCTCAAAATGGGTCCGGTGAATGGGGTTCAGCTGCTTAAGGAAATCAAAGACCGGCGACCCATTATTAAGGTCATAATGATGACCGCCTATCCCACCAACGAGACCCGCATGCAGGCCTCCGCCAACGGAGCTTCCGCCTACCTCACCAAACCCGTGGACATTCAAAAACTTGTTGACACTATAAACTCATTAGCGCATTGACGACCTGGTTTTGCGTTAGGTTGTTGGTTTCGATATAAAAGACTGCGTTTTGTAAGTTTCCTGACCACGAGAGAATCAGGGCTGGAATACAATTTCATATTCCATCAATCGGTCGCTTGTGAAAAAACTCCTCAACAACTCTTCGAAGGTATCTCCCATTACAAAAGCAACAAACAATGGGAAATATCGCGGTGTATCACTGCCCAAGACGCCGACGGGAATACAAGGCCTCGACGAGATTACCTTCGGTGGCTTGCCCAAAGGTCGGCCGACGCTCATCTGCGGCGGCGCCGGCTGCGGTAAAACCCTCTTGTCCATTCAGTTTCTTGTTCACGGCGCAACGCAATTTAACGAGCCCGGCGTTTTTATGGCGTTCGAGGAGAGTGAAGAAGATTTGCGAAAGAATGTCGCCTCTTTGGGATATGACCTCAAAGATCTCGTCGACCGCAAGAAACTGGTTATCGACTACGTTCATATCGAGCGCAGTGAAATCGAAGAGACCGGAGAATACGACCTCGAGGGCTTGTTCGTTCGTTTGGGTTACGCCATCGATTCCATCGGCGCAAAGCGGGTCGTCCTGGATACCATCGAATCCATTTTCGCCGGTCTTCCTAACCCGTCCATTTTGCGCGCGGAGTTGCGCCGTCTGTTTCGCTGGCTGAAAGATAAAGGGGTTACCGCTATTGTCACCGGCGAACGCGGTGATAGCACCTTGACCCGCCAGGGCCTCGAAGAATATGTCTCCGATTGCGTCATCTTACTGGATCACCGGACCAGAGAACAGATCTCCACCCGCAGATTGCAAATCATCAAGTATCGCGGCAGCACCCACGGCACCAATGAGTATCCCTTTCTCATCGATGAGACCGGCATCTCAGTGCTGCCGATCACGTCCATCGCATTGGAACACAAAGCGTCGTCGGAACGAATTTCCAGCGGTGTAGAGCGCTTGGACACGATGCTCGGCGGCAAGGGCTATTATCGCGGCACCAGTATTCTGGTCTCGGGCACGGCGGGCACCGGCAAATCGAGTCTGGCAGCGCACTTCGTCGATGGCGCCTGCCGCAGGGATGAGCCTTGCGTCTATTTTGCCACGGAAGAAAGCCCGGATCTGATCGTGCGAAACATGCGCAGCATCGGGATAGATCTCGGGCCCTGGGTTAAAAAGGGGTTGCTCCGCTTCGATGCGACGCGGCCCACATTTCACGGATTGGAAATGCATCTCTTGAGGATGCACAAACTGGTCAGGGAGACCAATGCCAGAGTCGTGGTAGTAGATCCGATCACGAGCTACATCTCTTTAGGCGATACGCTGGAAGTGAAATCGATGCTGAGCCGCCTGATCGATTTTTTTAAGGCGCATCAGATCACTGCCTTTTTCACCAGCTTGACGGAAGGGGGAAGCGCTCTCGAGCAGTCAGAGGTCGGTATATCTTCTTTGATGGATACCTGGATTCTGCTGCGCCACATCGAAAGCAACGGAGAACGCAATCGCGGCATATGGGTCTTGAAGTCGCGCGGCATGGCTCATTCGAACCAGATTCGAGAGTTTGTGTTCACCGACCACGGCATTGAGTTGGTCGACGTCTATCTCGGTTCGGCAGGGGTGCTCACGGGCACGGCGAGGGCTGCTCAAGAGGCCCAAGAAAAGTCGGAAGCGCTCTTGCGCCGGCAGGACCTCGAACGGAAGCAGCGCAACCTGGAGCAGAGGAAGAAGGCACTAGAAGCCAAAATTACCGCTTTGCGCGCCGAGTTTGAAACAGAAAAAGAAGAGCTGGAGAAGAATATCATTGGACAAAAACAGCACGAGGGGGTGCTCGAACAAGATCGAGCCGCTATGGCGAAGAGCCGCAAGGCAGATGCCTCCTCCAACAACCGGCCAAATGGTCAAAAGGGGGAGTAAGAATGCCCGCGGCGAACTTAACTAGAATTCCCAAACCACAGAACGATGCTTGGGTGCTCCGGCTTTACGTGGCAGGCCAAACACCGAAATCAGTCACAGCCTTCGCGAATCTGAAGAAAATCTGCGCCGACTATCTGGAAGATAAATACCGCATCGAATTGATCGATCTGTTGGAAAATCCCCAATTGGCCCGGGGCGATCAAATACTGGCCATCCCGACATTGGTAAGAAATCTTCCCACGCCCATGAAAAAAATCCTCGGCGATTTATCGAACACGGACCGGGTTTTGGTCGGCCTAGACCTCCGACCCGCACCGGCCGCAAAAAGGTAAAGTATGCGACCACAGAAGCCAAAAAGTAAAGAATATGTTCTCCGTTTATACATTGCCGGGACAACGGCCAAATCCATCCGGGCGGTCGTCAATATCAAAGAGATATGCGAAAGCAGCCTCAAGAACCGCTACGACCTCGAAGTGATCGATATCTACCAGCAACCGGTATTAGTAAAAGGGGAACAGATCATTGCCGCCCCAACACTGGTCAAACAACTGCCGCTTCCGTTGCGAAAGTTTATTGGCGACATGTCTGATACCGAACGGATACTTGTAGGGCTGGACTTGAGGCCTAAAGATCAGGATCGATAGATTGCCATGGCGAGATCGGAAAACATATTCGAGCTTGAACAGCTGCGCGCGCGTCTCGAAGAAGCTGAGGAGACCCTGGCGGCCATCCGAACCGGCCAGGTGGATGCCCTCTTGATATCGGGAGCTCAGGGCGAACAAGTTTATACGCTGCGGGGCGCCGATCATTCCTATCGCGTTCTGCTTGAGGACATGAATGAAGGCGCCGCGACGTTGCTCCCTGATGGTTCTGTGCTCTATTGCAATAAGGCCTTTGCCGAGATGCTGAAGATGCCAATCGAAAAAGTGATCGGCTTCTCGGCAAACGATTTAGTGGCACAATCGGACCGGCAAGCTTTTGCAGAATTGCTACGGCGAGGCGAGGAAGGGAGGGCCAAAGCGGAAATCACTTTCCGCCCGACTGACGGAACCTTTGTGCCGGTGTATTGCTCCGTCAGCTCCGTGCAAATCGATGAAATAAGGTGCCTCTGCCTTACGGCTACGGATTTGACCGAGCAAAAGCACCATGAGGAAATGATCGCTTTCGACAAACTCGCCAGGTCGATTCTAGAGCAGGCAGTCGATGTCATAGTGGTATGCGATCAATCCGGCGTCATTGTCCAGGCTAGCCAGGCAGCACATGAACTGAGCGGCCTCAATGTTCTCCACCGAACTTT
>WNGE01006166.1_pt1 | contig 13393 bp, 14 predicted proteins | sample 5400651 | NCBI WGS metagenome assembly WNGE01 (sample SAMN13153370, study PRJNA577476) | soil metagenome | isolation source: 60 cm soil or saprolite under grassland replicate 2 | place: USA:California | collected 2016-06-15 | reverse complement strand
CGGCTCGGACACACGTGCACGCGTCGGCAGCTCGGCAGCGAACTCCTGCATGCGCTCGGTCTGGAGCAGCTCGCGCACGAGCGCGAAAAGGGCTGGGCGTTGTTCGACGTTTTGGACCATGACGCGTGACGAGGCGGACGCCTCGCGCCCGCCAATCTAGTTGAACTGTGCTTGCGTCCGGTCGAGGCCTTCGGCGTCGAGCGCCTCGATCGCGTCGGCGGCGCGCGCGACGATCGCCTCGGCGTCGTCGTGCGGCTCGAAGTCCGAGAGCACGTAGTCCGCGAGCGTTCGGCGGTCGCCGCGCTCGGGACGGCCGACGCCGATGCGCAGGCGCAGAAACTCCGGCGTGCCCAGATGCTGCGCGATCGAGCGGAGGCCGTTGTGGCCGGCCAATCCGCCGCCCTTGCGCGCCTGCAGCCGCCCCAGGTCGAAGTCGCCCTCGTCGTGAACGACAAGCACCGCGTCAGGCTCGACCTTGAAGAACTTCGTCGCTGCCGCCACGGAACGGCCCGACTCGTTCATGTACGTCTCCGGTTTGAGCACGGCGACGCGGTGCCCGTCGAGGCGGAGCTCCGCGAGGCGGCCGTTGAACTTGCCCCGCCACGACGCGCCGTGGCGGCGGGCGAGCTCGTCGACGACCATCCAGCCGACGTTGTGCCGGTTGCGCGCGTACTCGCGGCCGGGATTGCCGAGCCCGACGACGAGCAGATCGAGCGACGAGGCGCGTTCGCCCCGGCGCCAGGGCAGACGCATTTAGTGGTCTACCCCTCCGAGGTGCCGGGCTCGCCTTCCGCTGCGGGCGACTCGCCTTCGGCGGCGCCCTCCGGAGGCTCCTCGCCAGGCTCGAGCTCCTCCTCGCCCTCGACGACCTCTTCCTCGGGCTCCTCGACGCGGGTCGGCATCGTGAGCGTCGCAAGCACGGTCTCGGGGTCGTCGAGGAGCGTCACGCCCTCGTGCGCGGCGAGATCGGCGATGCGGAGTGTGTCGCCCATCACCATCGCGCTGACGTCGAGCTCGAGATGCTCCGGGACTTCCATCGGCAGCGCCTCGACGTTCACCTCGCGGGCGACCTGCGAGAGCGCACCGCCCTCGCGCACGCCGGGAGCGTCCTCGGCGCCGACGAGGATGACCGTGACCGCCGCGATGATCGCGACGTCCAGCCGGACTTCCTGGAGATCGACGTGGATCAGCTTCCCGCGCAGCGGGTCCTGCTGAAAATCCTTGAGAATCGACGCGTGGGTCGCGCTCTCGCCGTCGAGCACGACGTCGAGGATCGTGTGCATCCCGCTGCCGCCGGTGAGCGCCCGGCGGAGATCGCGTTCCGGCACGGCGATCGCGTGCGGCTCGGCGCCGCGTCCGTAGAGGATCCCGGGGATGAGGCCGCGGCTGCGCAGCCTGCGGGACTCGCGCGAGCCGGTGCGCTCGCGCGGCTCGACTTGGAGCTTGATCCGTTCACCCGCCATTTCGACCGGTGAGTGTAGCCTCGCGCCGCTACCTGTGGATATGCAGGTTGATCCCGAGCAGAACGAGCGGCCAGAGCACGATCGCCAGCAGGGCCGAGAGGATCAGCCGCCACGTCCCCAGGTGGCGGAAGTAGTGATGCGTCCAGGCGATCGCGATGCCGACGCCGATGTACAGCAGCAGCAGAACGCGGCGGCCGAGGAACACCTCCGCTTTCTGTCCGGGCGTTTCGGCGCGAAAACGTTAGAAGAGCTGGTTTTCGCCGCCGAAGATGCCGCTGACGGATTCGTCGGCGAAGACGTTCATGATCGCCTCGGCGAGGAGGGCGGAGACGCTCAGCACGGTCATGTTCTTCGGCTGGCGGAGCGCGTTGAGGGGCACCGTGTCCGTGACGACGAGGCGGGAGATGCCCGAATTGGGATCGTCGATCGCGTCGAGCCCCTCGTCCGAGAAGAGCGCATGCGTCACGAAGACGTTGACCTCTTCCGCTCCGTGCTCTCGCAACGCCTTCGCGCCGGCGATCAGCGTGCCGCCCGTCATCGACGAGTCGTCCCCGATGATCGCTTTCTTGCCGCGGACGCGGCCCGTCACCTCCGTGATCTCGACCTGCTCCTGGGCCGGCCGCGTCTTGTGGATGATCGCGAAGCTCGCCTCGATCATCTCGGCGAAGCGAACGGTCTGCTTCGCGCGCCCGGCGTCCGGGGCCACGGCGACGACGCCCTCCCCGGTGAGGCCGAGATCGCGGAAGTGCGTCGCGAAGAGCTGCAACGCGGTCATGTGGTCGACCGGAATCGTGAAGAAGCCCTGGATCTGGCCGGCGTGCAAGTCCATCGTCAACACGCGGTCGGCGCCCGCCAGCTGCAGCATGTCCGCGACGAGGCGCGCGGAGATCGGCTCACGCGGCTTCGCCTTGCGGTCCTGCCGCGAGTAGGGGAACCACGGGATGACCGCGGTGATCCGCTTCGCCGACGCGAGCTTCGCCGCCTGGATCATCAGCAGCAGCTCCATCAGGTTCTTGTCCACCGGCGGACAGCCGGTCTGGACGATGAAGACGTCGGCGCCGCGGATCGACTCCCCGTAGCGGCAGTACGTCTCGTCGTTCGCGAAGGTCTTGAGCATGACCTCGCCGCACTCGACGCCGAGGTGCTCGGAGATCGTGTGCGCGAGCCCGGGATGCGAGCGGCCCGAGAAGACCATCAGGCGCTTCCACGGCCCGCGCTCGATCCAGTGACCCGGCCGCGGCTGCGCGGCGGCTGCCTGGCCCTCGAGGCCCGGCAGGGCTAGCTCAGTCGTCCCGGTTTCCATGCTTCTCGTAGACCCAGCCTTCCTTCGTGACCTGGCGCGGCGCGAAGCCTGCCAGGGAACCCGGCGGAACATCGTCCGTGATGACCGCCCCAGGCGCAAGCCAAGCGTCGTCGCCAACCTCGACCGGCGCATCGAACGTATTGTCGACACCGGTCCTGACGTTGCTCCCGATCCGGGTGCGCGCCTTCGGCAGGCCGGCCTCGTGCTTGAAGTTCGCGGTGATGTTGCCGGCGGCGATGTTCGTATTCTCACCGATCTCGGCGTCGCCGATGTACGAGAGGTGCGGGATCTTCGTGCGCGCCCCGATCGTCGAGTTCTTCACCTCGACGAAGGCGCCGATCTTCGCGCTCTCGCCGACGCTCGTGCCGGGCCGGACGAACGCGAACGGGCCGAGCTCGGCCTCGGAAGCGATCCTGACGTCGCCGCGAATGACCGTGAACGGATGAATGGTCACGTCCGGCTCGATCTCCACGCCGGCGTCGATCCACGTCGATTGCGGGTCGACGATCGTCACGCCGGCGAGCATGTGAGCCTCGTTGATGCGGTCGCGCAGCGCGGCGGCCGCAGCGGCGAGCTCGACACGCGTGTTGACTCCCTCCGCCTCGACCGGATCGGAGGCGACGTGGATCGCCACCGGCTGGCCGTCGCCCACGAGGAGGGCGATCGCATCGGTGAGGTAGAGCTCCCCCTGCGCGTTGTGCGGCTGGAGCTGCTCGACCGCCGGCCACAGCTTCTCGGCGGCGAAGACGTAGATCGAGGAGTTGACCTCGCGGAGCTGGAGCTCGTCCGGCGTCGCGTCCGCGGCCTCGACGATGCGTGCTAGGCGGCTGTTGCCGTCGCGGACGAGGCGCCCGTAAGCGCGAGGGTCGGGCGGCTCGAACGAGAGCACGGTCGCCGCGGCGCGCTCGCGCCGGTGCGTCTCGACGAGGCCGCGCAGCACGTCGGGCGTCAGGAGCGGCGTATCGCCCGAGAGCACGAGCACGTCCCCGCTCGTCGACTCGAGCTGCGACCTCGCGGCGCGAATCGCGTCACCGGTGCCGAGCGGCTCCTCCTGCACGGCGACGTCGAGCCCCTCGAACCCGTCGCGCGTCGCCGGTGACGCGACGACCACGACGGGCTGCGCGCCGGCTTCGCGCGCCGCCGAGATCACCCAGTCGACGATGCGCCGGCCGAGGAGTGGATGCAGGTGCTTGGGCGTGGACGAGCGCATGCGGGTGCCGAGCCCGGCGGCCATGACTACCGCTGCGATCTGCTGATTGCTCATTGGAGGCAGGATGGCTGGGGCGCCAGGATTCGAACCTGGGATCGCGGGACCAAAACCCGCTGCCTTACCACTTGGCTACGCCCCAGAGTTCCAGGCGATAAGTCTAACGACGGTCGGTGAAGATCAAGAACAACGCCACGGCTGCGAAGACTCCCGCGATCACCAGCACGAGGAGTCCCACGAGGTATGCGAGCAACGCTGCGACGACGGCGAGCGCCTGGGATGCGGCGGCGATCCACGTGATCTGCCTGATCGTGTCCCCCTGGTCTCGTCCCCAGATGAAGTAGATGGGGACGAAGACGGCGGCGAGCACGACGATCGTCAGGCGGGAGATGTCATGGGTGAAGGCCGCAAGGATCGCTTCGATGACGGCGATCCAGAGCGCGGCGCGCAGCCTGCGCTGCCGAAGCCAACGTCCCGCGCGACTGCTGTCGTGTTCGATCGCGTAGGGGGTGGACATTTGCTCAACCGTACCACGCTGGAACCGTGGCCCAGACCCGCCCACGCGCACGCAAACGGCCCGCCGCCACGGCCGCGTCATGCTCTTCCAGGAACAGTCCGTACACCGCCGGCCCGGCGCCGCTGACGTCCGCCCGAAAGGCGCCGGCGGCGAGGAACTCATCGGCAAGCGGCGAGCGCGCGAGGTCGTTGGGCGGCAACGCGGCAAGGTCGGCGGGTCGCCGGACGGCGGCGAGCGCTTCGAGCAACGCTGCGCGCCTCTCGTCGAAGCCCTCACCCGCGTCGAATGCGCCGTAGACGTCCGTGGTCGAACGCTTGCGCGCGTCGTGCGGCAGGACGAGGACGATCCAGAAGTCCTGCGGGAGCTCCGCGAGCTCGAGGTCGGTCCCCCTCCCGCTCGCGAACTGGGGGCCCGACGTGAGGAAGAAGGGGATGTCGGAGCCCAGCTCGGCCGCGAGCTCGTGCAGCCGTTCGTCCGCGAGCGGCTCGGCGAGCGACGCGTTGGCGAGAGCGAGCGCGGTCGCGGCGTCGGAGCTCCCGCCGCCGAGGCCCGCCGCGACCGGGATGTGCTTCTCGATCTGCGCCTCCCAGCCCGTTTCCGTCTCCGCCGCCATCGCCTCGAGCGCCCGTCTGACGAGCGTGTCGTCGGCGAAGCCGCGCACGCGTACCTCGGCGGCGGGCGCGACCTCGAGGCGGTCGGCGAGATCGATCCGCTGCAGCACGGTCGCGACCTCGTGATAGCCGTCCTCGCGCCGGGGGCCCACGACGAGCGCGAGATTGATCTTCGCGGTGGCGGAACCGCGCTTCACAGCGCGCCCGCCAGCGCGACGAACTCCGCAGGCTCGAGCGCTTCGGCGCGCGTGGCCGGATCTCGCCCGAGCGTCCGCAGCGCCTCTTCCGCTCGTTCACGCGCGGCGACGCCGCTCAGCGCGAGCGAGTTCGGCAGCGTCTTCCGGCGGTGCGCGAACCCCGCCTCGACGACCCGCTTCACGGCCGTCCAGTCCTCCGGCAGCTCGATGCGCCTGAACGCGACGAGCGCCGAGTCGACGTTCGGCCGCGGCCGGAACACCTCGCGCGATACGGGCTGCCAGCCGGTGCGCTCGGTCGCGAGCTGGACGAGCACCGAGACGGCCCCGTACGCCTTCGTGCTCGGCACGGCGAAGAACCTCTCGGCGACCTCGCGCTGGACCATCACGCACCAGTGCTCGACGCCGGGCAGGCCGTCGAGGCTCTCCACCACGATCGGGGTGGCGACGTTGTAGGGAAGGTTCGCGACGAGCTTGCGCGGAGGCGGATCGAGCGCTCCGAGGTCGAGCGCGAGCGCGTCCCCCCAGTGCACGCGAACGCTCTCGCTCGCGGGCAGGTACGGCTCGAGCGAGCGGTCGATCTCGACCGCGTGCACGAACGCCACGCGTTCGGCAAGAAAGCGGGTCAGGATGCCGCGCCCCGGCCCGATCTCGAGCACGACGTCGTCGCGCGTGAGCTCGGCGAGCCGCTCGATCACGCGGAGGATGTTCTCGTCGACGAGAAAGTGCTGGCCGAGCTCCTTCTTCGCCCGCGCGCTCACAGGCCGAAGCAGCGCGCTGCGTTCGCGTCGATCTGCGCCGCGAGCTCTTCCGCGTCGGCGTTCCGCGCGTGCGCAAGCGCGGCGACGGTGTGGACGACGTTCGCGGGCTCGTTCGGTCGCCCGCGGCGCGGAACAGGCGCGAGGTAGGGCGAGTCGGTCTCGACGAGCAGGCGCTGCGCAGGAACCGCGTAGGCCGCCGCGCGGAGGTCGTGCGCGTTCTTGTAGGTCACGTTGCCTGCGAAGGACACGTACCAGGCGTGCTCGAGCGCCGGCTGGAGCAGGGGCAGCGACGAGAAACAGTGCAGGACGACCGTCCCGGAGAAGCCGGCGAGCCCCGCGAGCGTGTCCTCGTCGGCGGCCCGCGTATGGATGATCACGGGCTTGCCGAGCTCGACGGCGAGCTCGAGCTGCGCGTCGAACATCCGGCGCTGCGCGTCCCGCGGTGCGTGGTCGCGGTAGTAGTCCAGCCCCGTCTCCCCCACCGCGACGGCTTTCGGATGGGCGAGCGCCTCGCGCAGCGAGCCGACGTCACCGTCGCCCGCCTCGTGCGGGTGGATGCCGAGCGCGGCGAAGACGCCCTCGTGCCGCTCGGCGATCGCGGTCGTCACGCGCCACGACGACTCGTGCGTGCCGACGGAGACGATGCGCGTCACGCCGGCGTCGTGCGCGCGCTCGACGAGCGCGTCCGCGGGCTCGGCACACGCGTCGAGATGCGCGTGTGTGTCGATCACTGCGCGGCGGCGGGAAGCTCGACGCGCGGAAAGAGCGGCGGCGCGGGCTCAATGCCGCCGACGGAGATCGCGGTTCCGCTTCGGATCCGCTCCAGCGACGGGTCGTCGGCGGGCTGGCCGAGCGCTTCCAGGATTCGCGGTGCGCTCTCCGGCAGATACGGCGCGAGCGCGACTGCGATCGCCGTCAAGCCGTCGGCGAGGTTGTAGAGCACGGCTGTGAGCTCGTCGGCCCGCGCGTCGTCCTTGGCCAGCTGCCACGGCGCGGACTCCTCGACGTACTGGTTGAGTCGGCGGACGAGCAGCCAGATCTCCTCGAGCGCGTTGGTGATCTCGAAGCGGTCGAAAGCAGACACGAGCTTTGCGCGCAGGCCGTCGACGTCCCACGGCGGCTCTGCGCCCGTCTGCTCGATCGCGCCGTCGCGGTAGCGGGCGATCATCGCCGTCGTGCGGGAGACGAGGTTGCCGAGGTCGTTCGCGAGCTCCCGCTCGTACCGCTCGCGGACGTCGTCGACCGAGGCGTTCCCGTCCTGTCCGAAGTTCGTGACGCGCACGGCGTAGTAACGGACCGCGTCGGCGCCGTAGACGTCGATCAGCTCGCGTGGATCGATGACGTTGCCGAGCGATTTCGACATCTTGCGGTTGTCGAAGTTGAGATACCCGTGCACGAACAGCTGCTTCGGCGGCTCCTCGCCGGCCGAGAGCAGCAGCGCGGGCCAGTACACGCAGTGGAAGCGGAGGATGTCCTTCGCGAGCAGGTGCACCGCGGGCCAGAAGCGTTCGAGGTTCTCGCCGGGTGCGTAGCTCAGCGCGCTGCGGTAGTTGACCAGGGCATCCGCCCAGACGTAGGCGACCTGATCGGGATCCCAGGGGATCGGGACGCCCCACGTCTGCGTGGCGCGGCTGATCGAGAAGTCGCGCAGCCCGCCGGCGATGAAGCTGCGCGCCTCGTTGTAGCGGATGTGCGGCAGCACGAAATCGGGCCGCTCGTCGTACAGCTGCAGAAGCCTGTCCTGGTACGCGGAGAGCCGGAAGAACCAGTACTTCTCCTCGATCCACTCCGGCACCGTTCCGTGCTCGGGACACTTGCCGTCGACGAGCTCGTCCTCTGTCTTGAACGCCTCGCAGCCGTAGCAGTACAGGCCGGCGTACACGTCCTGGTACACGTCTCCGTTGTCGTAGATCCGCTGCAGGAAGCCCTGCACGAAGCGCTCGTGGCCCTCATCGCTCGTGCGAATGAAGAAGTCGTTGATTGCGTTGAGGCGGCGCGGCAGCTCCTGCCAGACGCCGACGATGCGGTCGGCGTACTCCTTGGGCTCGAGCCCCTGCTCCAGCGCGACGCGCGCCACCTTGTCGGCATGCTCGTCCACTCCGGTCAAGAAGAACGTCTCCTCGCCCCGCTGCCGGTGATGGCGCGTGACGATGTCCGCCGCGATCGTCGTGTAGGCATGACCGAGCGTCGGCCTCGAGTTGACGTAGTAGATGGGTGTCGTCACGTAGAAGCTCATCACTCTCAATGGTAGGTGCCGGGCGCAAGCGGGCCCTCCGAAACGCGTAGCCCAGGCCGACAACGAACGCCGCCAGGAGGGCGAAGAAGAACGGTGACGGCGTGCCGCCGGTCCCGCGGTTGCCTCGCGAGCCCGGAGCCTGGACGTCGAAGGGCAGGGAACGCTGCGGTCGCGGCACAATCGTGGGCGCGACGTCGCGTGCGAAGCGAGCGGCCGGCGCCGGCGGACGCTCCGACGACGGAGCGATCCACCGCGCCACGGCAGGCCGAGGCAGCGTCCGATCGTCTGCCCGTGACCGAGGTTCGGCCGGCCGGCGCACGCGGAGGTCCGGCGGCGGCTCGCCGGCGGACCGTGCGGCGGCAAGGCGGTGCACGGCCGACGGCGTGTCGGACGCCGAGCGAACGGACGCCTGGCGCGAGTCGCCGACGGAGACGGAGGATGACGGCTGCGCCACGGCAGGGACCGACTCGGGCTCCTCGGGCCGACCGGGCTCGGCGTTGGCGACCGGCGGCGGGGACGGATCGGCCTGCGGCGGCGCAGGAGGATCCTGCGCAGGCACCGGCTGGGCAACGGCCGGCGGCGGCGCGGGCACCGTTACGGCCGCAACGGGCGCGGGCGGAGGCGGAGGCGCAGGCGCAGGCGGCGGCGCCGCTCTCGCCGGGAGCAGCGACAGCGGGTCGACGTAGCCGTTCTCGTCGTTCGTCACCCGGATGCCGAGATGCACGTACGGGACGTCGAGCTCGGGCGTTCCGCTCGGGCCGATCGTCCCGACCGGCGCCGACTCGTCCACGCTTGCTCCCGCGCGCAACGCGAGCGAGCCGAGGTGCGTGAGCGAGACGGTGTACCCGTCCGCGGTTCTGATGCTGAGCGTGAGCCCGTTGCCGGGCGTCGAGCCCGAGAACGAGACGACGCCTCCCGCGGGAGCGAGAACCCCCGCGCCGGTGCCGCCGCCGATGTCGATGCCGCGGTGCTGTCCGCCGGCGTACGGATGCGCGCGGTCGAACGAGAACGTCCGCAGGACCGCCCCGTCGGCCGGCCACGACCACGCAGCCGCGCGTGCCGGCAACGCGAGCGCGACCACGATCGAGCAGAGTGCGAAGAGCCGCAAGAACCGCCTCCTTGTTGTCAGACGTGAAAACGAGCGAGGCAGGGTAACGCAAGCGCCGGACGTTGTCAACTCTGACTACAGCGAGCGCTGGAAGAGCGCGTTCCGGGATGCGCCCGTGAGCCGCGCGACGAGCTCTGCGGCCTGTCGGCGCGCCAGACCCGCTCGAACCAGCTCCGCCACCGCCTCGGCGCCGGCGGCCTCGTCCACAACGGCCTCCGCCGCTCCGAGGACGAGCACGATCTCGCCCTTCGGCGGCTCCGTGAAGCGAGCCGCGAGCTCCTCGGCCGTCCCGCGCACGATCTCCTCGAAACGCTTGGTCAGCTCGCGGCAGACGGCGGCAGGCCGCGCGGGCAACTCCGCCGCGAGCGAGCGCAGCGTCCGCGGCAGTCGCTGGGGCGACTCGAATGCGACCACCGGCCACGGCCAGCGCGCGAGCTCGCGCCAGAGGGTCGCAAGCGCCTTCTCGCCGCGGGGCAGGTACCCGACGAACTGGTACCGCTCCCCGAGGAGACCGCTCGCGACGAGCGCCGTCTCGACCGCGGACGCGCCGGGCAGAACCGTGACCGGCACGCCGGCACCGAGGGCGGCCGCGATCAGGCGCGCGCCGGGATCGGAGATCCCGGGCAGCCCGGCATCGCTGACGAGGGCCACCCGCTCGCCGGCGAGCAGCCGCGGCAGCAGTTCCGCGGTCCGCTTCGCCTCGTTGTGCTCGTGGTAGCTGAGCAGCCTCGCGCGAATGTCATGCCGCCCGAGCAAGACGCGTGTGTGCCGCGTGTCCTCGCAGAGGACGACGTCCGCCTCGCGCAATTCATGCAGGACCCGCAGCGTGACGTCCTCGAGGTTGCCGATCGGAGTCGCGCAGACCGCGAGCGGCACTACGGTTCCACGGCCGGCGATTCGGCGGAGAGCGTCGCGCGAACGGCGTCCCGGTCGATCCGCTCCAGAGCTCCCTCGGCGCGAACGGCGAGCAACAGGGAGCCGCCGATCGGCCCGAGCTCCGGAAGGACGAAGGACGCAGTGGGCGCGAACTCGTTCACCGCCCGCTCGAACAACTCGCGAAAGAGGCACACCCTCACGAAGACGCTGCCGATCAGCGCGATGGGGAACGCCTCGCCGTCTGCGCCCAGCCCGAGCACGCTCACCGGCGCGCGCACCTGGGCGGCGAGGTCGTTCGCGCCCCGCTCGATCAGCGATCGCGCCGGCGCGTCGCCGGCCTCCGCCTCCGTCGCAACCTCGCGCGCGAACGCCGCGATCTCCGCTTTCGTGAGCGGCTTGTTGTAGACGAGCTCCTGCAACTCTTCGATCGCTTCGAGCTCGTAGAAGCGCACGGCGGCGTCCAGCAGCGTCGTCGGCGGTCCCGACGCGTCGCGGTAGTGGAGCGCCGCCTTCATGCCTTCGAGGCCGAGCCAGTACCCGGATCCCTCGTCGTCGAGAACGTGACCCCAGCCGCCCGTGCGCCAGCTCTCGCCTTCCGCGTTGACGCCGAAGACGTGGCTGCCGGTGCCCGAAATGACGCCGACGCCGGGCTCGAGCCACGTCCCCGACGCCCAGGCGGTGACGACGTCGTTGACGAAGTACGCAGCGCGGAGCGAAAACGTCTGCTCGAGCCGCCGTTCCATCTCTTCCGGAACCGTCCCGGCCAGGCCGAAGACGGTCACGCCGAGCTCGCCTCCCTCGATTCGTGCCGCGCCGAGCGCCTCGTTCAGCGCCGTTTCGACCGCGCTCGCCGCCGCTTCGATCCCCACCGCATCGACGTTTGCGGGCCCACCGTGTCCCAGAGACACCTTGGATGTCTCGAGCTCGAGAACCGCGACGAGAGTCTTGGTCGCGCCGCCGTCGACCCCGGCGACATGCGGCGCACCGGTTGGCTTGGACGCATCGAGCAGCGGACGTGGAATCGTCATCAAGCTTGGGAACGTCACGTCGCCGCGGGATCGTACCGTCACGGCGCCGTGTCCCCCGGGCCCACGCGGGCTCAGCCGCGACGGCTAACGTAACCCGCCGCATGCCCGGCGAAGAGAAGCCTTACCGCGTCTACCGCGGCGGCCGCCAGAAGGGGAAGGTGCCGCTCCGGACCCGCCCGGCGCGCGGTTCCGCGCGCGCCGGGAGAGCGGACGGCTCGGACTACAAGGGGCCGGGCCCGATCAAGGAGCGGAAGAAGTGGTCACGCGGACGGCGAATCGGCGTCGCGATCCTCGTGCTCCTGCTGGTGATCGTCGCCTGGGCGGTCGCGGGCTACTTCTCACTCCGGAGCGGCGTCGAGAAGGCAAACAAGCAACTCCCCGCCGGAACCGAGGAGGCGCTGACTCACCAGGACTCGCTGGTCTTGTCCTCGCCCACGAACATCCTCCTGCTCGGCACGGATCACTCGAACTGGCCGGGACACGAGACGCAGCGTTCCGACTCGATCATGGTCATTCACACCGATCCGCCGCGCCACCGCATCGTGTACCTCTCTATCCCCCGGGATCTGCGCGTGCCGATCGAGGGCGTCGGCGACACGAAGATCAATGCCGCGATGTCGGCGGGAGGGCCGCCGCTCGCGATCAAGACGATCGCCGCGTACACCGGCCTGCCGATCAACCACGTGATCGTCATCGACATCTTGCGGTTCAGAGACGTGATCGACGCTCTCGGAGGCATCACCATCGATGTTCCGGAGCGGATCCTCTCGAAGTTCGAATGCCCAGGGAACGACGCCCAGTGCGCCCGCTGGAAGGGGTGGCGCTTCGCCAAGGGACGCCAGCACATGAGCGGCAAGCGCGCCGTGATCTACGCGCGCGTCCGCAAGAACCTGCTCAACCCGGCGGACACCGACATCTCGCGCACCGAGCGCCAGCAGGACGTGCTGCGGGCGATGCTCCGCAAGATGACGAGTGTCTCGACGCTCGTGAAGCTGCCGTTCGTCGGCAGCAGGCTGACGCGCCCGCTCGTGACCGATCTGTCGACGTTCCAGTTCATGCAGATGGGCTGGCTCTACAAGCGGGGGCACGAGCTGCATTGCCGGCTCGGCGGCACCCCGGAGACGCTGCCCGACGGCGAGTCGGTGATCGTCAGCGAGGGTGACGACAAAGAGCGCGTGCTCCTCGCCGTCCTGGGCAAGACCGCGCCGCTGCCGCCGCGGCCGGGCGAGGAGCGTTACGGCGCCGGCTGTGTCACAGGCGCCTTCCCGCGCTGATTCACGGGCACGGCTTTGCGCTGATCGGCTGCGAGTGCGCGTAGGGGTAGACGCAGCGGTCCCACGACCACTGGCCGCCTTCGACCTCGCCGCGATTGACGTTCTCGACGCGGACGAATGGACCGTTCGTGTCGCGTGCCTCGAGCATGAACGCCTCGAACGTGAACGCATTCTCCCCCTTGGCAGAAGTGACTGGATTGAGCAACGCTGAGATCTCCGGCACGTCGCGGACGAAGCCCTTGCGCGGACGAGTCGTCTGCACTACGAGTAGCGGCGCGACCTGGAGCGGCCGCAGCAATCGTAGGGAGAGCACGCGGAAGCCGTAACGGCGACCGATCCCGGCGACGCGGCGACGAAACGCGTCTGGCGACGGGTTCGGAAAGCGTTGCTCGAGCGCCAACCCGCCTGACGAGATGCCGGCGACGCTGTTGTCGATCGACAAGCCGATCAGAGGGCGCCCGCCCGCCGCGCAGAAGTCGTCGCGCAATGCGCCGATCAAGAGGTGCGTCTCCCAGGTCGCGACCATCACCACGCCAGCCTGCTCCGGCGTCAGGCGATGGCCCCGAGGCACCGCCCTCGGGTTGGCTGCGGGAGCATCGATGTACGCCCAGAGCGCGTCGGCCGGCGGTCGCGCGCCCGCGAAGTAGCTATACGGGTGCTGCAAGACATTCGGCGGCGGCGCGCCAAAGTCGATGCGGCGAACGTAGCGGCGGTCGCCGAGGCGCGCGAGCAGCCGTCGAGCGATCTGCTCCGGGGGCGTACGCGGCGGGTTGGCGGGCAATGTGGCGCTCGGCGCTGCGCGCATGACACCATTG
>WNGE01009786.1_pt1 | contig 13397 bp, 11 predicted proteins | sample 5400651 | NCBI WGS metagenome assembly WNGE01 (sample SAMN13153370, study PRJNA577476) | soil metagenome | isolation source: 60 cm soil or saprolite under grassland replicate 2 | place: USA:California | collected 2016-06-15 | reverse complement strand
AGCCACCGGCCGCGCATCTGAAGCCCGAGAGGAAGTCGGTCGGGATCCGGCAGGTGCAGGAGATCCCGGATCGATCGAACTCGGCGCGCGGCGGCGAGTGAGGGCAAGCGGCGGATTGGGCGCGCGGGACTTAGGCAGAGGTTCTGCGGAGGCGGCGGGTTTACGCCTCGCCTGAGCCCACCGGAAGCCTCACCCGCGCGATCGTGCCGCCGCCTTCGCGCGGCAGCAAATCCAGCGCGCCGCCATGGAGGCGGGCGATACGGTCGACGATCGCGAGCCCGAGCCCTGCGCCCGCTGCGCCGCTTCGTGCCGGCTCCCCGCGCGTAAAAGGCCGCTTCAGGCGTTCGACTTGTTCGGTTGGAATCCCCGGCCCGCGATCAGCGACTTCGAGCACTGCCGATCCGTTCACGTATCGGGTCGTGATTTCGACGGGCGGCGCGCCGTGGCGCAGCGCGTTGTCGACGAGGTTGGTCACGAGGCGCAGGAACGCGATCGCGCGCAGCGGCAATTGCGCGGGGTCGCCGCGTGCGAAGCGCACATCATGTCCGGCACGCTGGTGGCGCTCGACCACCGTCGCGACGATGTCGCTGGGATCGTGCGTTTCCAGCGGTGCCTCACGCCCGTCGCGGGCAAAGTCGAGGAACTGGCTGATGATCCGGTCCATGGCCTCGATATCGTCGACCATGCCTTGCCGCGCCTTCTCGTCGTGCGTTTCGACCTCGATGCCGAGGCGCAGCCGCGCGAGCGGTGTGCGCAGGTCGTGCGAAACGCCGGCGAGGAGCAGCGCGCGATCCTCCTCGATCTGCCGCAGGTTGGACAGCATTTCGTTGAACCCGCGATTGAGGTTCACGATTTCGGACGGGCCGTTTTCGGGCAGGGGCGGAGGCGGCACGCCGTGGCCGACGCTTGCGACTGCGTCGTTGAGCTCTCGCAACGGCCGTGCGAGATAACGGGCAAAGGCGTAGGCACTGGCGAGGAGGACCGCGCCGATGACCACACTCCATTCCAGCGCCCTGGAGGGCGCGTCCTCCGAGGGCCGCGGCGGCAACTGGAAGCCGGCCCAGTAGGCGCGGTCGCCCGCCGCCAGCTTGATCCAGAACATCTGCAGCCGCGGCTGAATGCGCAACTCGGTCTCGGGACCGAGCTCGGCTTGCAAGCGCCGCTCGAGGTCGACCAGCAAGGGGTTCTGCGGCGGGATGCCGACGAAGCGCCGCTCCTGATCCGGCACAATGCGCGCGTGATATTCATCGCCGAACCGAGCCAGCGTCGCGTCGGCGGTGCGTGGATCGGTCGCCGCGAGCGCAGCGCGCAACGCGTGCAGTTGCACCAGCTTGGTATCGCTGAATTGACGCGCGAGCAGCGTGGCGCGGTCCTGACGGAACAAGTAGATCGCCGTCGCCTGACTGACAAGAATGACCAGCAACAGCAGTAGCGCGAGGCGCCCGAACAGCGAGCGTGGCCACAATCGCAGTTTCAATCGCCGGTCCTGTCGGTTACTGGTGTCGCGTCGGGAACGAACACGTAGCCGAAGCCCCACACCGTCTGGATAAACCGCGGCGTCGACGGGTCGGGCTCGACCAGCTTGCGCAGGCGCGAAATCTGCACGTCGATCGCGCGATCGAATACGTCGTGATCGCGGCCGCGCGCGAGCAGCATCAGCTTCTCGCGCGCAAGAGGCTGTCTCGGGTGGGTTGCGAGCACTTTGAGCAGACTGAACTCGCCGGTGGTAAGCGCAACCGGCGTTTCGCCGCGCAAGAGCATTCGCGTCGACAGGTCGAGTACATACGGCCCGAACACGATCTTGCCGTCAGCTGCGGGCCCGCCGGGCGCGAGGAGCTCGGTTCGCCGCCGCAGCACCGCGTGAATGCGGGCCACCAGCTCGCGCGGATTGAACGGCTTGGGAAGGTAATCATCCGCGCCCATTTCCAGGCCGACGATGCGATCGATGTCTTCGCCCTTGGCCGTAAGCATGATGATCGGGACCGTCTCGCCGGATGCGCGCAGGCGACGGCAGACGGCAAGACCGTCTTCGCCGGGCAGCATGAGGTCGAGGACGACGAGGTGCGGCGGGTCACGCTGCAGTTTCTTGTCGAGCTCGCGCGCATCGGGCAACGCCTGGACCTGCAAGCCCTGTTCCGTCAGGTAACGAACGAGAAGATCGCGCAGGCGCGGATCGTCGTCGATGACAAGGATTTTGGGGCTGAGCTGTTTCATCGCATCGCATCGTAAGCGCGCCGCGCTTGAGACGCGGCATCGGCTTGTCACCAATTGTAACCTCCGGCGGAGCGAGCAATGATTCGTTACATAAGCGCTGACCGGGCGCCGCGCCGCGCAGCATAATGCAAGCGTAGGTCGACTCCGCGCGCCTGTAATAGAGCGTTACTCACTCGAGCGCCGGAAACGACTGCGTAACGCGATCTGGCTACAGTGACACGACGGCACAGGACGGAGTTGCCGACCCGCTAACTGAATTCGATGAAAGGCACGATGTATGAAACAAGGTTTCTTCGTTGCATTACTCGCCATCGCATTAGGCGGCATCGGCACCTACGCGGTTGCGCAACCATTGCTCGACGGCAATCCTCTGGCGATGCTGGGCAAAGTCAAGAGCGACCTCGAACTGAATACGTCGCAGCAGTTGCAATGGGACGCCGTCGTTGCACAAACCAAGGCGGCGCACGATGCGGGGCGCGCGAATTTCGAGCAATTGAAGGCCGCGCTTCAAGCCGAGCTCGCCAAGCCTGAACCGGATTTTGCTGCAGTCGCCACGATCGCCGATGGCGTCCGCGGTCAGCACGCGGCTCTGCATAAGCAGACGCGCGATGCATGGCTCGCGCTCTACGCGACGTTTACTCCCGAGCAGAAAGCCGTTGCCCGCGACGCGATCAAGGCCGGGATCGAGCGCATGCAGGCGCGACGGGCGATGCATCACGGCGCTCCGAGCCACTGAAGGCGGCAAGCTTCGCCCGCTCTCTTTCGTTATCCACAGTCGGCTCTCCGGCCGGCGGTCCCGCCCGGCCCTTGAAACGGCCGGGCATTTTTTTGGTATCCAGATAAGATTTTTAAAACAAAGACTTAAATAACTAGTGTCGACATGATCTGACCGACTGGCTCCGCTCTTGCCATAGTCTGGCGCACCCGGTGCAACTCTATGCTTTTTCGCGAGTCGAACGAGGGCTATGACAATGGCATAGACGATGCTATCATTGCTAGCAGATGCAAGCGCCGATATGGGAAACCACTATCGTGCGCCGGCTGGGGCGAGGCGAATGACGAGCAAGACGGAGAGCGACACGCGTTACTGGCTCATGACGCCGGCCGCTCGCGTGCTCGCGCCGCAGTCTAGGCGCAGCTAAGTCCTGGTTCGATGGTATAGCGCTGGTGTCGCTGCTCGATACGGTGCAGCGCCTCCAGCGCGTTTCATGAACCGCCGGATGCGGAACCGCACGTCCGGTGGTGTGGGAGGGCGGCGGGCGTGAGCCCGCCCCCTACCCGATCCCACAGAGTCGACCAAGTAGCGTCGGTTCTACAACGTCGGTGCCGCGACGCACTTTCTCCGCGATCTCGCCGCTCGGGCGCGATCATTTGATCGCAGCCTATCCGCAGTACCTATGAAAATCGTCAGGTGGGTGTGCCGCAGCGTCCCGCGGCGACCAACCGACTCGACACCGTCTTGAGCTCCTCCGGCAGTACGGGCTTCAGGAGAAATTCGAGGCCCGACGCGCGCAGCACGTCGAGTGTCGCGGTCGAGGAATCGCCGCTGATGAGCAGCGCCGGCACCGCCCACCCGAGCTCGTGTCGCAGGCGGGCAACGACATCGGTCCCGAGCTCGTCACCCGCCAGGCGATAATCGGCGATCACAAGGTCCGGGTATTCCCCGGATTCGCCCAGCGCTGCGAGCATCGCTTCGCCGGATGCCGCCCCGACGACGGCGGATTCCCACGCGGCGAAGAGCGCCTGCATACCCTCGACGACGATAGCTTCGTCGTCGATCACGGCAATCCGTGCGCCCGCAAGAGTCGTCGCGCGCTGGCTCAGCTCCAGAGGCGCAGCGGGTCGCGGTGGCGCGGCGGCCACGCAGGGTACCGCGACGCTGAAACGCGAGCCGCGCCCGGGTTTCGTATCGATGCGCACGGGGTGATCGAGCAGCATGGCGAGTCTGCGCACGATCGCGAGTCCCAGGCCCATGCCCTTGCTGCTGTGACGACCCGAATTTCCGACCTGATAGAACTCTTCGAAAATGTGCTCGCGCTCCGCGGCGGGGATGCCGATGCCGGAATCCCAGACTTCAATCACCACACATCGATCGCGTCGGCGTGCGCCGACGACCACGCCACCGCTCGCGGTGTAGCGAACGGCGTTCGAGACAAAGTTGGCGAGGATGCGCTCGAATAACACCGGATCGCTGTCGATCCAAAGTCCTGTCGGAACGAAGGCAAGCCGCAAGCCTTTGGCGGCGGCGAGCGGGCCGAACTCGTTTTCCACGCGCTCGAACAACGGCGTGAGCGGGAATGCTGTCCGCTTGGGCGCTACCGCGCCGGCATCGAGCTTCGAGACATCCATCAACGCGCTGAACAGCCTTTCCAGCGCCTCGACCGACGCGTTGATGCTGTTGACGAGGTTGCGCACGCGGCCATCGTGCACGCGCGCGGAGAGCGCCGCCGCGAACAGACCCACCGCGTGCAGCGGCTGGCGCAGATCGTGGCTCGCCGCCGCCAGAAACTGCGTTTTGCCGCGATTGGCCGCTTCGGCCATACCCCGCGCGCGATCCGCCGCGGCCGTCTGCGCCTGGAGCAGGTCGATGAGGTCGATGTTCTCGTAACGGATCGCCAAGGATTGTGTCATCAGATTGTTGAGGTTGTGGCCGAAGCGCAGGATAAAGGCGAGCACGACCAGCAGCACGGTGGCGATGAAGGCGTGAAGCTGATCGCCCTCGAGAGCGACGCGCAGGATCAGCGGCGCGAGCGTAGGCAGGACGAAACCATACAGCGTCGGCTTGTAAACCGAGGTCAGGTTGATCCCGCCCATGATCACGCCGAAAAGGCAGACGATCAGCAGCGCCTGATGGCCGATGTCGCCATGCGCAAACCACAGCACCCCGGCGGCGCCCCAAAGCGCGCCGGCAATCGTTGAGCCGGCCGCCCACCGGCGTCCCCAGCGCTCGCGCTCCGCCAGCCCAGGCGCAGCGGCGCGATAACGTAGCGTAAGCTTGTAACGCCAGGCTTGGTTGGCGAGGATCGCGGCGAGCCACAGCGCGAGCTCGTCATGCGGCGCGACATTCCACATCACCGCGCACAGGATCAATCCACCCAGCACCATCGACGACGTCGTGCGCCCCCACTGCGTGAATAGCGTCGCAATCTGGTCGGCGCGGGCGCGTCGGATGAGCCGCGGGTTGAGCGCGGTCGGCGAAGACATGATGCCGAGAGGGATCGCTCGCGTCAGCGGACGCGCGCGGCGGGCGGGTCGAGGCGCACGCCGCGACGCGCGAGCTCGATGACGACCTGCGTGCGATTGCGTACATTGAGCGCGCGCAAGATCGCGCTGACGTGCACTTTCACGGTTCCCTCGGAGAGCCGCAGGTCGCGACAGATCAGCTTGTTCGGCTTGCCTTGAACGAGGAGCTTTAGCACGTCCGCCTGCCGTAGCGTGAGCCCGAGCTGCTCGGGCCGGGTTACCGACCGGGGGCGTAACGCGCTGGCCTGCGTCGATTCCGCGGGCACGTAGACGCCTCCCGACAGCACCAGCCGCAGCGCGTCGAGTAACACACGGGTGTTGGCGGTCTTGGGGATGAAACCCATGGCGCCGAGATCGAGCGCGTGCTCGACGGTTTCGCTATCGTGCGTGGCCGACAGAACGAGAACCGGCATCCCGGGCCATTCCCGGCGCAAGTCCGCGAGCAGCTCGAACCCATCGCAACCGGGCAGTGCGAGGTCGAGCAGGATGAGATCGGTATCGGGCTCGCGCGACAGCGCTGCGTGCGCATCGGACGCGTCCTGCGCCTGGACGAGCTCGAGCGTCGGATCGAGCGCGACGAGGACGTGCTTCAGGGCTTCCTGGATCAGCGGATGGTCGTCAATGATGAGGATCTTCATCGTTCCTCCCCCAAGGCATGGGATGAAGACGCGCCCGGTTCGGGCGTCGAAACTGACTGTATGCTTACAAACGCGCCTGTCAACTGTAGAAAGTTACAGGTGCGGTCTTCATGTCCGGCGGTTGCCGGCGCGGCGTGCAGCAGGCAGAATGACGCAAAATCAGCGGTTTGATTTGTGGTCCTGAAATCTGCCGCAACTGTAAGGCGCGCGCTGCCGGCGCGACTCTAAGATCGAGCGGGCTGAATTTATCGGCTCGACGCCGCCCTGGAAAGGAAGGAGGACACGATGCAACGACGCAGTTTCCTGATGGCGCTATCGGCCGTGCCGCTGGCTTGGGCGGTGCCACGACAGAGTCTTGCTGCCGCCGCCGGAGGCGGATCCGTCGCCGAAATCCAGCAGAATTGGAAGAAACTGCTCGCTCCTGGGGCCGATGTCGCGGCGACGACGACACCGATTAGCAAGACCGAAACGGAATGGCAGCAGCTGCTGACGCCGGCTCAGTTCAATATCTTGCGCCAGGAAGGCACCGAATACCCCCATTCGAGCCCGCTCAACGGGGAGAAACGAGCGGGCATATTCGTCTGCGCCGGTTGTGCGTTGCCGCTTTTTACGTCGCAGATGAAATACGACAGCGGCACCGGCTGGCCGAGCTTTTTCACGTTGATTCCGGGAAGCCTCGCCACGAAACAAGACTTCAAGCTGATCGCACCGCGGACCGAATATCATTGTGTCCGCTGCGGCGGCCATCAGGGTCACATCTTCGACGACGGCCCGCCGCCGACCGGTCTGCGTTATTGCAACAACGGCGTCGCGCTTAGATTCATTCCACAGAAGGGAGCTTAGGCGTCGGGTGGCTCGCGCCCGCGACCGGCAGAGCGCGAGTGATCATCCGGTGCGGCGGGGGCCGGAGCCGCTCTTTTCCTGATCCGCCAGTTCCTGCCGGACTGCGCGTAGCCGGCTTTCCGCGACGGAGATCTGGTAGAAGTCGCCGTCTCCGGCCTTGACCGCCAGCTCGAGCTGCACGACCGCGGCCTTTAGGTTGCCCTGCCAGGCATAAAACTCCGCCTGATGCTGATGCTCCAACAGCTGCTTGCCGAGGGCAGCGTAGCCGCGCGCGGCGAGCTGATGCAGAGGGCCGTCTGACGGGAAGCGCTGCAATTGGTCGGACAGGAAGGCAACGGCCTTCGCCGCTTGATTGTCCTTCAACAGCGCGTCCGGATAGTCGTAGACGAGCTGCATCTTGCGCGGATAGCGGACGAGCGCTGCCTGGTAGCGGACGATCGCCGCCTGGAGCTGGCCCGATTGCGTGAGCACCTGTCCCGCCATGCCTTCGATCATCGGATGCGGCGGCGCGGTCTTCTCCAGCTCGGAGAGCTCTTTTTGCGCGCGCTTGAAATCCTGCGCGCGCAGCAACGCCGCGACCAGCCCGTAATGCGAGGCGATTTCGTTATTGAACTTGCGTTCGGCGATCGCATTCTCGAAGAAGAGAGTTGCGTCTCTGGGCGTTCCTTCGTAGCTCTTTAGCAGCGCGCGTACCATGTGGAAGTCGAGCGAGTCCGGAACCTGACGAAATGGCTTGGTGTACGCGCGCGCCTGCGCTTCCGCGATCCGCTGGTAGGTCTCCGGGTGATCGTGGAAGTACGACGGTGAATTGCCCTCGAACCATATCGAGGCTTTCTGCAGCCGCTCGAAAAAACCGGCCATGGCGGTAGGTTCGAAGCCGGCGGCGTACGTCCTCTCGAAGCCCAGTCGGTCGGCCTCTTCTTCGTTCTGGCGCGTGAAGTTGATCTGGCTCTGGATCGCAAGCCCCTGCGCCGCCGCAATCGCGCCCTGTGTCATGTCCCCACTCGACGACGAGTGCGAACGCGAGGCGAGGACGGCCGCCGCAAGTGCACCCAGGGCCATCAGCAGAGCATCGCGCTGATTACCGATGCCGCGCGCGATGTGGTGCTGCGTGACGTGCGTTATTTCGTGCCCCAGCACCGACGCGAGCTCGGATTCACTTTGCGCGAGCAGGATCAATCCCGTGTTCATCCCGACGAAGCCTCCCGGCAGGGCAAACGCGTTGATCGAGGAATCGGCCATCGCGAAGAATTCGAAATCGAACGGCGCTCCGGGAATCGCCGTCACCAGGCGGTTGCCGAGCTCGTTCAGGTACCCGTTCACCTCCGGGTCGTTGAGATAGCCGCCGCTGCCGCGGATCTGGCGCATCACGGCCTCGCCGAGCTTGCGCTCCTGAGCGCCGGACAAGAATGCCGCGGAGGGATCGCCCAGCTCGGGCAGATTCTGCTGCGCGAAGGACACCGGCGTCGTCGCGAGAGAAACCGCGATCCATGCCACCATCGCGGCGAGCGAACGGCGCGACGTACGAGAGACCGGAGGTGTCAAAGACATGGTGCTATGATTGCCGCGGTTGACGGAAAGTTTCTGGCGCTAAGAGGAGGCGGCGACTGGGCGATGGCGGGGCAGCGCTCACATTTTACCCATTTCGACGCGGCGGGACAGGCGCACATGGTCGATGTCGCCGGCAAGGAAATCACGCGCCGGCTCGCCCGCGCCGGCGGCCGCATCGCAATGCGCCCCGAGACACTCGCACTGATCCGTGCCGGTTCCGCGCAAAAGGGCGACGTGCTGGGCACAGCGCGCATCGCCGCGATCCAGGCGGCCAAGCGTACGGCGGAGCTGATTCCACTCGCGCATCCGTTGCCCCTGACGCGCGTCGCCGTCGACTTCACGCTCGATGAGCCGGACAGCGCCGTGGTGATCGAAGTTGTCGCAGAAACGATGGATCGCACCGGCGTCGAGATGGAGGCGCTGACCGCAGCCACCGTAGGATTGCTGACAATCTATGACATGTGCAAGGCCGTCGACCGCGGCATGCGCATCGACAACGTACGGCTGCTGGAAAAATCCGGGGGCAAGTCAGGGCACTACAAGGGCGGATAGGCGGTGCAGAGGGCTGCCCATGCGCCGGCAGTCGCGACGCGCCATACGGACCGGGAAAAATGTGTGTGTGTTGGTCAGATGGCCAGGCCACTTGACCACAGTCCATGGAATGGTAAGATTCGGGAGAACATCGGCGGATCGCTTTGAGAAAGCGAAGGCGGCCGCGGGTTGGGGCCGGCGCCCGGCCACGGAGGATCCCACTTGCCCTTGCAGGCGGTCGAGCCACGCCGGCTCTACCGGCAGATCGCGGACCAGATCGCGCAGCTGATCGCGAGCGGTGAATTCCCGCCGGGCGCGAGGCTGCCGGCGGAACGCGAGCTGGCGACTTCGCTAGGCGTAAGCCGGGCGTCGGTGCGCGAGGCGATCATCTCGCTCGAGATGGGCGGGTTGGTCGAGGTTCGCGTTGGGACGGGGATTTTCGTGACCGCGCCGGCTGCGCAGAGCGCCGTGGTGCGCGATGCGGGGCCGGGACCGTTCGAGTTGCTGCAGGCGCGCAAGCTCATCGAGGGCGAGATCGCTGCGGTAGCGGCATCCATGGCAGCGCAGCCCGCCCTCGACTACCTGCGGCAGTGCGTTCTGCGCATGGAGGCGCACGTCGACGATTTCGTGGCGCGCGAGGCGAGCGACCGCGAATTCCACCTCGGCATCGCCAAGGCGACGGGCAACGGTTCGTTGGAGCTCGTGGTCGAAGGGCTGTGGGACCAGCGCGCGGAATTGTGGGGGCGCTTGCAGCGACATTTTCATACGCCGGAGCTCGCGCGGAAAACGATCCGCGATCACGCGGCGATCCTGAATGCGATCGCGGCGCGCGATCCGAAGGGCGCCCGCGCCGCGATGCACCGGCATCTCGCGCGCGTCGTGCGCGAATTTCAGCGCGGTCTTGACGACCGCGGGCACGCGACTCAGCAGCGTCGTGCCTCTGCGCCGGCCGCGACCGTGCGCCGCGCGCGAGCTCGCAGCTGAACATATTGGTCATGAAGGCACCGCCGCGCCGACGGCCTCGACGCATGCACGAAGATGGCTGGCCCGCCAGCCCTGGTACACGTACTCACGAAGGAGGAACAGCATGAGCTCATGCAAGACACTCGATCCGACCGGATTCGCGTCCCGCCGTAGGGCTCTGCGCGTCGCTGCGGCGGCGCTCGGCGCGGCGGCGTTGCTGGCATTGGATGCCGGGCCCGCCGCCGCGCAGGCTCCCGCGATGCCGAAGAGCCCGGTGACGATCAATATCGTCGACGTCGCCGGTGACCTGGCGCTCACGCAGGACGCCATCGAGGCCTACCAGAAGAAACACCCGCAACTGGTTTCTAAGATCAACTTCACCAAGGCGCCGGCGCCGGAATTGCCGGGGAAGCTCAAGGCCATGCAGGGTGCGGGCCGCAGCGACATCGACCTGGTGCTGACCGGCACTGACTTTCTCGCCGCGGGGATCGAGCAGGGCGTGTTGATGAAGGTCCTTCCAGAAAACGCGGCAAAATTCCCGAACCTCATGAGCAACTATCAACCCGCCGCCGCGAAGATGCAGGAACTAGCACAGGATTACGGCATCACCGTGGTCTTCATGCCAGCGGGGCCGCTGCTCGAATACAACCCCGACAAGGTGAAGCAGGTACCGACCACGCCTGCGGAGTTGCTGGCGTGGTGCAAAGCCAATCCCAACCGTTTGATCTACGCGCGGCCCGCCAATTCCGGCCCCGGCCGCACGTTCATCATGGGTCTGCCTTACATTCTGGGCGACAAGAACCCGAAGGACCCTGTGAATGGGTGGGAAAAAACGTGGGCGTACCTCAAGGACCTCAATTCCTGCATCGAATACTATCCGACGGGCACGGGTGCGGTGATGAAGGAGCTCGGCGAAGGCTCGCGCGACATGACGGTGACGATGACCGGATGGGACATCAATCCGCGCGTTCTGGGCATCGTGCCGAAGAGCTACAAAGTAGGGCCGTTCAAAGGCATGACCTGGGTCAACGACGCGCATTACATGGTCATACCCAAGGGCGTTGCGCCGGAGAAAGTCGCGGTGGTCCTCGACCTGATGGCGTATCTGCTCACGCCCGAAGCGCAGGCGTACACGTATGACAAGGGCTATTTCTATCCCGGCCCGGCGGTCAAGAACGTGACGCTGTCGATGGCGCCGAAGGAAAGCCAGGACGCGATCAAGGAATACGGTCGTCCCGAGTACGAGGCCTGGCTCGCGCAGTTTCCGCACACGCAGTCGCTCGAGCCCAAGGCGCAGGTCGAGGCGTTCCGTATCTGGGACCAGCAGGTCGGCGCACAAAAGACGAAGTGACGCAACTGTCCGAGAGCCAGACGCGTAGCGTCGCAGCGATCGGAAACAGTTGCGTCATCCCCGCGAAGGCGGGGATCCAGTGACGTTTGAACGCGAGACGCTGGATTCCCGCTTGCGCGGGAATGACGGCACGATGAATCATCGCGCTTACGGGGAGATGTCGGCACGATCCTCCAGGTGACCGCTGCATGAAACACGACTTCAAGGAACTCAAGCTCGATCGCGTGACGCGCCAGTTTGCCGGCGCAGGTGGCAAGGCGTTCAATGCGCTAGACGAGCTCACGCTGACAGTCAAGCGCGGCGAATTTATTTGCCTGCTCGGCCCCTCGGGCTGCGGCAAGTCGACCGCGCTCAACTGCATCGCGGGGCTCATGCAGCTCTCCGGCGGCAGCATCTGGCTCGACGAGCAGCGCATCGACACGCTGCCGCCGGAAAAGCGCGGCTTCGGCATGGTGTTCCAGAATTACGCGCTGTTTCCACACATGACCGTAGCCAAGAATATCGGCTTCGGTCTGAAGATGCGCGGCGTGTCGCCCTCCGCGATGACGCCGCGCGTAGCGCACGCGCTCAAGCTCGTGCAGCTCACCGGTCAGGAGCACAAGCTGCCGGGCCAGCTCTCCGGCGGCCAGCAGCAGCGCGTCGCCATTGCGCGCGCCATCGTCATCGAGCCGCCGCTGATTCTGATGGACGAGCCGCTGTCGAATCTCGATGCGAAGCTGCGTATCGAGACGCGCGCCGAGATCCGGCGCATTCACCGCGAGCTCGACCGCGCCACGATCTACGTGACTCACGATCAGGATGAGGCCTTGTCGCTGGCCGATCGGATCGTGGTGATGAAGGACGGCGTGGTCCAGCAGATCGGAACGCCGGCCGAGGTCTACGCGCAACCCGCCAATCTGCACGTAGCGCGCTTCATGGGCTACCGCAACGTGCTGGAGCTCGACGTCGCGCGCGAGGAAGGCGATCGCGTAGCGCTCAGAGGCGGCGACATCGTCATCACCGGCGTGCGCAAGCAACCGCTCAAGGGCGCGCGCGCCGCGGTGGCGATCCGACCCGAGGAAATCTCGGTCGGCGAGGGGCCTGGCGGCCTCAACACTATCGCCGGTCGCGTGGAGAATGTCGAATACTCGGGCCGCGATTCCCTACTCGACGTCGTCACGTCCTCGGGCACGCTTCTGCACGTGCGCGGGCCGGTAACTACGGCGCTCGACGATATCGTTCGCGTATACGTGCCGGTGGAGCGGGCGCTGGTCTATCCCGCGGAATAAGGCGCAGCTCGCCGATGACGACCGCCGCCAAGTCCCGCATGCCTCTCGACCCGGCGCTGCTTCTGGTCGTGCCGGCGGCGGCGTTCATGCTGCTGCTGTTCGTATACCCGTTTCTTTACGGGCTCTTGCTCTCATTCAACCCGAAGGAGGGCGGCTGGCTCGCGAACTACAAGTTCTTTTTCACGACCGACAACGAGTGGCCGACGATCTGGACCACGCTCAAGCTGGCACTGCCGGCGACGCTCATCAATGTCGGCTTTGCGCTTCCCATCGCGTACAAGATGCGCGTGAAGTCGCGCTACCAGCGCTGGATCACGACGATCCTGGTCGTGCCCATCACGCTCGGCACAGTCCTGATCGCCGAAGGCATGCTAATCTATTTCGGGCCCAAGGGTTGGCTCTCACAGGCCCTGCAGTTCTTTCATCTCTACGACGGTCCCATTCGCCTTACGCACAATTACTGGGGCGTGCTGATTTCGCTGGTGATCTCCGGATTCCCCTTTGCGTTCCTGCTGATTCTTTCCTACATCACCGGCATCGATCCCGTGCTCGCGCGCGCAGCGGCGACGCTGGGTGCGGGGCCGAAGTCGCAATTCCGCCATATCTATCTGCCGCTTCTGGCGCCCGGCCTTGCGATGTGTTTCTGCCTCGCCTTCGTGCAGGCGTTTTCGGTGTTTCCGTCAGCCATCCTGCTCGGCTCGCCCGCCGGACCCACGCGCGTAATATCCATCGCAGCATACGAGGCGGCGTTCGAGCAATATGACTATGCACTGGCGTCCGCGATCGCGATGATCA
>WNGE01006165.1_pt1 | contig 13399 bp, 9 predicted proteins | sample 5400651 | NCBI WGS metagenome assembly WNGE01 (sample SAMN13153370, study PRJNA577476) | soil metagenome | isolation source: 60 cm soil or saprolite under grassland replicate 2 | place: USA:California | collected 2016-06-15 | reverse complement strand
GTGACGTCGCATGTCCCCCCGATTCGGCTGGCATCTACGACGATAGGAGCGAGCGCCAGCCGCTGGCATGAGGCGTTCACCTCATCCTCGCGCCCGGAATTGAGGCGTCATCTTGGTGACAGACTCGCCGCGTCCTCGGCGGATAAGTGCGTGAAGACGATCTCCTCTTCGGGGAGCAGGCCGTGCTGCATCGCGAACAGGCTTGCCGCGGCGCGGCTTGACGTCTCGATCTTGCTGTAGATGTGCTCGACGTGGTTGCCCGCCGTCTTCGGTGTGATCACAAGCCGCTTCGCGATCTGTTTGTTCGACAGTCCACGGGCGAGCAGCTTAAGCACCTCTACCTCGCGAGCGGTCAGACCCGATGGCCCCTCCCGCCGCCGCGGAACCCGATGGCCAGCCGCCTTCAGCACACCATCGACCGCGGCCCCGTCCAGGCGGCCAGCCCGGACCTCGGCACGCAGCTCAGCAGCCGCGTCGTCCGGTGAGCGCGCGCCCCGGTGCGGGCGCGGCTCACGCATCGACTGGTAAGCGTCTGCTGCGCCGAGGATCCGCGCCGGCCGCGAGATCGCGCTGCCGGAGAGCCCGCGTGGGTATCCGCTCCCGTCCAGGCGCTCACGATGCTGCACTGCGATCGCGCCGAGAGGTGACAGAGCGGGCGACTGGTGCAGCATGCGTTCGGTGAAGTAAGGGTGCATCCGGACCCGTTCCCACTCCCCGGCCCCCAGCGGCCCCGGCCGATCCCAGATCGAGTTCGAGACACCGAGCCGCCCGAAGTCGTGCACCAGACCGGCCCGGCGCAGCGTTTGCACCTCGTCGGCCGGCAGTCCCAGTTGCCTCGCGGCCTCTGCGGCGAGATCGGCGACCGCGCGGGCGTGACCGAGAGTGTAGGGCGACTTGAGGTCGACGAAATTCGCGATGGCCAGCAGTGCGGCGTCGAATTGCTCAGCGGACAACGTGACGGCGAGCGCGGGTTCGGCCCCGATAACGGACTCCCACGTCCGGACCGCGTCCAGCCCGCAGAGAATCTCGTCCGCCCTGGCGCAAACCAGCGCGGCCAGTGTGGGATCAAACTGCTTGCCCGCGCGCTTGCGGGCCAGCGTCCTCGCCGCATCAACGCCGCCCAACCGGTGCGCTACCTCGACGAACTCCGCCAGTTGCGCGAGCCTCGAAGCTAGCGGCACGTCGTCGGCCTTCAGCTCACCCGGCCAGCCCTGCCCGTCCCATTGTTCATAGGCCGAACCGACCGCAGCACCCACCGATTTGGGAAGGCCCAGCTGGTCAGCGAGCGTGCGTGCCAGCCGCGCGTGCTGTGCGACCATGCCGTCGAATGAACGATGCCCGGACAGAGCGAACTCGAGCCCGACCCGAAACCGGTGCAACGGCGGGTTGCCCGCGCCGACCAGCCGGATGGTGGCCACCGCCGCGCGCAGGCTCCCGAACTCGTGATCGTATTTGCCCGACTTCAACGCGATGTCGTCGCCGAACCACTTCGCCTGTTCGTGAGCGTCGGAGTGGCACCCGACGTTGACCAGCAGAGCTGTGTAGTAAACGACCGCCCGCTCGTGCTGGTCGAGCCGTAGGCAGTCCGCCATCCGCAGCGCGATCAGGCACTGACGGAGCACATGCTCCATCGGCTGCCCGAACCCGAGATCGACACCCAGCGACAGGGCCGCGACGAGCTCCGCCAACCGAACCCGCTCACGTTCCGCGCCAGCCCCCATAATCCGACATGCTAGGTCACGATCTCGGCTGCGGTATAGCGCTGCAATCCGAGATCCGCACCGGCTCTGCCCAGGTCAGGACCGAATGCTACGGATACCTAACGGCTGCCGCGGCGCGTGCCGCTCCGGCCGCCGGCGCGCGCACCAAAGACTCCACTTATCAAATTCTTCGCGCGACACGTGAACCCAATCGAACCTCCTTACGTGATGGGCGGATGTGGGCGCCGCAGTGCCACAAGGGCTCTGGGCGCCCCAAAGCGGGAGGATCCCTATGACGCGACCGCCCTTCCTTCGATCGAGTCCTGCCTTGATGCCAGCCAGATCGGGCATGGTTTGGCGCAGAATCGTGCCTGCGGCAGCGATTGCGACAGCCGGAACGCTTGCCGCGATGACGCTGGGCGCCGCGTCGGCCGGCGCGAACGAGACGGCCTACCGCCAGATCAACCTGGTCTCAGACCAGCTAGGAGTGGCCAATCTGCAAGACACGAACCTGGTCAACGCGTGGGGCATGGCGGCATCGCCTGGCACCGATCAAGCGCCGGGCTCGCCGACGTGGGTGGCAGACAATGGCTCGGACCTGGCGACCCTGTACCAAAACGGGACCGCGACATCGGTGAGCAAGCGCGGCCTCGAGGTGAGCATCACGGGCCAGGCACCGACCGGGCAGGTGTTCAACACGGATCCGTCGTCGTTCGTCGTCCATGACGCGGCCGGCAACTCCGGCTCCGCGGTGTTCCTCTTCGATACCGAGAACGGCACGATCGACGGCTGGAACCCCGCCGTCGGCGTCACCGGTACACCGCCGTCCACTGTGACCGAGGTCGCCCGCGACAACGGCGCCAACGCCGTCTACAAGGGACTCGCCATCGCCAAGGCGTCCGACGGCAAAACCTATTTGTACGCGGCCAACTTCCGGTCCGGCCGGGTCGAGGCCTACGACAGCACCTTCACGCCGGCCGAGCTGCCTGGGGGGCTGTTCGTGGACCACCGGCTGCCGGCTGGCTACGCGCCGTTCGGTATCGAGGAGATCGCGGGCAAGCTCTACGTGACCTACGCCAAACAGGACGAGGGGCTGGAGGACGATGTCGCGGGCCAGGGTAATGGTTTCGTTGACGTCTTCACCAATGACGGTGCCTTCGTCCGGCGGCTGGTGACCCGTGGCGCCCTGAACTCGCCCTGGGGGCTCGCCCTGGCGCCGGCCGGTTTCGGCCAGTTCAGCGGCGCACTGCTCGTTGGCAACTTCGGTAATGGCCACATCAACGCCTACAACCCGAACACCGGCGCGCACCTGGGCCAGTTGCGGCGGCCAAACGGACACGCGATCGTGATCGATGGCCTCTGGGATCTGCTCTTCGGCAACGGGAACGCCGCGAAGACCGACGAGCTGATGTTCTCCGCCGGGCCTGACGAAGAGTCCCACGGGCTGTTTGGAAAGATCGTCGTCGCACACTGACAACGCAGACGTCAGCCGACAACGGACAGCTGACGCCCAACAGCGCAGTGCCACCGGTGGCCTCCTTGCGTGCGCAAGGGGCCACCGGTGGGTCTAGTGCAGCAGGAACAGGCCTTCCCGGCCGGAAAGCGGCGCGGCGGCGTCAGGGACGAGCCCTCCTGGCCTGCGGGACAGCAGCACGTCCAGGTAGTCGCGGTCGACCTCGAGCGATCGGCCACCGAAGGTTTGCTTTGTACCGCCGCTGTACTGATGAAGGCGCTGATGATGGGCCCAGTAACCGGGTGGGATCGCCGGGTCATTCGTGTCCGCGTCGCCGTTCCATAGCGCGTCGAAGAGCACATCGGGCGTCGCGTAGCCGGGGTTGCCGTAGTGATTCACCAGGTCGGTAACACCCGAAGCGGAGCTGCTATAGATACCGGACGCGTAACCCCGCCGATGCAGTTCGTTGGTCCACGCAGACAGGAAGGCCAGCGCCCGCGCGCTCTGCCGGCGGGGATAGGCCTCCATGTCGTAGTACACGGGAGCACCTGCGCGAAAGCCTAGGGCCCGTGCCTGCACGACGGCGTCGTCGGCCGCGCTAGTGCCCTGCCGGGCTGGTGCGGTGATCTCGCCCCGCTCCGCCTGCGGCCCGACGTACAACGGGATGAAGTGCCAGCCGGCAGCCGCTTGTCGGCTCACCCAGTCCGCCGTCAGGTTTGGCTGCGCGCACGCCCGATCCGAGCCGCCGATGTAGATGCCGACTGCCCGGTACCTTGAATGGCTCATCCAGGCGTTCATTGTTGCCGCGCTGGGCGCAGTGCAGGTGTCGAAGCCGCGGCCCGTGCCGTTGGTCGCGCTGATCGGCAGCAGCGCCGGCCGCGTCAGGGCTGGGTCAGGCAGGCCTGACCTGGCCGTTGCTCGCGCGGCAGGCGCCGCAAGAAACTGACGCGCCGTTTGACCTGCCTCCCACGTGAGCGCACCGGGCGAGGTGGCCGCTCGTCTCAAGATGTTGTCGATGAGCACGCGGTCGGTGCCATACGTCGCGGTGACCTGGACGCCTGCTGCGGCATCCGTGACCACGTACTCATGGGCCACCCGGCTGGCGGTCGTGCCTGACGTGTGATGCCGCGCGCTCAGTGGTTCGATGAGCAACGCCTCTGTCTTGGCCCTGATGAGGTGCGCCGGGCAGCGTTGCATCGGCGTCGGTGTGCCCAGATAGACCGCATGCTGATCGAAGCGCACGCACGCGGAACGTGCGGTGGCGAGACTGATGACCGGCCACGACGCGGGCACCTCGACGCGATAGCGAAGGTACGACACGCTCCTCTCCTCGGTGGGCGGTACAGCTAGCGCTGCCGCATGCGCAGAACCGAACGCGGGAACGCCGAGCGCCATAGCACCCAATGCCAGCGCGCCGCTGACGGCGAGCGAGGCGTCCGTAATTACCGCCGACACAGCCCGCGCGGGAAACGATGCTGCTCTCGTAGGAAAATGTCGTCGGCTCATCGCAGGACTCCTGTGGCTCACCGGCTGAACTCCTGACGCAGGCTCGCTCCTTAACGCATGCTTTCTGATCGCGCGCCAACCCGCTGAATGACACGCCGAAAATTGCGCAAGCACGTTGATTTTCAGCGTGTTTTACGCCCATTGCTGATAACTGCGCCCCGATTGCTTTCCCTGTTATGTGCGTGGTGATATATGCCTGCATAGCCCGCCGAACGGCACGCTGGGTGCCAGGCGCTGCCGCCAGCATCCTCGGGTCGCGCAGGCGGATGCGCCCGGTTGGGCCAGTGAGCCGAGCCGCACATTGACGACAAAACCGGCGAGCTATACCTTAATATCCGCTAACGTTTTGTCCGCTTCTGCGACGTTCGCGTGGGTAGCATGCTGGCGGGTGGTGAGGGATCGCATGACGGGGTGGCCCGGCTTTCGCGCCGGTCAAAATGCCAACGTGAACCTTCGGGCGACACGCCTGGCCTGGCGTGCAGGGCCCGCGGCGGGGACCGGCTGGCACCGAAACGGGAACCTGCCCGCGGAAATGACCAGTTTCGTCGGCCGACGTGCCGAACTGGCCGAGCTGTGCCGCCTGCTCGAAATATCGCGGCTGGTGACGATTACCGGCGCGGGCGGAATCGGCAAGACACGGCTCGCCATTCGCGCTGCCGGCGAACTGGGCGACAGATTTCGCGATGGTGCGTGGGTCGCGGAACTGTCGGCCGTTACAAGCCCTGGTGTGCTCCCCTACACAGTGGCGGAGGTTCTGGGAATTCGTGACCACACGAGCCGCAGCGGAGCCGAAGTGCTTGCTGAGTACCTGGCAGATAAGAACCTGCTGCTCATCCTCGACACGTGCGAGCACCTGACTGACGCCTGCGCAGGCCTAGCGGAGAAACTGCTCGAGGCAGCGCCGCGGCTGCGGATCATCGCCACAAGCCGCCAGCGGCTAGGAGTCAGCGGCGAGCACGTGCTGCTGATCAGGCCGCTGACCCTGCCCGTACTGGATGCAGAGTCCGACCTGGCTGCCCTGCGGCGCAGCGAGGCGGTCGTGCTCTTCGCGGAGCGAGGCTCCGCCGTGGCGCCTGGCTTCAGCGTCAACGACCGCAACGGCGCGGCCGTCGCCATGTTGTGCCGTCGCCTGGACGGTGTGCCGCTCGCGCTCGAACTGGCCGCCGCGCGGCTCCGCGTGCTGTCCGTCGACCAGCTACTCGAACGCCTCGATGACCGTATCCGGTTACTCGGCGCGGGGCGGCGAGGCGGCGCGCCCCGCCATCAGACGATGCGGGCGGCAATCGGCTGGAGCTATGCGTTATGTACTCATGCGGAGCGGCTTGCCTGGGCGCGCTTGTCGGTGTTCCCTGGCGATTTCCCTCTCGCCGCTGCCGAACGGGTATGCGCCGGACCGGGGATACTGGCCGGGGCCGAATTTGATGTGATCGCAGGTCTGGTTGACAAGTCCATCGTGCTGGCTCATCAGCGCGGCAACGAGGTCAGATACCGGCTGCTCGACGACATCCGCGCGTACGGCACGCAGCGGTTGGGCAACCTCGGTGAAACCCCGCTGCTGCGCAGGCGGCACCGTGACTGGTGCCTTGAGCTCGCGTGCAGCGGGGAACGAGAGTGGTTCGGCGGCGGCCAAGCCGAGATCTATCGGCGCACCGAAGGTGAGCACGCCAACCTCCAAGCGGCGCTGGAGTTCAGCCTCACCACCCCGGCCGAGCGGCTACGCGGCCTGGAACTGGTGGCGGCTCTCTGGTTCTACTGGGCTGGCTGCGGTCGGCTTGGTGAGGGGCGGAACTGGCTGGAACGAGCGCTCCGCGATGCCACACCCGAGACCCCGGAGTGGGCGAAAGCCCTGTGGGTCGCCGGTTATATCTCGGTCTTGCAGGGTGATCTCGGCTTCGCCGTTCCCATGCTGGAGCGTTGCAAGGACTATGCGACGAAGGCGGCAGATGAACCGGCGCTTGCCTACTCGATCCAATGTCTGGGTTGTGCGGCGGTGATGGTCGGCGATCACGTGAGGGCGAGCGCGCTTCTCGCTGAGGCGCTGGACAGGTTCAAGAGCCTGGGCGAGCTGAACAGCAATGTGATCATGGCGCGGGTGGCGCTGGCCATGGCTTTCGCGTTCCGCGGTGACCAGGTCACCGCGGAACGCATATGTCGGCAGACACGAGACGTGTGTGAGGCCTCGGGTGAGCAGTGGGCCTGCGCTTACGTCCGGTACGTGCTCGCTTATGCCGCATGGACCAGGCACAACCTCGCCGAAGGGGCGGAGCATACGAAGGCGTGCCTGCGGATCCATCATGCCTTCCACGACCTGGTGGGAATCGTTCTCGCCGTCGAACTGATGGCGTTGCTCGCGGCCAGTCGTGGCGACCCGCGTCGCGGCGCGACCCTGCTCGGTGTGGCAGCCAACATCTGGCCGCGCGTGGGAACGCCGCTGTTCGGCTCGGAGCACTTCAACACACCGCACGACCAGAGCGTGCGGCTCACGAGGCAGGCACTGAGCGACGTGGAATTCAGTGCGGCGTTCGACTACGGCGCCGGGCTTTCTCTCGACGACGCCGTGGCATGGGCGCTCGGTGCTCAACTCGTGGGAGCCCGCTTCGGCGCACTTGAGCCACAAATCCCCCGCGGCGCCGCGCCGGCCGGGCGCATGCGGCAACGTTCCCTCTGGCCGCCGCTGACGCGCCGTGAATGCCAGGTCGCAGCGCTCGTTGCTGACGGCCTGAGCAACCGCGAGATCGGGGAGCGGCTGGTGATCGCCAAGCGGACCGCCGATGCTCATGTCGAGAACATCCTGGCCAGGCTGGGTTTCACGTCCCGCGCTCAGGTCGCGGCATGGGTAGAGCGGCACCGCGCCGGGGGAGGCAATGGGGTGCAGACGTAGGTATGCCTAGGGACATCTCCCGATGGCGGATTGCGGTCAGCTGCGCCGAGAATTGAGTCGGCGCGGGAGTTACGGCAGCCCGCTCCCTGTGCCAGGTGTGCCCAGCGGGTCTTTTCCTGCCGGTGCAACGCTCGATCGATTGGAGGCGCGGTCCGGCGGCGACTGCCGTTTGGAGGGATGGGCAGTCCCGCCGGACCCGCCGCAGCCACGTCTGGTTGCACTGCCCGTGGTTGCTCGGCCCGTGGTTGCACAGTCCGGCCAGGTGCTCGTGCCCCCGCCACGCGCGGCATGGACCGGGCGTGATCAGGGAATTGCGGATCCTCCCCTTTACTGCTGTCAGGATGTGCTTACCTGCGCTCGGGCAAAGCTCCACGTGCAGGCATCGATCTGGCCTGGCCAAAGGGATGGCAGTTGATCATTACCGTCACGCTCAATGCGACGCTGCACGTTGGCTACGAGGTGGCCGGTGTGGTCTGGGACGGAATCAACCGGGTGCCCGTGCCAAGGCACAGGGCGGCGGGCCGCGGCGTGATGGTCGCTCGTGTGCTGCACACCTTCGATCACGAGGTGTCAGCCGCGGGGCTTGCTGGCGGCGCTACCGGCGAACTGATCAGATCCGATCTGGCCAGCTCAGGCGTGCCCACCGAGTTCACAAGGACCGGCCGGGAGTCACGGCGCGTGATCTGGGTGACGGATACGGAGCGGGGCACGACGGCTTGTTTCAGTGAGCCGGCACCGTACATCACGACCGAGGAACTGGGCCGGTTCGCCACCGATTACCGTCGGCTCATCAAGGACGCCACCGCCGTCGTGCTCTGCGGAAGCCTGGCCGCTGGGCTGCCCCCCGAGATCTTCGGGACGCTCGCCACCTATGCGGCCGAGGCCGACGTGCCCGTTGTGCTGCACGCCGGGGGCGTCGCGCTGCGGCTGGGCGTGACCAGACACCCTGCTCTGGTGGTGCCGGACATCGGGTCACCCGACGTGGAGCCGTTTACCGCTGTTACGCCACGTGAGCTCATCGATGCCGGAGTCGGTGCCGTCGTCGTCCCGGCGGCCGACGGAGTCAGTGCCACGACGGCTGGGGTGCGATGGCGAGCCCACGGCGTGCCGGTACCCGACGCACCAGCCTGGCAGGGCGGCCCGGCGTCGCCTGGCGTACCCGGCTGGTCCGGCGGTGCGCGCGGCGCGCTGGTCGCCGGGCTCGTTCCTGGACTGCTGCTCGGCTGGTCATGGCCCGACAGGCTCCGCCACGCCCTCGCCCTCGCGGCCGCGGCGGACCCGTTCGGCTCGATCGACATCCCGGCCTACGAGCGCTACGTCAGCCAGGTCGTGGTGGAACCTGCCTGACCGAACGTCGTCCGCGTGAGCCAGGTCGCGGATGCCAAAACTTGAAACCCGTTCTAGAGTTGAGGCGGTAGGTGACTCACGGGTAACCGCCGTGGCGAGACAACGCACATCGACGTCACCAGCCGCCGCGAGACGAACAGACGTCGAAAGGGCCGGGAATGGCGATCGGGCTGACCGAAGAGCATGAGGCTCTCGCCGCGGCGGTGCGCGGCTGGTCGGAACGGCACGTCAAGCCAGAGGTGATCAGGCAAGCCCTCGGCGCTCCCGCGGAGACCGCCGTGCCGCCTTTCTGGCCGGCGCTCGCGGAGCAGGGCCTGCTCGGCTTGCACATCCCTGAAGAGCACGGCGGGCAGGGAGCGGGCCTGGTGGAGCTGACCGTAGCGCTCGAAGAACTTGGCCGCCGCGCGACACCGGGACCCTTCCTGCCGACGGTGCTGGCCAGCGGGGGACTGCTCGCCTCGAGCGCGATCAAGGCGCAGGCTGAGCTGTTGCCCGGCCTGGCGGACGGATCACGGGTCGGCGCTGTGTTCGTCGGCCGGGCCCACGGCAACGTCGGCAGCGCGGCGCCCACGGACCGTGCCAGCGCCGCCCCCACGGCGGGTGTCACTGCCCGGCGCGTTGACGAAGGGCTGCTAATCAACGGGACCGTGGAGCCCGTTCTTGGCGGCACCGTCGCCGACGTCATCGTGCTCCCCGTGGCAACCGACGTCGGCGAGGAATGGGTGGCGGTGGACGCGGGCGAGCTCACCATCACCGAGCTCCCCAGCATGGACCCAGTCCGCCGGGTGGCGAAGGTCCAGGCCCACGACGTCACCGTGTCGGCGGACCGGGTGCTTGACGGGTTGACCGCGGCCGACGTGGCAGACCTGGCGGCGATCTTGTTCGGTGCCGAGGCAGTGGGGATCGCGGACTGGTGTGTCACCTCAGCCGCGGATTACGCCAAGGTTCGTGAGCAGTTTGGCCGGCCGATCGGGCAGTTCCAGGGCGTCAAGCACCTGTGTGCGCGGATGCTTGTCGCGCTCGAGCAGGCTCAGGCGGTGATCTGGGACGCCGCACGGGCGCTGGACGAGACCGACGCCGACGACGGCCGGGGCGCCCGGCTGGCGGCGGCGATCGCCGCTGTGGTCGCGCCGGACGCGGCAGTGCAGTGCGCGCAGGACTGCATCCAGGTGCACGGTGGCATTGGGTTCACCTGGGAGCACGACGTGCACCTGTACTACAGGCGGGCGCTGACGCTCCGCGCCCTCGCCGGTTCGGCAACTCGCTGGGCAACTCAGGTTGGCGAGCTGGCAGCAGGTGGCGCGGCGCGTGACCTGGGTGTCGACCTGCCTGCCGAGGCAGAGCCCGCCCGTCAGCGGATCAGGGACGAGATCGCCGGGATCGCTGCCCTTGGCCGCGACGAGCAGGCGCGCCGTCTCGCCGACGATGGCCTGGTCATGCCCCACCTCCCGAAGCCCTGGGGCCGTGCCGCGAGCCCCCTTGAGCAGGTCCTGATCCAGCAGGAGCTGCGCGCCGCTGGAGTCCGTCCGCCGACGTTGGCGATCGGGGCGTGGGTGGTGCCGTCCCTGGTCGGTTTCGGCACGCCAGAGCAGCAACAGCGGTTTCTCCCCGCCACCCTGCGGGGCGAGATGGTCTGGTGTCAGCTGTTCAGCGAACCCGGAGCGGGCAGCGACCTGGCGTCGCTGCAGATGCGCGCCGAGCGCGCCGACGGCGGGTGGAAGCTGGCAGGCCAGAAGGTATGGACGTCACTGGCGCGGCAGGCGCAGTGGGCGATCTGCCTGGCCCGCACGGACCCGTCGATCAAGCACGAAGGAATTACGTACTTCCTCGTCGAGATGTCATCCCCGGGCATCGAGGTGCGCCCGCTCACCGAGATGACCGGTGAGGAGCTGTTCAACGAGGTGTTCTTCGACGAGGTGTTCGTCCCGGACCAGATGGTGGTGGGCGAGGTCAACGAGGGCTGGAGGGTGGCACGCAACACGCTCGCCAACGAACGGGTGTCGCTTTCCTCGGGAGCGTCGGCAGTGCTCAGCGTCAAGGAACTGCTGGACGTCGCCCGCAACGCCGACCTAGATCCTGGCGGCCGTGTGCATGTCGGCAGGCTGGTCTGCGAAGGTCAGTCACTGGCGCTGCTCGCGCTGCGGGTGACACTCAGCCAGCTGTCAGGCACGGACCCGGGTGCGGCAGCCAGTGTGCGCAAGCTGCTCGCGATGGAGCACGCGCAGCAAATCGCGGGCGCATGCTGGTCGATGCTCGGTGCGCGCGGCGCAATCGGCGGCGCGCTGACCTCGGGGGCGGAAGGCTTCTGGGGGCGGATGATCCTCGGCACCCGCGCGATGACGATCTACGGCGGCACCACCCAGGTGCAGCTCAACATCATCGGCGAGCGCATGCTCGGCCTGCCCCGCGACCCCTGACCGTCCAGTACATCACCCGGTTACTTCTGGGTAGAACCATACGAGTCCTTAACGCTGCCGCGGGGCGCGCCACGCGTGCTGGTTTCTCGGCATTGCCGGTTTCAGCGGAGTTGCGGTAGCTCATGCGTCCGCTGTAGTAAATTTCGAGCGGATCGTCGGGGCGGAGTAGGGACCGTCGCACGCGGACGGCGATGTGAGGTCGCGAGATGCCGGACCGGAGATCGGCGCGCTATCGGCCGGGGCGGAGCCGCCGTAGCCGGATGGCCTTGTGGGGTCTGCTTGCCCTGCCGGTGCTCGTCGCAGCGGGCCTGCTGGTCGCGAATGTCAGCGCGGATCAGGCTGCGCAAACCACCGGTTCAGGGGCCACGAAGACCCTGGCCCGGACGCCGCACGGATGCGCGTCGCGGGGCCTGGAGGCGGTCGGATGCGCGGTAACGTCGGCCGCTTCGGACGTGAGCGTTGTGCACCCGCCGCGTGCCAGCCACCGGGCGCGGCATCAGCCGCGGGCCAGGCCCAAGCATTCGCACCGACCGCCGGCTTCGGCCTCGCCGACCCCCGCGGCGCCGCCCGTCCGCCCGGCGCTGTCGGTGCCAGCGGCGAGCCAGGTGCTGGCCCTCGTCAACCAGGCACGTGTGCGGGCGGGGCGGCCGGCGTACACCCTTACCTCGGGTCTTGACCGCAGTGCTGCGGCACATACGGCGGTGATGGTTCAGGGTTGCGGGCTCTCACACCAATGCCCGGGCGAGCCGGCCCTCGGGGATCGCGAGACCGCGGCGGGTGTGCACTGGACGGCGGCAGGCGAGAACATCGGTGAAGGCGGTCCGGTATCCGGCACGGCGTCGGCCATTGCCCAGATGGCGGTGCGCCTCACCCAGACCATGCTGAACGAGAAGCCACCCGACGACGGCCACCGCGTCAACATCTTGAGCGGCACGTTCACCCACATCGGCATCGCAATCAAGCGGGATGCCTCCGGCACCGTCTGGCTGACGCAGGACTTCTCGAACTAACAGCCCTTGATGTCCCTGCGGCGACATGTGAAAGTCGGCCCGTCGGCCGCCTCCCCGGCGAGGCAGCCTCGGACCTAGGTCAGCCCACCTAACCAACTACCGCCGCCGCCTCCGTACCCAGACCACGTCCCAGCGTGCCCAGGAGAAGAAGGAGTGCGGCCCGGTCATGCGGCCAGATCCGGGACAGCCCCGCCCCGGTCAGCATGCCGCACACCGTCCGCTTGCCCGTCTGCCCGAGGAACCCGCAGGCCAGCGCGCAGAACGTGCGGAACGAAGGGGTGGTGAAGCACGGCGCAAAGACGGCCAGCAGCGCAGGCAGCGAAGCAGGTAGGGTCACATCCGGGAGCATCGGCGGAACTCCGTACGTGGGGTTACTTAAGCACCGCCGATGCTCCCTTCTTCACCCGGCCAGATGATCAGTATCCGCGTTGCAGCAGCTCACACGGCGTGTCGCTATTGCCCGGCCGTGCCCGTCAGCCCTTGCGCCCACCCCGGCCGCGATGCCGCTAACCCGCGCTGCCCGATCGGCCGCATCCCCAAAAATGCGAAAGTCGAGAGATCTAGGCGTGGGCAAATACGACGATGCGTGCCGTTCATCAGACGACGGAAAAGTGGTAGGCGGGCTAACGCACTTGCGTGGTCAAGTTGTTCACCACGCTGCTGTAAGACCGCGCGATCCGTCGGACGATAGCAAAACGCCAGCTGAGCCAGTACGTGTTCTGCCTGCTGCCGTAAGTAGCGAATTCGGAGATACATATCCCTGAGCACTACTACGACCACTACGGCTGCTGGAATTGGTACGCCAGTGCCGGTGGTGGCGGGGAGACGGAGAAAATGTACCAGACTCATGTCGCAGGACGTGAGGTCCTGACTACACTGGCAGCCGTCAATCGGTTTGCGCTACATCAACTTCCCAGGTTATTTCAACAGCCCTAAAGGGTCCTGAGCCAATGCCACTTAGCCAAAGTTGATCTTTTCTTCGCGGCGTGTCGCTCCGTGGTGTTCTGGCTGGTGGCCGGCATGATCGCGGCTTATGGCAGACAATGGCGTAGTGGCTGTGGGCGGTCGGCTGACGGACTGGGTGT
>WNGE01015194.1_pt1 | contig 13400 bp, 15 predicted proteins | sample 5400651 | NCBI WGS metagenome assembly WNGE01 (sample SAMN13153370, study PRJNA577476) | soil metagenome | isolation source: 60 cm soil or saprolite under grassland replicate 2 | place: USA:California | collected 2016-06-15 | reverse complement strand
AATGAGATTCCCATAATTTTGTTCTTTTCATCCGCGGGGTTGTGGCATACGACACGGTCCCGGAGGACATTTATCTATCCGGTTAGTCTGAAAATTCTGCTGGGCACTGTTGCCGTTGCCGTGGCTGTTCCATCGATAATTGCCGACACTTTTCCGGTGTCCGGGCCAATCGTATCAGGTGGAGTCGCGCGTCTTCACCGAGGACAAGCGGCAGCACCGAAAAAAGCGCCGGTCGCGGTTAAGGCGAGCAATTTGGGCTGCAAATCAACTTCGGTCGAAGCCATACCGGTACGGCGGCGGTCACAAGTCGTTTGATGACCGCGGTTACGATTGTTCTGGCACTGTTTCCTATGTGCTCGGTGCCGCGGGTTTAATCGCTTCACCGATGAGCTCCTCCGAATTCCGCATCTACGGTCAACGCGGCCGCGGGAAATGGATAACTGTCTATACCCGGGAGGGCCACACCTTTGCGGTCATTGCCGGTCTGCGGCTCGATACCACGCCGTGGGAAAACTCGAGCAATCGCTGGGCGCCGCGCTGGCAAACCACCGAGCGCCTCCCGCGCGGTTTCGACGCAAGACATCCAATCGGGTTGTAGATTGCGCATCCATTTCAATGCTTCAACAGTCTCCTAACCCAAGAGCACATACTGTAATGACATTGAGATAGCAAAAGCGATGCGAAGACGCATCGCACTCCAAAGCACTTCGTGCGAAATGTAATTCAGCGCCCGCCCTGTTTCGCGCAAGCTTTTGGAGTGCGATGCGTCCTCGCATCGCTTTAGTGCAACTGTCGCCATACAATGGATTATCTAATTAGTTAAAACTTTATGCGAATCATCCACTGCATTGTTTTGATCAGCACAGCATTATTCAATGTGCTAGAGCTATCTGCCGCGGCCGCAGCGGAAAAATCTCATGTCACTTCCGCGCAAGTGGACAACGCTGTTCGAGAAGTCGAAAAACTCGCGCAAAAGCAAATTCAAGAAAATGCGCTGCCGGGGCTAGCCATCGCGGTCGTGTTTCAAGACAAGGTGGTGTACGCGAAAGGATTCGGCGTCCGCGATGTGAATACGAAGGCGCCTGTGGATGCGGACACAGTGTTTCAACTGGCGTCGGTTTCCAAATCCATTGGCTCGACGGTAGTGGCCGAGTTGGTTGGTGAAGGAAAAATCACCTGGGACTCGAAGCTCAGCATGCTCGATCCCACCTTCGCGATGTTCGATCCTTGGGTAACACGTGAAATCACGATTCGCGACATGTACGCGCATCGAAGCGGCTTGCCCGAACACGCAGGCGACTTGCTCGAAGAATTTGGATTTTCGCGTGTGGAGATTTTACATCGCCTTCGCTATCAACATCCCGAGAGCAGTTTTCGCTCGCATTACGCCTACACGAATTTTGGCCTGACCGAAGCCGCGGCGGCGGCGGCGAAAGCGTACGCGCTGGACTGGGAAGATGTGTCCAAGCAAAAATTGTACACGCCGCTCGGCATGGCTTCGACGAGTTCGCGTTACGCGGATTTTGTTGCACGCCCGAACAAGGCGTTGGGACACGTGCGGGTGGACGGCAAATGGGCGCAAAAGTTCAAACGCGATCCGGACGCGCAATCGCCCGCGGGCGGCGTGAGTTCTTCGGTGAATGATTTGACGAAATGGATGCGTCTCCAACTCGCGAACGGGAAATTTGCCGGCAAACAAATCGTTGACGAAAAGGCGCTGGCCGAAACGCATCATCCGCACATGCTGACCGGTTTCAGTCCCTTCACCGGGCTGCCGGGTTTTTACGGGTTGGGGTGGAACGTCAGCTATGATGAGGAGGGTCGCTTGCGCTTAAGTCATTCCGGCGCGTTTGCACTTGGCGCGGCGACTCACGTGAATCTCGTGCCAGGCGAGCAATTGGGCATTGTCGTTCTTACCAATGCGTATCCCATCGGCATAGGGGAAGCATTGGGGACGATATTTTTGGACATTGCGTTGTACGGAAAGCCGACCCAGGACTGGCTGGTCCTCTTTAAACAACGATTTTCTAATCCGGCGGCGATCGGTACGGTGCTGGGCTTCGATTATTCCAAACCGCCTGGATCGCCTTCGCCTGCATCGAAAAATAGCGCCTACCTTGGAAACTATACGAACGACTACTTTGGCGACATCTCCATCATCGACAAGGATAGCGGATTGGCAATTGTGCAGGGCCCAAAAAACAAGACCTTCCCAATGAAACACTATGATCGCGACACGTTCACCTATGAGACGGAGGACGAAAACGCTGTTGGCAGAAGCGGCATCACTTTTACCATCGGCCCCGATGGCAAAGCGACACAGGTTGTCGTGGAAAATCTCAATGTGCGCAGCGAAGGAGCTTTCAAGCGCGTTTCAGATCAGAAGTAGCAGGACAGAGCGTTCGCCTTGCTGACGAACGGTGCTATTTCTCTTTCGCGTCGGCCACGCGAAATCCCATGACGACCCGATTCAAAACATTTGCGCGCCGCAAATCAAAATCGAGAGGCGATGCGCCGAGTTTCGGTTTCACCTCATCGGACCTGCGCACGCTGCGGGCGCTGAAGTCACCGGCGGGCATTCAGCGGTTCCTCGATGAGTTACCTTACAATCTCAGCTTCACTGCACGATCGCCGCAAAAGGTTTTGCGCGACCGAATTGCGTCTTGCCTCGAGGGAGGAATTTTTGCCGCAGCCGCGCTCCGCATCATCGGATTTCCAGCACTGATTTTCGATTTGGAAGCCGAACAGGACACCGATCATGTCGTCGCCGTTTTCAAGATCCGTGAGCATTGGGGCGCAGTGGCGAAATCGAATTTCACTGGCTGCCGTTATCGGGAGCCGGTTTACCGCAGCCTGCGCGAACTGGCCATGAGCTATTTCAATATTTATTTCAATCTGCGCGGCGAGCGCACCCTGCGGCGATATTCGCGTCCAGTGAATCTCGCCCGGTTCGATCCTCTCGACTGGATGACAACGGAAAAACCGATCTGGTTCATCGCCGAGCATCTGTGCGAAATCCCGCACATTTCTTTACTCACCCCATCGATGGAAAAACGTCTCACCCGTGTCGATCGACGCACAGCTCAAGGCGAAATGGTCGGCCACAGAAAAAAGTAGAATCTAATCCCCAAGGCGAGAACGATCATTCGATCTTGGGCGACGCAAAAAACGTGGCGCGCGCGATCTTTCAAGTAAACTAGCTGTATGAGCGTGCAAGTTTACGGATGTAATCACGTCGCGATTGAAGTGGACGACATCAGGAAGGCGGTCGCGTTTTACAAAGACGTTTTCAATCTCGAGAAACTGGATAGCGGCGAGGGCGACGCGTTTTTCAAACTCGGCGAACACCAATTCCTCGCCATCTTCGGAGTAAAAAAGCTCCAACCCGCGAACATGCGCCATTTCGGCATCATGGTGCGTGACGAAGCGCAGCTGGCCGAAGTGCGCAAGAAAATCACCGGCAAATACAAGTTAACGCTTGAGCCGCCGTTCCGCTGCGATTTCCACGACCCTTGGGGCAACCGCATACAGGTTGTCGATCTTCATGACGAATCGCTGATCTGGCTCTTGCCTTATCGCGAAGTACAAAAGGCCGGAATTAAATTTAAGGAACACTAAGTCATGCAGCTCGTTCTCGAGCGATGCACGATTCGCGCGTGGCGTCCCGATGATGCGGCCTCGCTCGCAAAGCACGCAAACAACCGCCGCGTCTGGCTTGGGCTGCGCGATTTATTTCCGCATCCGTATACGATCGACGACGCAAATGAGTTCTTGCGCCGCGCAACAACGGAGCAACCCATGACAAATTTTTGCATCGACGTCGGTCAGTCGGCAGTTGGCGGGGTCGGTATTCGCATTGGTCAGGACGTCCATCGACATGTTGCCGAACTCGGCTTTTGGCTGGGTCAGGAATTTTGGGGACACGGGATAATGACGGAAGTGGTCCCAGCGTTCGTAGACTATTGCTTCGAGAAATTTCCGCTCCATCGGATCTATGCCGAGCCTTACGCGAACAATCCAGCTTCCGCGCGCGTTCTGGAAAAGAGCGGCTTTGTGTTGGAGGGGCGACTTAAGAACAATGCGTTCAAGGACGGAAAACTTTTGGATTCACTTCTCTATGCCAAAACAAGAGACCGCATCCCTTTCACTAAGCATTAGCATCGTGTACCGTCGCGACGATGAGCAAGCTTGATGGTAAGGACATTTTGATTACCGGCGCATCCCAGGGCCTGGGACGCGAAATGGCGTTACGTTTCGCGCGCGAAGGCGCGAGAGCTTTATCGCTCGTGGCACGCCACGCTGGTAAATTGAACGCTGTTCGCGATGAAGTTCTCAAAATCGCGCCGAAGGTCGACATCGTTACCATCGAGGCCGACGTGAGCAAATCGCGCGATATCGAGCGAATCGTCGCGACGACCCTCGCGCAGTTCAAAGGCGCGCTCGACGTGCTGGTGAATAATGCATCGACCATTGGGCCGTCGCCGATGCCCTACCTGCTCGATTACCCGGTGGAAAATTTTCGCGAGGTGCTCGACACGAATTTGATCGGCCCGTTTTTACTGATCAAAAACGCGTTGCCCGCGATGATCGAGCGCGGCGGTTCAATTATTAACGTCACGAGCGATGCAGGCCAGGTCGGTTATCCGGGTTGGGGCGCATACGGCATTTCCAAATTTGGCCTTGAAGGCATGTCGCAAACGTGGGCGTCGGAATTGGAAGAAAGCGGCGTGCGCGTCAACTGGGTCGATCCCGGAAATATGAACACCGCGATGCATCGCGCCGCCGAGCCAGAGGAAGATCCGTCGGAATGGGCGAATCCCGCCGACGTAACCGACGTTTTTATTTTCCTGGCGTCCGATGAATCAAAAGGCGTGACCGGAAAACGTTTCCAAGCGCAGGAAGATTGGCGGAGCGAATTAAACCACGAAGGACACGAAGCAAAGAAAATTTGAGGCTAATCTTCGTGAACTTCGTGGTGCAATAATCCGATATGGCGTTCACGTTTGTTTTACCGCCAGAACTGAGCGCGAAGGAGCCACCGGAACGTCGTGGGATCCGGCGTGACCAGGTGCAACTGCTGGTAATTGATCGCGCGACCGGCCACATCGAACACACCCGCTTCGATAAGATCGACAAATACGTTCGCCCGGGCGACCTGCTCGTTTTCAATTCCAGCCGCACGCTGCCCGCATCGCTGCGCGGGTGCGAATGCAGCGCGGCGCATGGCCCGTGCATGGAAGTTCGTCTGGCGGAACGTTTGCCCGACGGGTCATGGCTCGCGCTTCTTCTTTGCGAGCAGGGCGATCCTTTCGGCTGCGGTTTGCGCGCCGGAATGCAGATTGAATTTGCGGAAGGGCTGGCTGCGACGGTCCTGGAGCGCGACGCAAACATTCCGCGGCTCTGGCAATTGCGCTTCTCGATTTCCGGCACGGAACTTGTCGATCTGATCTACCGGCTGGGGAAGCCGATCCGTTACGAGTACGTCTCGGCGCCGTGGGACCTCGATTACTACCAAACTGTTTACGCGACCGAGCCCGGGTCGGCCGAAATGCCGTCGGCCGGTCGCGCATTTACCTGGAAATTGCTGCTCGATCTCAAACGTCGGGGCATCGACAGCGCTTACGTTGTCCTGCACGCTGGTCTTTCAAGTTACATGGACGATGAACTCGATCGTCAGCATCCCGCGTCGGAGGAGGAATATTTTGTAAGTCGAACCACCGCGGGGAAAATCAATCAGGCGCGGGAAAACGGCGGTCGCATCATTGCCGTGGGCACAACCGTCGTGCGCGCGCTGGAATCAGCTGCGAGTGAAAACGGGAGCGTAACTGAGGCGCACGGTTACACCCGTTTAAAGATCGACCATCAACATCGGTTGCGATCTGTGAACGGCTTGCTCACCGGTTTGCATGAGCCGGAAGCCAGCCATCTGGATTTACTCAGCGCGTTCGTGCCAGCAGAACAAATTCACGCCGCGTATCGAGAAGCGATCGCGCATCGTTATCTTTGGCACGAATTCGGTGATTTGAATCTGATTTTGTAACGGGCGATTCAGCATCGGCGCCCGAGCTCAAGGAGCGGAGGTCTCCAGTCCGCCGAAAAGGGCGGTTTGGAAGACGCCCTCCTTGCTATCTGGCACTGGCGCCGTACATCACACCGACTTCCCCGTGAACTTCGTGCGAATTTTCCGGCTCTCGAATGACCGATGAGGAATCGGACTGCTGAACCTGTTTTTGATTTGCGCAACCCGCGAGAAGCGCGGCGGACAACAACGCCATAAGAGGCACAAAGACCCGCGCTAGCATTTCGCTGTGTCGATCTTTCACGGCGGAAGTCAAGCAACGCATTGAATTTCCGCTTGTAGGGCGTCTGTGTCAGACGCCAATTAATCCGTTCGGCGTTTCACGGAAACGCCCTACAATTGCTTGTATGATCAAGACGTATGGCGTCACCCACATCGCCCTGGCGGTGAAGAGCGCGAAACGATCGTTCGAGTTTTACCGGAAAATCTTCGGTGTGATCAAAGTGTACGATCAGAACGGATGGATCCAGGCGCAAACGCCCGGCGCGCGACATCATTGTATTCGATGAAAGCGCGCCGCGGATCGGGAAACCGGGCGGCATTGCGCATTTCGGTTTTCGTCTGGTCAATCCCAAAGAAATCGATGCTACGGTAAGAGCTGTGAAGGAAGCGGGCGGAAAAATCTTGGACAAGGGTGAGTTTTGTCCCGGCGAACCTTATTTGTTTTTCAAGGATCCAGACGGTTACGAAGTTGAGATCGCATTCGAGTCGCCGACACCGGTGGATCCCAAGCCGAAGAAGAAATGATTTCCTTTATCGTTCCCGCCTACAATGAAGAGCTGGAGCTTTCATCGACAATCGAGGCGATTCGGACGGCGGCATCCGGCGCGACTCAGCCGTATGAAATCATCGTGGTTGATGATGCATCGGCGGATGCGACCGCGCAAATTGCTGCGATGGCAGGTGCCCGCATCATATCGATCAATCGACGCCAAATCGCGGCGTCACGTAACGCCGGGGCACGCGCTGCGCGGGGTGACTACTTGTTTTTCGTCGATGCCGATACGCGGATTAACCGGACGCATATTGTCGAAGGCATCACTGCTCTCGAAGCTGGTTACGCGGGCGGCAGTGCGCGAGTCGTGACGGATGGATTCATTCCGCTATGGGGCCGTATCTTCGTGCGCGTTTTTTGCACCGTTTATTTCGGGCTTAATCTGGGCGCGGGCGCATTTCTTTTCACAACACGACGCAATTTCGATGCGATTGGCGGCTTTGATGAGCAGTATTTTATCGGCGAAGAAGTTTATTTTAGTCTCGCCCTGAGAAAACTTGGGCGCTTCGCGAAAAGCGTGCGCGTGACGTGTCGAGGCGCGCCTTCCCACGCGCAGATCTAAGTAATCGCGGTTGAGGACAGCCGCCACTACACCAGAATGCCGTTGGCTGGAGAAGCGGGAGTAGAGGGAACCGTCGTTCCTGTCGAAATCGAATCTTCTTATATGAAAAGATTAAGCTTAATCATTGCGGCATTCTTCTTGGTGATCGGCGCCGCTGTTTCGCGCACGGACATGACCGCGGAGCTCAAGAGAACGACCGTCGATATCAACACTCGGGCACAAACAAAGGATGGACGCACCCGCGTCTTGATGGCGATTTCCAGCGAGACCGGCGTTCCGGTGACTACGCTCCAAACGGAGCAGTCAGCAAACGGGCTCGGTTATGGAGACCTGCTGATTGCAAACTTGGTGGCGTCCGAATCTGGCAAAAACGTTAGCGAAGTCGTGGCAATGTTCAAAGCTGGTCAAGGCGGCTGGGGCAAAATTACGAACGATCTCGGCCTGAACCTTGGCCAAATCGTAAGCAAGGCGCGCCAGGCAGAACAGGCAGCGCTGAATATTCAAAGCAAGAGCGCTACCGCTTCTGACAAGAGCCAGGAAGGCCCAGCGATGGGTCGTGGACGGGGCACTGGTTTCGAAGAACAACGAAATTCTCGGGCCACGAGCCAGGGCCGTAGCCGTCCGTAAGCCGCCAAGGCTCAAATCGGCAACATCCATCGGTTTAAGATCGGCACGGCGCCGCGTTAGCGGCGCCGCGTGGCTTGTTGCCTGTTGCCCGTAACAGAGCCATTCCCGATATCGGTCGTGCCAGCGCCGAACGGAGCCAATGGTAGTTGCTAAAGCGCGTTCTTCATTTAGAGTAGGCACTTCGTAATGGCAGAGAGCACGCAAACGTTGAGCTTCAAGGAGTTCCAACTGCATGAAAAAGATACGGGCAGCGCGGATGTGCAGGTCGCACTTCTCACGCGCCGGATCGAGCATTTGACCGAACACCTCAAGAGCAACGCCAAAGATCATTCCTCGCGCCGCGGCCTTCTCAAGATGGTCGCGCAGCGCCGGAGTTTACTTGATTATTTGAACAGGTCGCAAGCCGATCGCTATAAAAGGTTGATCGAGAAGCTGAACCTGCGCAAATAACCGCGTCGATCTTTGAGGGAGTCCGCGTTCAATTGTTTGCCCGCTCGAAGTCAGAGTTAAATTAGAAACACAACAGAATCAGCAGTCCAGGTCGAGCGAACCACCTTGGATTTTAGGTTTTAGTCCCGAAAGCTTTCGGGGTTAAAACCTACAGTCAGGGTGACCGGCCTGGAACTCGCACATCCAGGAAAGTAAAATGCAACAAAAGGTCACGGCCCAAATTGGGGCTACTCAAATCTCTATCGAAACCGGCAAAATCGCCAGGCTCGCTGATGGCGCGGTCGTCGTCTCATGCGGCGACACCATGGTAATGGCTAGCGCGGTCTCAGCCACCATTATCAAGGAAGGTCAGGATTATTTCCCGCTCACGGTCGATTATCGTGAAAAAGCGGCCGCGGCGGGGAAATTTCCGGGCGGCTATTTCAAGCGCGAAGGACGGCCGACGGAAAAGGAAACGCTCACTTCGCGAATGATCGATCGGCCGCTCCGGCCACTTTTTCCGCATGGTTATTTTTACGACACGCAGGTGATCAGCTTGCTCCTTAGCGCGGACGGCGAAAACGATCCCGACATTTTGGCGCTCAACGGGGCGTCGGCGGCGCTTTGCGTTTCCGATATTCCATTCGCCGGACCAATCGGCGCGGTTCGGGTCGGTCGGGTCAAGGGGCAGTTCGTCGCCAACCCGACGCATGCCGAGCGCGAACAGAGCGATCTCGATCTGATTTATGTAGGCACGGAAAACGACGTCATCATGATCGAAGGTGCGGCCGAGGAAGTTCCCGAAGCTGATTTCGTCAAGGCGCTTGAGTTTGCGCATGGACCTGCGCGAGAAATGATCCGGATTCAAAAAGAGCTTGCCGCAAGAGTGGGCAAGCCGAAGCGTGAAATGCCATTACTCCAGGTGAATCAGGACCTGCTTGAGATCGCTTATCGAGTCGCGGGCGATCGGATTGAAGCTGCGCTTTACACCGAAGGCAAGGTCGGGCGCGCAAAAGCAATCGATGCGCTACGCGAAGAAGTGAAGGCGTCGATCTTGGAAAAGCATCCCGAAGCCGACAAGTTCGCCATGGCGCAGGCGTTCGATTACGTGCAGAAGAAAGCGTTTCGTAAAAGTATTCTCGAAAAACAGAAGCGCATGGACGGTCGCAGCTATCAAGATCTTCGTCCGATTACATGCGAGGTCGGCGTCCTGCCGCGTGCACACGGTTCGGCGATTTTCCAGCGCGGCGAGACACAGGCGCTTGCCCTCGCCACGCTCGCACCGATCGAAGAAGCGCAAATGATCGATGCGTACGGCGGGGGCGAACAATCGAAGCGGTTCATTTTGCATTACAACTTTCCGCCGTTCAGCGTCGGAGAAACGGGCCGCACCGGCGGGGCGAGCCGGCGCGAGATCGGTCACGGCGCGCTGGCCGAACGCTCGCTCGAGCCGATTGTGCCCAGTGAAAACGATTTTCGTTACGCCATTCGCATCTCCAGCGAGATTATGGAATCCAATGGTTCGACATCAATGGCCAGCGTGTGTGGTGGAATGCTTTCGCTCATGGACGCTGGCGTTCCGATTAAGGGCATGGTCGCGGGAATTTCTGTCGGGCTCGTCACCGAACATGGTGAAGACCGACAATTGAAACGTTACGAGCTCCTTACCGATATTATCGGCTCCGAGGACCATTTCGGGGACATGGATTTCAAGCTGTGCGGCACCGATAACGGCGTCACCGGTTTCCAGCTCGACCTCAAACTTCCCGGTGTCAGCCACAAGATCATGGCTGAAGCGATTCAGCGCGCGAAAGAAGCCCGCACGAAAATTCTCGAACTAATGCGCAGCTCCCTCGACAAGCCCCGGTCAGAACTATCGAAGTACGCGCCGCGCATTGAAACGATCAAAATCAATCCAGAGAAAATTGGCGCGCTCATCGGGCCCGGCGGCAAGACCATCAAGGGCATCGTCGCGGAGACTGGTGCCGAAATTAACATCGAGGACGATGGCTCGGTACACATCTACGCGACCATGAAAGAATTTGGCGCATTTGTCGAGGTTTTCCCTGGCAGGGATGGGCTCGTGCATATTTCGGAACTTGCGGATTTCCGGGTGAAACGAACGGAGGACATCGCCAAAGTTGGCGACATGATTTGGGTCAAGTGCATCGGGATCGATGACAAGGGTCGCGTAAAGCTTTCGCGTAAAGCGGCGCTCAAAGAACGCGCCGAGGCCGAGACTGGTCAGCCGACGCCGGAGCCGGCCGAAACACACTGATTCTTCTATTTGTCATTCGCAGTGAAGTGAAGAATTTCACTTTGTCGCGAAAGCTGCGGTTCGACAGCTGAAGCACACGGAATGATTACGCCCACTCGACTTTCCTACGGCGTGCTCGCCCTCACAATCGTACTCGCCGGATTGTTGCACCTTGGAACACCGCTGCTGGTCGTCTTGTTCTCCTACTTCGCATTGCGTCAACTGTTCTATCTCACCAAAAGAAGGTGGCTCGCGCTGATTTTGTTCATTGTTGTTGTCGCAGGGATCGCCGCCGCCGCGGTGTATTTTACGCGTGCCGTCCTGGTCGCGTTGCCCGACGTGGCTGACACTTCAATTCCCTCCGCTAGTGCCTGGGCGCAGCGGCGTCAGATTGAATTGCCTTTTACCGATTTCGAGAGCCTGCGAGCGTTAGTGATCGACACGCTCAAGCAAGAAGCCCACTACCTGCGAAACGTCGCGCATTTTGCCAGGAGCACTACGACCCTGTTGGTTTTTAGTGTCATCGGAATTGTCGCAGCGGTGAGTTTGTTTTTTAAAAGTGGTCTGGATCCTTATCGGAATACGCACTCGGTGAAGAACAATCTCTATTCCATTTGCTCCAATGAGGTCTCGACGCGCTTCCGCGATTTCTATCGCAGTTTCGCCACCGTCATAGGCGCGCAGATCACGATTTCGCTGATCAATACAATGTTAACGGCGATATTCGTTCTCGCCGTTCGTCTGCCGTACGGGCCCCTCGTTGTCGCGGTCACATTTCTCTGCGGGCTCGTCCCCATCGTCGGCAACCTGGTGAGTAATACCGTCATTGTTTTCATTGCGTTGACGGTTTCCTTGAAGCTGGCGATCGGTGCTCTCGTGTTTCTGGTTGTAATCCATAAACTCGAATATTTTTTAAACAGCAAAATCATCGGCGACCGGATTCGGAACCCGGTTTGGCTGACGTTGATCGCGCTCATCATTGGCGAAAGACTCATGGGTATACCCGGACTGATCCTCGCGCCGGTCGTACTAAACTACGTCCGAGTTGATATGTTGAAGATTGAAGTCCCGTTGCCGAAAAGCTCGGAATAACAGTTGGCGTTGCATTTGGTGGAGCGCGCATGTCCCGCGTGCTGGTAGCGGTGTCTCACCGCAACCATCTTGTCCTGGCGGTGTTACTTGCATCGCCACGATCGCAAGCTCACACTTCACTGCAGTGCGTCTAACTCATGAAGTTCGCGATGACGTGAGGTCGTCGCCAGCACGCGAGACGCGTGCGCTACCCACATCATGAAGGCTGGTTTCTTGGAGAAATTAATCGAGCGGCTCGGCCGTATCGGGCCGGAAGAGGTGCAGAATTATTTTTTGCGCCTGGCGCAGGAGAAAGGCTTTCTGGAAACGGTTTTCAACGCCATCCAGGAAGGAATCATCGTGACCGATTCGAAAGGGCGCATCACCTACCTCAACGATGCCGCCTGCGAATTGTTTGGGCTCGAAGCCGACGATGCTATCGGCAAACGGCTCGACGAACGCGTGCGCGGTCTCGATTGGGATTCACTAACGCAAAGCGGGGGACCGACCACTCGCGACATGGAAATCTTTTATCCAGCGAATCGCTTCATCAATTTTTACATCGTGCCGTTGATGATCGAACACCGCGAGACCGGTGCTCTAGCCGGAGTCGCTGACTCCGGACATCGAAGCCAAGCGAGAGTTAACGGAACAACGGCCGGGGTCACCGACCCCAGCTACAGCGAGCAGGTTGGTCATGCCATGATCCTGCGCGACATCACTGAGAGCCGGCGCTCAGCGCAGCAAACGATCGAATCCGAGCGATTAAATGCGCTAACACTGCTAGCGGCCGGCGTGGCGCACGAGATTGGCAATCCGCTCAACTCGCTTCATATCCATTTGCAATTGATGGAGCGCAAAGTTCGCGAGCTCAATGACAATGCGAAGGCAGAACTTCAAGAATCGATCGATATTTCGCGCTCCGAGATCAATCGGCTCGATTCGATCGTCACGCAATTCCTGCGCGCAATCCGGCCCTCGAGGCCGGAGCTGCATCCGGAAAACGTAAATGCGATTGTCGAGGAAGCGGTCCGCTTTTTCGCTCCCGAAATTCGGGACCGCGATGTTGTGGTTGAACAAGAACTCCGTTCCGACCTGCCGTTGCTCCAAATTGATCGCGGTCAGATGAAGCAGGCTTTTTACAACGTGATTAAGAACAGTCTCGAAGCCATGAAGCGCCGCGGCATTCTGCGCATTCGCAGCGACATGGACGATACGCATGTCCTCATCCGTTTCATCGACACCGGTGGCGGCATGTCAGCCGCAAATTTGAGCCGTGTTTTCGAACCTTACTTCACAACCAAGCCATCTGGCACAGGTCTTGGGCTGTTGATTGTTCGCCGCATTGTGCGCGGACACGGTGGCGAACTTTCCATCGAAAGCAGCGAAGGCAAAGGTCTTACGCTAACGATCCGATTGCCTTACATCGACAAGCGCGTGCGCATGCTGGAAGCAGGCGATTCGCAAAAAGAATGACCGCACCTGCGGTCGCCGACCGCGCACCCGCCAAATCGGACTCTCACCGTGATCCCTTCGCTCCATCTTCATCCGCTTTCCGCTGTAATTGCAGTAACGTTTTCCTTGGTTTTGCTGGGCAGTG
>WNGE01006163.1_pt1 | contig 13400 bp, 9 predicted proteins | sample 5400651 | NCBI WGS metagenome assembly WNGE01 (sample SAMN13153370, study PRJNA577476) | soil metagenome | isolation source: 60 cm soil or saprolite under grassland replicate 2 | place: USA:California | collected 2016-06-15 | reverse complement strand
CGGGGTCGGTGAGCAGCCCGTACTCGATCTGCAGCTTGCCTTTCTTGCCGTCCCGGGAGTAGCCGCGGGCGCCCAGCGGGGCGCACCGGCCCTCCAGCCACGAGCTGGACAGGCCGAACAGCGCCATCCGGGACGGGTTCGCCTGCGGGGCCAGGTGCCGGCGGGCCAGCCTGGCCTCGATCGCGTCCTGCCGCCCTTCCAGCCAGTCCATCGCCGCGGACACCTGGTCGGTGGTCGCGCCGTCCACCGAGAGGTCGGCGCCGAGGGTGACATCGGACCACCAGGTGAGCGTGGACAGCTTCGAGGCGGGGGCCGCGACCCGGGAGATCACCAGGGCCAGCGCCAGGTCCCGCTCGGGGCGGGCCGGGCCGGGCAGCCTGGGCAGGCCGAGTTGCACGGCCATCGCGTGCACCGCGGCGACGTGGCCGTGCGGCAGCGACCGGGTGATCGTCACCGCCGCCGCCTGCCTGGCCGGCACCGGGGCCGTGCCCTTCAGCGCGGCCTCGATCGCGTCGACGACCTGCTCCGGCAGGCCGGACAGGTTCGCCAGGGTCTCATGCCGCACCGTGGCGCCGTCGCGGTAGGTGCGGCGCAGGTAGCGTGACTCGTACTGGTGGCGCCGGCCCTGCTTGTCCGTGTAGCCGCTCCGGATCCTGGCCACGTGCATCGCCGCCGCCTGCCTTGCCATACCCCCGATTGTACCGGCATATGCACTGCACCACAGCCGAATACTGATATCTTTCTGGCTACAGGATAAGGGCGCGCGGAGGGCTCGCGTGCCTGGTCAGGCACAGGATTCCTATTCGGAGTCCCCGTAACTTCGGGTTAATCGCGATGTCGACTATGACGGACCGGCTCGCGGGCGCTGTGCGCGAGGATTCCAAGGTGCTTCATGAGGGCTCGGTCCTCCTTGGGCCAGTTCGCATGCATGACGCTACGTCACGGGCCCGTGCGGCCCGAATCGAAGGGCCAACAGCGTACGTCGGAGATCAGCGCGGAAACAGGGCCGACGGCCTTGGACGAGGCGGTCTTGGCGCCGAGCGCGACGATCTTGTTCACCCGGTCCTTACGCAGGCTGTGCGGCGTGGCGAAGGCGTCCTGCGGGCCGACGCAGTCGCGCAGGCACCACCCGAGCCTGACCGCCCGCTGCCGGCCAAGTGCCACCTGGGCGGCTCCCGCCCGTGGAAGTGCTACAGCACGCGCGCCATCAGCGTCGCTGCATTGGCTGCTTCGCCCGAGCAGATCGTCGCCTAGGGCATACCCAACGGCTGCCGCGGCTGATTCTCGCCCAGCGTAATGGTGGTCCAGGCACCGATGTGGATCCGGTCCCCATCGCCCACTGGCACGTCGAGATTGACCTCGATAGGTTCCGGCGCGTCGTTGATGAACGTTCCGTTGGTGGAGCCCGGGTCGACCAGATGCCAGCCACCGTCAGGCTGGGCGATGAGCACGGCGTGCAGATGGGAGATTCCGGGATCGAGCGGCGGGCCGGTGAGGTCGATCTCCGGGTTCAGCCCCCGCGACACGCTCCGGCGGCCGATCCGGATCTGCTCGCCGACCAGCGGGAAGCTGCGGTCCGGGCAGTACGGCGGGAACGCGACTGCCGCGGCGTCAGGCCCGTTGCGGGCGATGACGGCGTTGTGGTGGGCCCGGTCGGCCGCGACTATTGCCGTCCAGCCCACGGGCGGCGCTGGCGTTGGCTCGCTTGGCGCCGCCTGGCTGGCGCCCACAGCGCCGGTGGTGAAGTCATGGCCACAGCTCTCGCAGAACCGCCCGGTGCGGGCGGCCCCGCAGTCCGGGCACGGCTCGGACGGCGGGGTCTTTGGCTGTGCCTTTGATAGCTCATCTGGCGGGTGCGGCGCGGCTGCCGCCCCATCCATCCGAGCGCCGCACACGTCGCAGTAGTCGCCGGTGGCCGAGTCGTGCCCGGCCGGGCAGGTGGCCATTACTTGCGCACGCGGACGGTCTTAGTGGATCGGGTATCGAGCGCCATCTCGTCGGCCTCCTCCACCTTGGCCTTCAGCCGGACGGTGCCGGTCGCCGGATCGATCACGTCGACCACCTTGTCCAGCAGGTCCGCGATCTGCTTGTTGCCGGACTCGGTGGCTAGCGACACGGCGCGGCCGAGCTTCGCGGTGGCGACGTCGAGATCACCGCTCTTCCGTGCCTCGAGGCCATCCTGGATGGCCTGTGCGAGCTCCGCTTGCCCGGTGTAGTGGGCGATGTTCGGGTTGATCCGGGTCGACAGCGCTGTGTCGTCGGTCCAGACCGCACGGACGAGGCCTTGGGCCAGCACCTGGGCAGTGCCATCAGCCGCCTGCAGTACCACGCTGGCCCGCGCGGCCAGCATCTCGTCGCCGACGGCGCCTGCCTTCACGCCGACGCAGGCGTGGTAGTCGCGGCTCTCATCGCCCCAGGCGCCGAGCGGATAGTCCCCGGACTGTGTGCCGCTGGCGGTGCGCATCGCCGTCAGGTCCTCAACGGCCGGAGCCACCTGCTTGACGAAGCGCACCGTGGCGCCCTGCGGGGTCCACAGGCGCAGGGCGACGCGGGCCAGGGCCTTGCCCATGGCGGCTTCGGCCATCGCGCGGAAGTCGGCCTCGAGACCGCCCGGGTCCGCCACGATGTCGACGGTGCCAAGCATCGCGGAGGCAATCTTGCGCAGCTCGCTGACCACCCAGTTCGTGCCGACACCGCGGCAGTCGCAGGTGAAGTTCCCCGCGCAGGCCGTCAGGGCGGCGTCGAGTTGCTCCGGTGTCTCGTGCTCGTTCTTGCCGTCGGTGAGCAGTATCACGTGCCGGATCGCGTTGGGGTGGTCGCCGAAGAGGCGGTTCGCGAGAGTCAGCCACTTCCCAATCGCAGTGCCGCCGGCTGGCTCCAGCCCGGCCACGGCCGCCTTCGCTTCCGCCCTGCTGCGTTCGGTGGCGGGAACGAGCCGCTCGCCGGATGGGTACACCAGCTTCGCCTCGTTGGAGCCGGCCACCAAGGCGAACGCCACACCGTCGCGCAGCGTGTCGATGGCCGCCGCCGTTGCGTGCCGCGCGGCGGAAATCTTAGTCGGCGGATACTGCATGGATCCCGAGGTGTCGACGACGATTACCTCGGCGGCCTCCACCGTCGGCTGGCCGGCGTCGGGTCCCGGGTCACCGCCCGTCGAGGTGACAGTGAGGATGGCGTTCACCTCGGTGGCGCCATCCGGCAGGTACTCGTTCTGGTAGACGTCGACGGCGAAGCCGGGCTGAGTGGTCATGTGGTGTTACTCCGGGATAGGGGCGAAAAAGGGATCAGCGCCACTGTGACGTTGTCGTGGCCGCCGGCGTCGAGGGCGCGCCGCACGAGCGTACGGGCCGCCGCCAAAGGCTCGTCGGCGGCGCCCGGCACCGCAGCGTGCAGCTCGCCGGCATCGGGCAGGTAGTTCCATAGGCCGTCGCTGCACACCAGGATCGCCCCAGGCGCGTCTGGCGTGAGGGTCACCACCTGGGGGTCGGTGGTTCCGCCGTCCGCGCCGAGCCAGCGGGTCAGGACATGAGCCCCTTCGCCCGCGTACGCATCGGCCTGACTCAGCTGCGCTGCCACCACCAGCGCGCCCGCCACATTGTCGTCCTTGGTGAGCTGAACGGGGTGGGCAGCGAGCCAGTAGGCGCGGCTGTCACCGACCCAGCCAACAGTGACCAACTTCTCGGTCACCACTGCCGACACGAGCGTGCAGGACGGCGCGGTCCCCGCTGCGGCGAGCGCGGTGACCGCGGCGGCCGCTCGCGCGGCAGCGGCGGTGGTGGCCTCTTCCGCTCCAGCGCCGGAGCGGACCGCGTCGATCAGCAAGGCGGCCGCTGCTTCGGCAGCGGCCTGCGACGCGTCGGCCGCGCGCGGCGTGGACGATACCCCGTCGCACACGACCACGACGACCGCCGGCGTACCACCGGGCTCCTGGGCAGTGGCGATGACCAGCGCGTCCTCGTTGCGGTGATGGTGGTGGCCCTTGTCGGTCACCCCAGCCGCGAGACCCACGTCGAGTTCCGCATGGTCCCGGCCACGCGGCTGACGATGCCCGCACCGCTCGCAGTAGCCGTCCTGGCTGATCTCGGCCGCGTCGCAGGACACGCATCGCACGGCGGTGCCGGCAGCGCCGGGGGCAGCGTGGCCGGCGATCGCGATGACCGCCGGGTGCAGCTCGGCGCCGCAGGACTCGCAGTACCGGTCGGCGGCGGCAACCGGGGCGGCGCAGGCCGGGCAGGACGTGGACTCCGTCATGAGTTAAAGCACCGTCCTCGGCCGGACGCTGTTTGCCCTGTCTACCAGGGCTATGCGCGCGCCGACGCCGTCGGCGAGGTGGGCGAGGGTGCGGTACGCGCGTTCCAGGCCGGCGCGCAGCTGCCGCTCGGTCATTTCACAGCCGAGAATCCTGCGGTGGCGGCCTGTGGTGCTTGCCGGGGGGGACGGCCCTCCGGACCCGCCGGCGGTGCCGGCCGGGCGCCCGTCGGGGTGGCCTGCGCGCACCCAGCCGAGCGCGGCCTCCAGCACCTCGACGGCGAGCAGCTGGTGGCGCCGTGGATCGAGCGCGAGGCTTTCCAGCCGCGAGCCTGCCTCGATCGCGTCCTCGGGATCGAACTCGCCGGCCGCCCGGCCGCGGATGCGGGCGGCTACCGAGGCAACCTGGGCGCTGATGTAGTAGCTGGAAGTGGTAGGCACAGAATCGAGCACTGCCGCCGCTCCCGCGCGGTCGCCTTGGGCAAGCCGGGCCCGGGCCAGGCCGAACGCCGCGCTGATGTACCCGTGGTCGGTGCCCCAGACCAGCTCGTAGCAGCGGGCGGCCGCCGCTGGGTCGCCGGCCTGCTCGGCGCTGAAGGCCACGGCGAGCTTCGGGGCAGCCTCCCCGGGGAGCAGCCGGTAAAGGTCATCGAAGACGGCCAGGGCAGCGTCCGGCCGCCCGCGCGCGAGGTGCGCGAGCCCGCGGAGCCAGTCCACCCGCCAATCCGGTTCGCCGCCGGTGGGGACCGGGCCTGACGCGCTTGGATCCAGCGTCCGCTCCTGGGGATCGGCACCCGCGCGCCGGGTCAGGTCGTCCAGCAGCTGGCTCGCACTCTCGTACATCCCGAGCTCGATCCTGGCCCGGGCCAGCCGCAGCTGCACCTCCGTCGAGTTCACCGGGGCGGCGGCGAGGGCGGCGACCACCTCCGCGGGCTCGGCTCCGCTCAGGCCTGCCAGGAACCCGGCCGCCGGGTCGGCGCCGTCGGCCAGCGGGACGGGCAGCGCCATGGCGGCCGGGGCCGGATCCGGCACAGCCAGGACCACAATAGCCTCGCCGTCTCGCCGGACCGTCAGGTCGGCGCCGACGGCGCGCACCTCTGGCCCGAACAGTGCGGGCACCCCGGGGCGAGGGGTGCCATCCGCCAGCGCCAGGACTTCCCGCAGCACCCCGGTGAGCTGCTGCGCCATCTCCGCGGCGGAGCCGAAGCGGCGCGCCGGGTCTGGGTCAGTCGCGCGGCGCAGGAACCGGTCGTAGGACTCATACCGGGCGAGCACCGGGACCTGGTCACGCTCGGGCAGGCGGTCTATGTACTTGCCGGTGTAGCCGGTGAAGTCGAAGGTGAGCACGGCGAGGGTGCGGGCCACGGTGTACAGGTCGGAGCTGACCGAGGGTCCGTCGGTGGCGATCTCCGGTGCCTGGTAGCCGACCGTGCCGTAGATCGGGCTCTCGTCGTCGTCGATCTGGCGGACGCCGCCGAGATCGATGAGCTTGAGCTGTTCCTCGGACTGGATGACGTTGTCGGGTTTGAAGTCGCAGTAGAGGAGACCGTGATCGTGCAGATAGCCGAATGCCCGGAGCACTTCCAGCATGTAGGCGATCGCCTGCCCGAGCGGAAGCGGGTCGGCGCGGCCGTCCGGCCGGCGCCGGGCCAGCATCAGCTCTTTCAGGGACTGCCCACCGACATACTCCATGACGATGTAGCCGACTGGCGCGCTGGTACGGGGGTCGGGGTGCTGGACAAAGTTGTAGATCTTGATGATGTTCGGGTGCTCCACGGTGGCGAGGAACTGCCGCTCAGCGGCGGCCGCTGCCATCGCGTCGCCGTCACCGGTGTTGAGCAGGCCCTTGAGCACGACCCAGCGGTCGCTGACGTTACGGTCGCGGGCTAGGTAGATCCAGCCAAGGCCGCCATGCGCCAGGCAGCCGAGCACCTCGTACTGTCCGGCCACGCGGTCATTTGGTGCGAGCTTCGGGACGAAGGAATATGCGGTTCCACAGTGACGGCAAAAGCCCTCGGCCCGGGCGGGGCGGCCGTCGTGGCTGCGCCCGACCGGCTGGCCGCACTTGCTGCAGAACCGCTTTGACTCGGCCACCTCGGGATTCTGCAGGATCGCGGCGGCGGGATCACGGTACGGGACCGGCGGTACTTCGACGAGGCCGATACCCAGCATCCCGCGGGAGCTTCGGCCCGTGGCCGGGCCGGTCCGGTAGCTGCTCCGGGAGCCGGTCCGGCCCGACACGCCGCGCGCGCCGGAGGCACCAGAAGAAGCCGGGTGCCCCGATGTGCCCGGCGCCGATGCGCCAGGGCCAGACATATCGGCACCCGCCAGCGGGGCCATGCCGCAGACGTTGCAGTAGCCGTCCTCGATCGTGCCCGAACAGCCTAGGCGGATACATGCGCTCATCGGCCGGACATGCCCTCCCGGGAAGTATGGGGGGTTGCCCCCCCAGGCTGACGCTGTCGTGCCAGGCCGTTGACCGCGGCCTGGTATCGAGCGGCCGCCGCATCGGCCTGCTCCAGGTCGCAGGGCGCAGTCCACAGCAGGTCGCGGGCCCGCTGAAATAGCGCGGCGAGCCCAAGGTCCTCATCGTGGCCGAGCCGGGCCGCCTTCGCCTGATACGCGCCGAGGAGCCCGCGCAGCTCATCTCGCCGGCGCAGCGGCGCGCCGATCTCATCCCGGACGGCGTGCGCCTCCTCGAGCGCGGCGGCCGCGTCCCGCTCAAGCTGCGCGGCGGCCGCGCCCAGCGCTGTCCAGCGCCCGAGCCGGGACAGCTCCGCCAGTTCCGCGAATCGGCTGCGCAGCGCCGCGGTCCGGGCAGGGATCGCTGGCGTGGCCGGCGAGGCAATCTTCTCACCGACCAGCTTCTGTGCCCGGCGGGCCTCGGCGCAGGCCGTCTCGGTGCCGTCGATCAGTGCTTCCAGCCGTTTGGCCTGCTTACCGAAGTCAGCCCGGATGCTGACCGCTTGTTCCAGCCCCGGCCGCAGTGCCATAAGCTCAGCGGCGGCTCGCTCGAGCCGCCCCGTGTCCGCTGCGCCGCCGATCCACAGTGAGAGGGGATCGCTGATCACCACCCGGCGTACCGCAGCGATTTCCTTGCCGATCCTGGTCACGGCCAGCGCAGCCGGGCTGCCCTCGGGTTCTTCGCCCAGCGACCGGAGGAGGCGGTCCGTGGTGCGCCACACGTCCTCAGCAAGGGTGAGCCTTTCCATCAGGGCCGACCAGGCGTTATCGGTGTCGGCGAGGATCCGGGCAGCCGCCGTGTAGGCCGTGTTCATCCGCTCGACCAGGGCGTCCAGGGTGAGGCGTTCGGTGAGCCGCTCCGGCCCGAGCAAGCCGCGGCGCTCTACCGGGACTTCCGCTCCCGTCAGCACGGCCACGGCGCCGGTGAGCACGGCGGTCAGCTCGCTGAGGTCGGCCTGCGCCGGCCGGGCGTGCCGGGCCCGGAGCGAGGCCGCCGATTCGAGGGTGCTCTTGTACGTGTCGAACTGCTGCCACAGTGCGGAGATGAGGGCCTGCGCTTCGGTCCAGCGCTGCAGCGTCACGCCAGCCAGCTCGGCGCCCTTGAGGAAGCGGTAGCCAGGGTGATCGTCCAGAGCCAGCAGCGCGGCGGAGATGGCGTCCTGTTCAGCCTGCAGCCGGTCAAGCGCCCGGTCAACCTCCTCGCGGCTCATCACAGGGCCGCCTGCCCCGGCTGCGCTCATTGCCACCCCGTCAGGGTCGCCCGGGCCTTCGCCACCGCGAAAACCATTCCGAATTCTACAGATTAGCCTGGATAACGGTGGTCAGTCGCAGCCCTCGAACTGGGGCACGTGGGTGTCGAGCTGCAGACTGGTTTTGCCGAACCACTTCTGCAGCAGGGCGGCCGCGGTGCCATCCAGGTACATCGCGCTGACAGCTCTGTCGACCGCCTCGCAGCCGCTCAGGTCGCCCTTCTTGATACCAATGCCGTACCGCTCGTCGGAGAACGGCGCGTTCACGATGCGGACCGCCGGCCCCGCACGGGCGGCGAAACCAGCCAGGATCAGGTCATCGGTGGAGACGGCGTCGAGCCTTCCGTCCAGCAGCATGGCGACGCAGTTGCTGTAGGAGGCGGCCGACACCAATTTCGCCGCGATGTTCAGCTCCTGCGTGACACGCTTCCAGGAGTTGGAGCCAGCGGCCGCGCACAGCCGCTTTCCCTTGAGGTCGTGCACACTGCCGATCGCGGTGTCGCCGCCGCGGACCATGGTGTCCTGGTGGGCCACGTAGTACTGCCCGCCGAAGGTGACCTTCGTCTCGCGCTCTGGGGTGATCGAATAGGTCGCGAACACCAAATCCACCGAGCCATTCTCCAGGACCTTCTCCCGGGTCGCCGAGGTCACCGGCACGAAGGTGATGTGATCCGGGCGAACACCCAGCTTGGCCGCGACGTACCGAGCGACGTCGACGTCGAAGCCCGCGAACCTGCCGTCCGGCAGCCGTAGTCCGAGCCCGGGCTGGTCAGCTTTCACCCCGATCCGCAGCGTCTGCTTGCCCACGATGGACGGCGGCCCGCCGGCCGAGCACGCGGCCGTCGACAGGCCAAGGGCGAGGGCCACCACCACCGCAGCGGCGGCTCGGCCGCGCGCCGTGGCGCGCTCCCGCTTCACCGGTACTCCGCCAGCCGTGCCCAAACCCCGGCAACGACGAGGATGGCCGCGCCGAGCGCGGTGAGCGGCAGCAGGCCCGCCCAGTTCCCGAGGATCGACCGCCCGAGCGCCCGGTCGCCGGTGCGGATCGCCTGATCGAAGGTCCCCCGGTGCAGGCCGATGAGGGAGACGATCGCCTGATCGTATTGATCGAAGGCGTAGCTGGAGTTACCCGCCGCGCGGCCGGTGAGGAGCGTGGTCGCTTGCCGGTTATTCCCCGCCTCGGCGAGCTGCCGAATGCGCTGGTCGTCGGTCTGGAACAGCTGGAAGCGCGATAGGACCGCGGTGACGGCGGGACCAGGATGTGCGCGTGCCTCGCCCCCGTAGAACCCGAGAAAGCTCACGGCGCGCGGGTTCGCCTGATATGCCTTCATGGCGGCGGCGAGCCCGGTGTAGTACTCGCCGAGATTCCCCGAAGGAACGTAGAGGACGGTCTGCGACTTGTCCAGGTAGGCCAGGGAGTACGTATCGGCCCGTCCCGGGTCGAGCAGGAAGCGGCTCTCGTCGGCGTGCAGGCTATTACTGATCGCGCGGGCCCGGGACATCGTGAGGATCGAATCGAACCCGCCGGTCTTGGCGGCCTGCAGGTGCGCCGCCTGGCCGGACAGCAGGCCGACCGCCGATACGGAGACCACGATCAGTCCGAGCGTCGCGAGCGCAAGCGCGGGGTTAAGCAGCCGCCGGAAGTGTGCAGCAAGGAAGAACTGCAGGCCCGCGAGAGCCGCGATCACGGCGAGGCCTGCGACAGCCACCCAAAGCCGGCCGGACAACACCGCGGAGCGTTTCGCCTCATACGCCTCGCGGACCGTGGCACCGCCCTCGAGGGTGAGGTTGTATGCCTTCGGGAGCAGGTCCAGCTTCATCAGGTCTGTTGCCTGGCGGTACACAGCGATGACATTGCCCGGCGCCGTGCCGGCTGGGTGATTCGCCTGGTCGTCGAGGACCATCGCCTGGCTGGCGAGCCGCTCGTACTGCCCGAGCCCGTCCAGGACAGAGCGCACTGTTGCCTGGTCGATGGGGTGACCGGCGGACAGCTCCGCAGCCTGCATCGCGGCGCGGTCGGCCGTGGCGCGGTCCTGGGCGTAGCGATTGAGCGCCTGCTGGCGGCGGGTGCCCAAGCTGTGCTCGCGGCCGGTGAGCAGGATGTCGGCCACCTGGGAGTCCATGTCGCTAAGGGCGAAATACAGATCGCCGGTGGCGAGAACCTGTGGGCCAGCGTCATGCCCGATCACGCGCAGCCCGTCCCGTGCGTTTCCAATTTCAATGTTGGCGGCGACATAGAACGCGGCGATGGCGAGGACGGCAACGGCTGCAAGTGCGCGGATGCGCCCCGGTGCGGTCCGCAGCCCCAGTCGGCGGAGGCGGGCTGTGGGCCGCCGGGTGTGCGGTTCCTGAAGCCGAGCCGGGGGTTTAGCCGTGGCGGGCACGCTTAAGTGTCAACCGTGATATTCGGCTTCCACAAGGCTTTGCCCCTTGTGGCGCGTCCCCGTGCTGTAGCCCAGCGGAGATGCGCACCATCCTGCCGCATATCGGCAGATGGCGGGTGGAGCTCCTGGATGCGCCACTCCGGATTTCCCAGGCCCGGATCGAGGTAGGTCCATTCCAGGTCCGGGTCCACAAAGTCCAGCATCCGCGCGACATCGCCACGGTCGTAGGCCAGGAATGCCTCGCGGACGATCCACTCGTTCTGGTTGCACATCTGGAAGTCCCTCACGACGGTCACGGGCGCATGAGCGAACCCGCATTGCGTGAGCTCTTCCACCGAACCCTAGCCCTGCACCGCGGGCCACACCTCCCGCTGCGTTCCGCACGGGATCTACCTCCAGCCTCGCCCGGATCAGTACCGTTGTAACCACCAAACGCATCACAAGCCGTCGCGGCCTGGACTCCGCCACAGTCAGCCCGAGCCGCTTCTGCCACGTGCCCAGCCACCGATCCGGCGATGCGACGTGCTCCCGCACGCCACCGACGTCGAACGCAAGCCGCCCGAGACCGCCGCGCAGACGACCGCAGGCATGCTGGCGACGGCTGAGGAGGGGTTCGGCCTGCTGATGCGGACCGGGTCAACTCAGATAGGCCAGAACTCGGTTCATCAGATCGGCCTTGTCGGTCGCGGTGCCATACGCCTCGAACGGGAACGCCAGGAAGACCACCTTGTACGCGTCGGCAGCCACGGTCAACGCGTCCGGTGCCGACGTGTCGTCGGTGAAAGCCGGCGTCGCGGGCGTGATCGGTGTGATCTCGTCCTCGTACGACGAGCCGAGTACCGAGTGGTCCAGCGGGATGGCACCGATGCCGTTGGTGACCGCATTGCCTGCCGCGCCGTGCACGTCCGCCGTCGGCTTGTCGTTCTGTGCCTCCGAGCCGTCCCAGTTGATGCGCAGGTAGTTGTGGACGAACGGGGTCGTGCCTGCCGACTGGTCGAGGATGTCCTGCCCGGACATGAACAGCCGCCCGCCGCCGTCCAGGAACGTCGCAAGCTCCGGCTCGTACGGCGTGATCGGGCCGGGCCAGCTGTTGCCGGTGAACCAAACGATGTTCTTGTGCGCGGTCACCATCGAAACAGGAAGCGCCGGGTCGGCCGACAGATCCCAGTAGCTGTACGGCACGCCGTTCGCGGTCAACGCGTTCTCGTAGTAGCTCTCGACGTTCGGCCCGCCCATGTCTCCGTCGACGACGAGCGTGTCGGCCGAGACCGCGATCGTGGTCAGCTTCGCGGTGGCGCTCACCGACGAATCAGTCGTCGACGCCGCCGTGATCATGGTATCGCTGGTGACGGCATTGGCCGCTGACGCCGGCACGCTGACCTTGATACAGAGGTCGAGGCCGTCGCCAGGCTGCACCGTCGCCGTCGCGCTGACCGGCGTGGTGCAGGTCGAGTCGTAAACCTGCGCCGTCCACGCGCTCGAGGACGAAATCGTGTACGAATCGGCCTGGTAGCCGGCGTTAGTCAGGTGCACCGTGTACGTGGCGGCCGTGCCGACTCGCGCGCCGCCCTTCTGCGCGGCCGGTGTCAGCGTCACCGCGTGCGCCTGCGCGGGCAGCAGCGTGATCGCGAATATGTGCATGTCGCCACCGGTCGCCTGCGGCAGCGTGATGCTCGCCACCGTCTTGCCCACCGACACTGGCGCCTCCATCGCGAAAACATACGTCTTGACGTTGTCGCGCAGGTTGCCGGTGTAGTTGCGGTACGGCATGGTGACCGCGGTGATGTTGCTCGGCAGCGGCGGGAACCCGCCCGCACCAAGCGTCCAGTCGCTGAATTCCGCGGTGAAGTGCGAGGTCGTCCCGTCGGTATAGGTGATCGTCGCAGTGCCGCCAGCGCCGGCACTGCCAGCGTTCGTCGAGCTGCCCAGCAGCCCGATCCTGGACGCGTGCGCGGGTGCCGCCAGCGGGATGGTCTGCCCGGTCGCCTCGATGTTGTCCAGCGTGGCTACCGGCACGTCCGGCCACGTGTAGCCGATCCCGTCCACCGTGACCGTGCGGCCAGGGGCGACCCCCTGCGCGTCGAGCGCCTGCGCCGAGTAGCTCCAGCCACCGCCGTCGTAGGTGGCGGCGCTGGTGTCGTTGTCGTCGGTGACGCCGGCGTTCGTGAAGTAGGGCCACAGCTCGCCGCGCCTGGCGACCGCGACGCCGAGCGCTACCGTTCTGTGCTCGCCGCTGGCTGTCGCGATGTGGAAGGTCACGCTGTACCGCCCGTCGGCCGCATCCGGTGCGGCAGTGACCGACACCTGCCTGCTGGCGCGACCGGACGGGCCGAGCGTCAGCGACCCTTGCGCCGGGCTCACCGTGAGGCCGCTGTCGGCGCTGGTGGTCCAGGAGACGGTCTGATAGGTGTCGGCGATGTTGGCCAGCAGCAGGGTCGTGCTGCCCGAGGCGCCCGGCTGCAGCACGAAGTAGCCGGGGTCGACCGCGGCGAGCACGGGCTGCTCGCCGCGCCGGTACGATGGCGGCGCGTCCTGCGGAGCGTTGCCCCACGTGCTCGGGCTGGTGCCAAGCGTCCAGTCGAGCGTGGCGCCCGCGGCGAGCGTCGAGAACGGCACGTACAGCTTGTGGTGCGGGCTGCCGTTGAGCTTCAGGTTCTGCACGTAGAAGGTGGTCGGCGAGGCCCCGGGCGCGTTGATCGTGATCGTCTTGCCGTTGGGCAGGCTAATCCCGATGTGGGGGAAGCCGGGACCGTTGAACACCAGATTGTCGCTTCCGGAGTTCTCCGGGTACATGCCCAGCATCTCCCAGATGAAGGCGGAGCTATTGGCGCCGAGGTCGTCGTTGTCGGGCAGCTCGCTCGGCCCCGGCTGATACATCGTGTTGCGGATGTGGTTGACGGCTTGCTGCGTGCCGACCGGGTCCTGCGCGTAGTTCAGCGCGTACTGCTCGCCGAATCCGAACTCGTTGGTCAGGTAGGCGTGCATCCCGAAGCCGTTCGGCTGGGACAGGTACTCGCGCAGTGCCGGGACGACTTTCGACTTACCGCCGAGCAGC
>WNGE01016642.1_pt1 | contig 13403 bp, 10 predicted proteins | sample 5400651 | NCBI WGS metagenome assembly WNGE01 (sample SAMN13153370, study PRJNA577476) | soil metagenome | isolation source: 60 cm soil or saprolite under grassland replicate 2 | place: USA:California | collected 2016-06-15 | reverse complement strand
GGCACGTCCGGCTGGCGTTCCCGCACGCGGCGCGCGAATTCCAGGCCCGCATCGGCGGCGACCCGGCCGTCCTTGGGAAACTGGATGTCCGAGATCACGCCGAGGATGTTCTCCTGATAGTCCAGGAAGTCCCGCCAGGCTTCTTCGTACGTACTGCAGAGGAGGATCTTGGGCTGCGCCTGCAGCCTCATCAGCTTGTGCGAAAGGTTGACCCCTTCGGGCACGAGGCTGTGAGCGTGGTGCATCATTTCGGCATAGATCGTGGGCAGAAACGATGAGTAGTACCGGACATTGTCTTCGATGACGAGGATGGCCTGAATACCGAGCGAGCCGGTGTCATGGACGACGTTCACGCGATCCTCGACGGACTTGACGATCGCGGGGAGAAGCCGCACGTCCCCCTGCCAGAGAAAAACGCGGTCGAGGGGCGACGGCCCGCCCGCGGCCTTCACCTCCGCGACTTCGCGCATATCGTAGGCCAGCGCGACGACCGGAGTCTCGATCCCGGCTTCCCGAAGCTGCCGGGCGAGCGCGATCGCCGACGTGTCCCCGACGTAAGCCGACGCGATGACGAGGTCGTAGCGGGCCCGATCCCGCGCCAGCGCGAGCGCCTCTCCCGCCGTCGGCACGTGAGTGACCGCCGGCGTCGAACGCACGTTCAGGTCGAGAAACTCCTTGAGGATGACCTCCTGCAGCTCGCTGTCCTCGGCGAGGATGAACGAGTCGTACAGGCTCGAAACGAGCAGGATGTCGTGGACACGGAACCGGGCCAGATCCGAGAAGCGAGGCAGACGCGAGGGTTCACGAGAAGGGACGCGGGCATCGGAACGGGCGTCTGGCATCTGGAAGGAGAAGTGAACCTCACCCCGAGGCAAGATTCAATGTCTGGAAGACACTGTCGGCAGGCCCGCCGGCGACGAAGCGAGGCGGGGGGACTCTGCTGTCCCCCGCCTCCTATCTCTTGTTTTGCCGGCCGCTACACCAGCCCCTGATCCATCATCGCGTCGGCGACCTTCAGGAAGCCGGCGATATTGGCGCCATTGACGTAGTTTCCGGGAGTGTTGAAGGCGTCGGCCGTCTCGCGGCAACTCCTGTGAATCGCCTTCATGATCTTGTGCAGGCGATCGTCCACCTCCTCGCGAGTCCAGGAGAGGCGCATGCTGTTCTGCGACATCTCCAGTCCCGACGTCGCGACGCCGCCGGCGTTGGCCGCCTTGGCCGGGCCGTAGAGGATCTTCGCGTCCAGGAACAGCCGTACCCCCTCGAGGACCGTGGGCATGTTCGCCCCTTCCGAAATCACGTAGACGCCGTTCTTCAGGAGGTTCGCCGCGTCTTTCGCATTGATCTCGTTCTGCGTGGCGCTCGGGAAGGCGCACTGCGCCTTGTGGTCCCAGATCGGGTTGGACTCGAGCATCGGATCGATGGCCGTGTAGACCACGTTCGGGAACTTCTCCGCGTACTCCCGGATGCGGCCCCGGCGGACATTCTTCAGCTCCATCACGAACTGCAGCTTCTCGGTCGTGATGCCGGCCTCGTCGTAGATGGAACCGTCGGAATCCGACAGCGTCACGGCCTTGGCGCCGAGCTGCAGGAGCTTCTCGACCGTGTACTGGGAGACGTTGCCGCTGCCGGAGACGAGACAGGTCTTTCCCTCCAGCGTCTCGTTGCGCGTGCCGAGCATCTCGGCGGCGAAATAGACGGCTCCGTAACCGGTCGCTTCCGGCCGTATGAGCGAGCCGCCCCAGTTCAGACCCTTTCCCGTCAGGACGCCCGTGAACTCGTTGCGGAGCCGCTTGTACTGCCCGAAGAGGTAACCGATCTCCCGTCCCCCGACGCCGATGTCTCCCGCCGGCACGTCGGTATCCGGACCGATGTGGCGGAACAACTCCGTCATGAAGCTCTGGCAGAAGCGCATGACCTCGTTGTCGCTCTTTCCCTTCGGGTCGAAGTCCGACCCGCCCTTGCCGCCGCCCATCGGAAGGGTCGTCAGCGAGTTCTTCAGCACCTGTTCGAAGGCGAGGAACTTCAGGATCCCCAGATTCACCGACGGATGGAAGCGCAGCCCCCCCTTGTACGGGCCGATGGCGCTGTTCATCTCGATCCGGAAGCCGCGATTGATGTGGACGCGCCCCTGGTCGTCCTGCCAGGGCACGCGAAACATCAGGACACGCTCGGGTTCGACCAACCGCTCGATGATCCGCGCGCCGCGGTACTCCGGGCGCCGTTCGAGAACCAGATCGATCGACTCGACGACCTCCTGAACCGCCTGATGAAACTCGGGCTCGGCCGGATTCTTCGCGTTGAGTTCCCCCATCAGATCGCGAACATACGGAGACGTCGTCACGCGCTGCTCCAGGTCGAGTACAGTCATCAGTCCTCCTCGCGTCCCTCTGGGCGCAATTGTGAGTTCATTCTCCGACCCAGTCCAGTGGCCTGTCAGGTTCGAATTTGAAAGCGGAACCCCGAGACAACTCTAACGGCGGTCTCCCTGGGAGGATAGAACCAAATGCCTTGGATCAGGCCTGTTTCCGTCCGCGGAGCGACGAGTCTCCCAGGGGAGGAACCCCGCGCAGCGCTGGCGCGGAACGACGAGAGCAGATCCTTCGCTTCGCTCAGGATGACCAGGGTAAGGGTTGCCTCGAAAACACCCTCAACGACACATCCAATGGCCCACCGGACTGCCGCCGGTGGTCGCGGCGCGAGGAGTCTCCCAGGGGGGAGGAGCCTCGCGCCGCGGGAGCGTAGCGCTTGCGCGGTGTCAGGCGAGCGATCGAGGCCGCATCCGGCCGAGTCGCTCGCCGGTGCGCCCCAGAGGGCGCAGATCCCGCGCAAGCGCGAAGCGACGGCTATGCGTCCGCGTCGCGGCTGATCTTGTGGTGTTCGATCTTCTTGTAGAGGTTCGACCGGGGCGTATTGATGACTTCGGCGGTGCGGCTGATGTTCCAACCGTTCTCGCGGAGTTTGGCTACGAGGAACTCGCGCTCCGCGTATTCCTTGAACGCGGAGAGGGTCCCGAGCTCCAGGCCTCTCTCCGAAATCTCAGTCGGAGACACGCGCGCCTCGGCGGGGAGATCCTTGGCTTCGATCGGGTCGCTGTCGGCCATGATCAGGACCCGCTCGACCAGGTTCTTCAACTCCCTCACGTTGCCCGCCCAGGAGCGCGCCTTGAGAACCGCGAGCGCACCCGACGCGAACCGCCTGGGCTTGCGGTTGTCGCGTTGCGAGAAGAGGCGCGTGAAGTGCTCGACGAGCTCCGGAATGTCATCCGTCCGTTCCCGCAGCGGCGGCGTGCGCACCGGAAGGACGTTCAGCCGGAAGTAGAGGTCCTCGCGGAAGCGCCCCTCCTTGATCGATTCGGTGAGATCGCGGTTGGTGGCGGCGATGACGCGCACGTTGACCTGCCGGACCCGCGCCGCTCCGACCGGCTCCACTTCTCCCGCCTCGAGCACCCGAAGCACCTTCGCCTGCGCCCGAGCGGACATGTCGCCGACTTCGTCCAGGAAGATCGTGCCGCCGTCGGCCTCGACGAATTTTCCGACCTGCTTGCGCACCGCGCCGGTGAAGGAGCCCTTCTCGTGCCCGAAGAGCTCCGATTCGATGAGCTCTTCCGGGATCGCGGCGCAGTTGACCTGGATGAAGGGCCCGCCGGCGACCTTGGAGCCTTTGTGGATCTCCCGCGCCACCAGCTCCTTGCCCGTCCCGCTCTCTCCCACGATCAGGACCGTCGCGGTCGTAGGAGCCGCGCGCGCAACCTCCGCGCGAAGGCGCTGCATCGGAGCGCTCTTGCCGACGAGGACTGACTCCTCTTCGAGCTTGCGGCGCAGACGCTCGTTCTCGGCCGCGAGCGAGTTGCGGGAGAGGGCGTTCTGCAGCGAGATCAAGATCCGCTCGCGTTCGGGCGGCTTCTCCAGAAAGTCCGCTGCCCCGCGTCGCGTCGCCTCGACCGCCGTGGCGATGTCGCCGTGCCCCGAGATCATGAGTACCGGCGGAGCACCTTCCCGTTCCACGATGCGGTCGAGGATCTCGAGCCCGTCCATTCCGGGCATCTTGATGTCGAGCAGCACCGCGTCGATGCGGTCGGCTTCGAGAGTCGCCAGGGCGGTCTTCCCATCGGCGGCGGTTGCCACCTGGTAGCCCTCGTATTCCAGGATCATCCGGAGAGCGTCCCGGATGCCGGAATCGTCGTCGACCACGAGGACCCGTCTGGCCATCAATGGAGACACTAGCAATGAACGCGCCCGTCAGGCGCGTTCATACTATGAGCGCGCGCAGCGCGCGCTCATTCTTCGACCTTGATCAATGCGAAGAGGGAGACCTTGGCCTGCGGCCGGTAGTAGTAGATCCTGAGGTACTCCCCCTTGGGCGTGTTCTTGACGATCTTCGCGAACTCCTCGGTCGAAGTCACGGCGCGACCGTTGACCTGCGTAATGATGTCTCCGTCTCTCAGGTTCGCGTCGGCCGCGGGCGAGACCTCGCGCACGTGGTCCACGTAGATCCCCTCGATCTTGGGATCCAGGCCGAGCATCTGCCGCATCTGCTGCGTGATCGGCCGCACGGAGACCCCGATCTTCCCGCGGGATTCCTCGGAACCCTTGGAACCCTTCTCGTTCTCGGCGGAGCTTTCCGCGCCCCGCTCGGCCAGCGTCACGTTGAAGCCCATCTCCTTGCCGTCGCGCATGACGGTCAAGTGGACCTTGCTTCCGGGTGTCTTGCTCGAGACGTACCCGATCAAGTCGCGCGTCGTCTTGACGGGCACACTGTCCACCCGAACGACCGTATCACCGGGCTTGACGCCCGCCTTGTCCGCGGGGTCTCCGGGAACGACGGACTCGACGAACGCTCCGTCGGTGGACTTGAGCCGGAAGGCGCCCATCACGTCCTGGTCCACGGGATTGATGTTGATCCCGAGGTATCCGCGGACGACTTTGCCCTTCTCGCGGAGCTGCGGAAGGATGGTCTTCAAGACGTTGACGGGTACGGCAAAGCCGATGTTCTGGGCCGGCCGGTACATCGCGGTGTTGATGCCGACGACCTCGCCGTTGACGTTGATGAGCGGCCCTCCGGAGTTGCCGAAGTTGATGGCCGCGTCGGTCTGGATGAAGCTCTCGAAGGAGCGCGTGGACAGGTCCGCTGTCAGGCCCGACCGGTCCTTGGCCGAGACGACCCCCACGGTGACGGTCTTGTCGAAGTTCAAGGGATCTCCGACGGCCATGACCCACTCGCCGACGCGAAGCCTGTCGGAATCGCCGAGCGGAAGCTTCGGGAGCGAATGCTTGGCGTCGATCTTGAGCAGCGCGAGATCCGTCGCGGGATCCTTTCCGATGACTTTGGCCGTGAACCGCTCCTTGTTCAGTCGCACTTCCACCCTGCGGGCGCCCTTGACGATGTTGGTCGATGTGACGGACACCACCGAGGGCATGGCCTCGTCGGCGATGTCGGCGAAGGAAGGGAGGACGACGGAGCTCGACCGGGCCCGCGCCGGCGCCTCACGCTGAGCCTCCGACCTCGGCGTGACGTTCACGGAGCCGGCCACGACCATTCCGAAGATGACAGCCGCGCCGATCAACGCCGAGAAGGAGAGCGCTCGCTTTGTTGACTTGTGCATAACAGTTTTTTTCTCCTAGCCGCCGGCGCTTTGCGCCGGCGTCACAAAAGCAACAGCCCGTATCGCTTTCTCATTCCTGTCCTCCCAGAGCAGCCAGCCGCTCCCGCTCGACCAGGATGCACCGGTCCATCGCGACCGGGATCCCGGCCTCTTCCAGCCGCCGGGCCGCGTCCTCCTCCACGATGCCCTGCTGCATGAAAAAGAAGCCCACCCCCCGGGCAATCGCTTCGTCGGCGACCCGGCCGACCTCGCTCGAGCGGCGGAAGACGTCCACGATATCGAGGCGCACGCTTTCGGGGATCTCCGAAAGCGCGCTGTAGCACCTCTCTCCGAGGATCTCGCGGTGTCCCGGGTTGACCGGAATCATCCGGTACCCGCAGCCTTGCAGATAGCGCGCGATGACATGGGACGGCCGCGACGTGTTAGGAGAGCAGCCCACCACGGCCACGGTCCGCGCGCTCTCCAATGCGCGCCGGATCTCCCCTGCGTCGTTCAACGGCTCTCTCCGTGTCCACCTTTGCCGGCACCCTCTCTCTCGGGACGAATATTGTAGAAGAAGGTTACGGTCACGCCTTCCCGGTCGGACCCCAGATCCTTGGGCAGCGGCCGGAACGGCGAGGACGTCAGGATCGCCTGGAGCGCCTCCCAGTGGAGCTTGATGCGACGGACCATTTCTTCCGCGTAGGCGCCCCAGTCGTACCAGGTCGTATCGAAGGAGATCGGGCCGGAGTCGACGAAGCCCCCTTCGGGATTCGGGAACCCGGCGCCCCTCTCTCCCGGCACTCCGACCACTCCCTTGGCCGCTTCCTCCATCTTGCTCTGGAGGTCCTCGAGCTTCACACCCTGCCGGCCGGAAGAGAGCCTTCCGGAGGGGGGCACTTGCAGGGCATCAGGACCACCCGCCTCCTTCTGACCCGGGGCCGCGGGCGAGGAAGATTCGGCTCCGGTTCCGGTGGCTTTGGGAGGTCGCGGCGCGGGAGCCGCGGCCTTCTCTCCGGGCCGCAGACCTTCCTTGCCGGGAAGAGGGGCGATGAACGGCGTCTGCGAGCGGCTGCGGGAAGGGTCGCCGCCGCCCGCCCGCCGCGTCGCGTCGGAGAGATCGGACTTGCGGGCGCTCTCCCGCGCCGGCCCGGGCGCCGACCGGAAGACGATGGGAATCTTCCGATCCAGCTCCCTTTGCCGCTCGGATTCGACGAGCGGCCCGAGCAGGCCTGCATGCGAACCGGCAGACGAGAAACCGGGAGCGTGGAGAACGAAAATGAAGATCAGGATGTGGGCGGCGATCGAGAAGAGGATCGCTCTTTCGATCGGGAAAGCACGGTCGGGCTTCCTTTCCAGAGCGAAAAGATCCTTTTCGGGGATCTCGGGAGGCGCGGGGGTGCTTTCGCCCAGATCGAGCAGCGACCATCGTGTCGGCCGAGCCGGCCGCTCTTCCTGCTCCGGCCTGGGACTGAGATCAAACAAGTAGTTTTTCGCCCAAACGGGTTCCCCCCTAATTAAACGCTCAACGGCGTCCCGCGATTTCGAAATGTCCCAACTATTTACGAGCTCCAGATTCCAGGTTCCAAGTTCCAGGTGGCCTTGGCCCCCTTGGAATCTGGAATCTGGAGTCTGGAACCAGCGCTCCGCGGCTCGACTTTCCGCGCCGGTTCTGATAAAAAACGACCGGCGATCTGTGAACCTGGACGAGCGGGCCGCGGCCCGCTTTTTTATTCGCCGGGATAGGAGATGAAGCTGAGCGAAGAGATAACCGGGGAGATCCGGGCCATCGCGGCGCAGAAGGGGTGCCGGCTGCTCGCGGTCGAAAGCGCGGGGGCGGGCCGTTACTCGGTCCTGCGCCTGGTTCTCGAGCGCTCGACGGGCGACCCGGTCACCATCGAGGACTGCGAAACGGTCTCGCGGGAGGTTTCGGTCTTGCTGGACTCGACGGGCGAGATCGCACAACGCTACACGCTGGAGGTTTCGTCGGCGGGGCTCGAGCGACGGCTCTATTCCATCGAGGACGCGGAGCGCTTTGCGGGACGGCGTGTGCGGGTCAAGACCGAAACGCCCGTGCTGCCCGAGCCCCTGGGCGAGCCCGGCCGAGCGCCGCTGACCGCGGCCCGTAACTTCGCGGGAATCCTCGACCACGTCGAGGGGGATCGGCTCTCCGTCGTTGATGAGGAAAACCGCAGAATCTATAATGTCCGTTTCGCCGATATTCGGGTGGCAAGGCTCGAGTTTCAGTGGCCGGAAAAGGGGAATTGAGGAGAGGCGCTTTCCGATGATCATCGATCCGTCGGTCATCCGACAGGTGTCGCGCGAGAAGGACATCGATCCGGAGAAGATGTTCGCCGCGCTGGAAGAGGCGATGTCCTCGGCCGCGCGCAAGTTCTACCACGACAAGGCCGTCGTGACGGCGATCGACCGCAAAACGGGGGAGATGGCGGTGACCTCCCGCCGCACGGTCGTCGAGGAGCTCGACACCGAATCGGAAGAGCCGCCGCCTCAGATCCTGCTGTCGGAGGCGCGGGAGGTGCTCGCCCTCAAGGGCACCAAGGGGAACGTGCGCGTCCTGCGTCCGGCCGGCGAGGGAGAACCCCCGGTGGAGGTCTCGGACGTTGCCCTGGGCGACGAAATCGTGCAGGACAGAGAGCCCATCGGTCTGGGCCGCATCGCCGCCCAGACCGCCAAGCAGGTCCTCTACCAGAAGGTGCGCGAGGCCGAGCGGGACAACATCTACAACGAGTTCCAGCCGAAGATCGGCGAGCTGATGAGCGGAACGGTCAAGCGCTTCGAGCGCGGCGACATGATCGTGGACCTGGGAAAGACCGAAGCGATCATCCCGCGAGACCAGCAGTCGCGCGCCGAACGCTACGGCCAGGGAGAGCGCATCCGATCTATCCTCTACGACGTCCACAGGAACCCGAAGGGGCCGCAGCTGGTCCTTTCCCGGACGGATCCGCGGCTGCTCATCCGGCTCTTCGAGATGGAAGTGCCGGAGATCTATGACGGGACCGTCGTCATCAAGGGGGCCGTCCGCCAGCCGGGCGAGCGCGCCAAGGTGGCCGTGCGCTCGCGCGAGCGCGACGTGGACCCGGTGGGAGCGTGCGTGGGAATGCGCGGGAGCCGCGTCCAGTCGATCATGCGCGAGCTGCACGGCGAGAAGATCGACGTCATCCTGTACTCGGACGACCTGATCACGTTCGCCCAGAACGCGCTCGCCCCGGCCAAGATCACACGCGTCTCACCCATTCACCGCGAGGATGGGACGATGAGCCTGGACTGCGTCGTCGAGGACGACCAGCTTTCGCTGGCGATCGGTAAGAAGGGGCAGAACGTGCGCCTCGCCTCGGCGCTGATCGGACTGAAGATCGAGATCAAGGGTGAGACCGAGGTCAAGGGCGAGGTCGCGCAGGCTCTGACACGCATGCTCGAGGCCTCCCGCCAGAGGCAGGTCTCCGTCGCCGAGGTGCCGGGTATCGGCGAGAAGACGGGCGAGCGGCTCATCGAAGCCGGAATTACGACGCTTGCCGATCTGCTCGAGAAGACCGCGCAGGACCTCGCCGGGATCCCCGGCATCGGCGAGAAGTCGGCGGAGAAGATCCTGGCGGCGGCCGGCGAGTTCGAGCGGACGCGGGCGGCGGCCGCGCAGACCGAGGAGTCCGCCGGAGAATCGGCCGCCGAAGAATCCCCCGAGCAGGCCGCCGAAGGAGCGCAGGAAACGGAAGCGGAAACGGCGCAGGAAACGACCGTCAGGGAGTAGCGAAGAACCTTCATGGGAAAGATCCGAGTCGAAGAACTGGCCGCCCAGATGGGCATCGGCAGCAAGGAAGTCCTTTTCCTGCTTCAATCCATCGGCGTCGATGTGAAGTCGCCCCAGGCCGCGCTGGACGAAGCCACCGTCCTCGCAATCCTCCAGGGCAAGACGCACGCGCCCAAGCAGCTCATCGTCCGCGACACCGAGGCCAAGGCGTTCCGTCCGCAAAAGAGCGCCCTCTCACGCATCAAGATCGTGGAAAAACCGCTCGTTCCCACGAAGGCTTCACCCGAGGAGGAGCCGGAGAGCGCGCAGCCGGCGGTGGAACGCCCGGTGGCGGAGACGAAGGCCGCGGCGGAACCCAGGACGAAGCCGGCCGAGCCGGCGCGCACGGCGGTTGTGCCTTCCGAGCCGGAGCCGGAGGTACCGAAACCTCTCCCTCGCAAGATTGTGTTGCCTCCCCGGCCGGTCCCTCCCCGGCGTCCCTCCATAAGCGCATCGGCAGGACAGGCGCAGCCGCGGCCCTCGACTCCCCCGCCGCCGCCCGTGCGCACGGGCGCGGCGGCCCGCGCGACGGGGTTCCGCCCGAGCGGGCCAGCCCCGTCCGTTTATCATCCGGCACCCGGCGGACCAGGCGCTCGTCCCGTGGGCGGCGGTCCCCCGCGGCCCGGCCAGCCGGGGCGTCAGGGCGGGGGGCCGCCGCTCAGCCGCCCGGGCGCTCCTCCCCCCGCTCGTGTCGCCCCTCCGGCCGCGCTGGAACGCGGCGGCCCGACCAAACGCAAGAAAGAAGAGAAGGAGGAGGCGAAGAAGCCCGCCAAGAAGGGGGGAGCGAAGCCCAAAATCACTGTCGCCGACGAAGTCGATCTCCGGGAGTTCGTCGGCGCCTACGAGGAAGACACATATTCCGACATCACGCTCCCCTTGATCGAGAAGAGCGCCGAGACCGAAGAGCCCGCCGCCGCACCCAAGCCGGTCTCCAAGTCCGCTCTGCGGCGCGCCGCCAAGGAGACCCGCGCTCATGACTCGGGCAAGCTCCTTGAGTTCAAGAAGCCGCTGCCGACCGGTCCCGTTTTCCTCTCCGAGGGAGTCACGGTCAAGGAGCTGTCGGAGAAACTCGGCGTTCTTGCCAAGGACATCGTGCGGCTTCTCATGGGACGCGGCGTCTTCGCCACGGTCAACCAGGCCCTGGACGCCGAGACCGCGATCCAGCTCGCGAAAGAAGTCGGGGTCGAGGCCGCCGTCGTCTCCTTCGAGGAAGAGCTGGAGCTCTCTCGCGCCGCGCAGGACACGAAGGAGGGCCACGCGCCCGCCGCTGCGCGCGTTGCGCGAGCGCCGGTGGTCACCGTCATGGGACACGTGGACCACGGGAAGACCTCTCTTCTCGACGCGGTCCGCCAGACCAAGGTCGCGGAAGGAGAAGCGGGCGGCATCACGCAGCACATCGGCGCTTACCGCGTCGAAGTCAACGGCAAACCGATCGTTTTTCTCGACACTCCGGGCCACGAGGCTTTCACCTCGATGCGGGCGCGCGGCGCCAAGGCGACCGACATCGTCGTCCTGGTCGTCGCGGCGGACGACGGCGTGATGCCGCAGACGATCGAGGCGATCGACCACGCTCGCGCGGCGAAGGTCCCTATCGTCGTCGCGATCAACAAGATCGACAAGGCCAACGCCAACCCCGACCGGGTCAAGAAAGAGCTCGCCGACCGGAGCGTGCTGCTCGAATCCTGGGGCGGCGACGTGCCGTCGGCCGAGATCTCGGCTCTGAAGAAGCAGGGGATCGATCATCTTCTCGAGCTCGTCCTGATCGTCGCGGACCTGCAGGAGCTGACCGCTCCGCTCGCTGAAGAGGCGCGCGGCGTCGTGCTCGAAGCGCGGCGCGACGCGGGGCGCGGCAACGTCGTGACGGTCCTCGTCCAGTCCGGGACGCTCTCGGTAGGGGATGTCTTCTTCGCGGGATCGGTCTTTGGCCGCGTCCGCTCGATGCACGATGACCGGGGCGCGAAGGTCGCCCTGGCCGGCCCGGCCACGCCCGTCGAGGTCACGGGCTTCGAGGATCTGCCCCTGGCCGGCGACACGTTCCAGGTCGTCGAGGACGAGGCGAAGGCCCGCTCGATCGTCTCCTTCCGCCAGCAGAAGGATCGCGACAAGGTCATGGCCGCGTCGTCCAAGATCTCGCTCGATCAGCTCTTCAGCCGGATCCAAGAGGGGCGGATCAAGGAGCTGCCGTTGATCGTCAAGGCCGACGTGGCGGGCTCCGTCGAAGTGCTGTCGCAGGCGATCCAGAGCCTCTCCAACGAGAAGGTGAAGATCTCGCTGCTCCACGCAGGAGTCGGCGCAATCAACACCAATGATGTGCTTCTCGCCTCCGCGTCCGGGGCGATCATCATCGGCTTCAACGTTCGGCCGGAAAAGAAGGCGGAGATCGAAGCGGACAAGAACGGTGTCGAGATGCGCCTCCACACGATCATCTACAACGTCACCGACGAGATCAAGGCCGCCATGGAGGGCCTGCTCGAGCCGACGTTGAAGGAGATACCGCGCGGCCGCGCCGAAGTCCGGAACACGTTCAAGGTGCCCAAGTTCGGCCTCGTCGCCGGCTGCCTCGTAACGGAGGGATCCATCGCCCGCAACTCGCAACTGCGCTTGCTGCGCGACAACCGGGTCATCTACGAAGGGAAGGTCGGCTCGCTGCGCCGCTTCAAGGACGATGTCTCCGAAGTCAAGCAGGGTTTCGAGTGCGGTATCGGTCTCGACCGCTACCAGGACATCAAGGTCGGCGACGTGATCGAGGCCTATCAGGTCGAGAAGGTCGCCGGCGTCATGAACGGCTGAGGAGACGGGAGGCGGAAGACGGAAGGCGAACGAGGCCTCCATCCACTCTCTTTCACCCGCCGTTGGTCACGAGTTCAATGGTGATTGCATACGGGGTTTTCGACCTCCATCTGCCCGGATGCCGGGGTCTTAAAGAAAAGAGAGTCATCGTCAAGAGCCTGAAGAGTCGCATCCGAAACGAATTCGAGGTCTCCACGGCAGAAGTCGGCGATAACGACCTCCTCCAGCGGGCCCGGGTTGCCGTGGCCGCGGTGGGACCGGACCAGCCGCCCCTCGACGCTCTGCTCCAGCAGATCCTGAGCTTCGTAGAAAGGAATCTTGACGGAGAGATCCTGAGCTATCGGAACGAGTTCCTGCATGTCTGAAGTCTCGCTCGCCTCCCGCCTCCCGCCTCCCGCCTCCCGGCCATGAAGAAGGAATCCCGCCGGAGCCAGCGCGTCGCCGACCTCGTGCGAGAGGAATTGTCGAGTCTCCTCCTGATCGAAGCGCACGACCCGGCGGTCAAGGGGGTGACGGTCACGAGTGTCGAAATGTCGCCCGACCTCCAGTCCGCGCGTGTCTACTTCTCCGTGCTTGGCGGGGACGCGGAACGGGAGCGAGCGGCCGAGGGTCTGGCCCGCGCGTCGGGGTACCTGCGCCGCGAGGTGGGACGGCGCTGCGGCCTTCGCTACGCCCCCGAGCTCCATTTCGTCGCCGACCTCTCGCTCGAGCGCGGAGCGCGCGTGGAGGAGCTGCTCGCCCAGGTTCTGCCGCCCCGGAAAGACGAGCCTTGACCGACTCGCTCAAGCGCGGGTTCCTCTTTCTCATCGACAAACCGGCGGGGCTAACCTCCCACGACGTCGTCGAACGCGTACGCAACGCGACGGCGTTTGCCCGAATCGGGCACAGCGGGACGCTCGACCCGATGGCGACGGGTCTTCTTCTCCTTTGCGCCGGCGGCGCGGCGCGCCTGCAGAGTTTTTTCACGCGGATGGACAAGTCCTACGAGGGCGTGATCCGGCTGGGCCGCTCCACCACGACCTATGACCGCGAGGGAGAGACCGTCGGACCCGAGCGCGACGCCAGCCGCATCGGGCAGGAGGACATCGAGAGCGCGGCGGCGGCCTTCCGCGGAGAGTTCTTCCAGTCGCCCCCGCCCTACTCGGCCAAGAAAGTGAGGGGACAGAAGTTCTACGAGATGGCGCGGCGCGGAGAGACCGTTCCCGTCCTGCCCAAGAAGGTCCG
>WNGE01010284.1_pt1 | contig 13403 bp, 8 predicted proteins | sample 5400651 | NCBI WGS metagenome assembly WNGE01 (sample SAMN13153370, study PRJNA577476) | soil metagenome | isolation source: 60 cm soil or saprolite under grassland replicate 2 | place: USA:California | collected 2016-06-15 | reverse complement strand
GATGCCGCAGGATCCACTGGTGAAAGGAGATATTGGTCTTTATGCCCCGCACTTGATATTCGCGCAGCGCTCGCCGCATCCGCAGGATCGCTTCCACACGATTCTCACCCCATACGATCAGCTTTGCGATCATCGGATCATAGTAAATCGGCACCTCGGCTCCCTCATAGACGCCGCAATCGTTTCTCACGCCGAGCCCTTCCGGCAATCGGAGCCCTTCGATTTTGCCTGGATAGGGCATGAAATCATGCTCGGCATCCTCGGCATAAATCCGGCATTCGATGGCATGACCGGTCTGCGTGATGTGACGCTGTCGCCACGGCAAATAGCCGCCGCCCGCCACTTCGATCTGGGCTTTCACCAGGTCAATTCCAACCACCCGTTCCGTGATCGCGTGCTCGACCTGGAGCCGCGTATTCATTTCGAGAAAATAGAAGTTCTTCTCCTGATCCAAAAGAAATTCGAGGGTCCCAGCGCCCACGTAGCCCACCGCTCGGGCTCCCTGGATCGCGATGCGCCCGATACGCCGCCGGGTCCGATCGTCCATTCCGGGGGCGGGAGATTCTTCGATGATCTTCTGATGACGTCGCTGGATCGAGCATTCACGGTCATAGAGATGAATCACCCGGCCGTATTTGTCCGCCAAGATCTGAATCTCCACGTGCCGCGGTTTTTGAATGTATTTTTCTACATAGAGCCTCGGATCGCCGAAGGACGAGGCAGCCTCCGATCGCACCGCGCGGTAAGCCGACGAAACTTCTCGGGAAGAGCGAACCAGCCTCAGCCCCTTGCCGCCGCCGCCGGCTACGGCCTTTAACATAAAAGGATAGCCGACCAGTTCTGCCACTTTGAGAACCTCCAGTTCTGAACCCAATACGTCCTCAGAACCGGGAACGACGGGAACGCCGGCACTCTTCATGATTTGCCGTGCTTTCACCTTGTCGCCCATCTGATCGATGACTTGGGGAGAAGGGCCGATAAAGACAATGCCGTCTTCCTGGCAACGCTGCGCAAACTTGCTGTTTTCGGCTAAAAAGCCATAGCCCGGGTGAATGGCATCGGCGCCGCTTTTCTTCGCGACCTCGATGATCCGATCGATAGCCAAGTAGCTTTGAGCGGATGGCGCCGGACCGATGGGATAGGCATAGTCCGCATATTTCACGTGGAGCGACTCGCGATCGGCTTCCGAGTAAACCGCAACGGTTTCGATGTCCAGCTCGCGACAGGCGCGGGTGATTCGAACCGCGATTTCCCCGCGATTGGCGACTAAAATGCGCTTAAACATCTGAATCCAAAAAACGTTTTGAATTGCTTGAACGCTGGAACGTCAGCAAACGCGGGGTCAATCTGTTCAATGCAGGTCTCTCGCCTTTCGTCTGCTTTTAGAGCGGTATATTCCCATGCTTTTTGGGTGGATTATGATCCTGCTTGTTTTTGAGCATTTCCAAGCAACGAATGAGTGTCGGCCGGGTATCCTCTGGATAGATCACGGCATCGACATAGCCGGACTCCGCTGCCTTGAACGGGTTGGCAAAGGTCTCGCGGTATTGCTGGACCATTTCGTCGCGGGCTTTGAGAGGATCTGTAGCTTTTTTGAGCGTGTCGCGAAAGACGATACTGATGGCGCCTTCCGGACCCATGACCGCAATCTCTCCCGTCGGATAGGCCAGGTTGATGTCGCCGCGCAGGTGCTTGCTCGACATCACGATATAACCGCCTCCATAAGCTTTCCTCGTCACAACCGTCACCTTCGGCACGGTGGCCTCCGCGTAGGCGTAAAGCAACTTCGCCCCGTGCCGGATGATGCCGTCATACTCCTGGGAAGTGCCGGGCAGGAAACCGGGTACGTCGACGAAAGTCACCAACGGTATATTGAAACAATCGCAGAATCGAATGAATCGCGCCGCTTTGACGGAAGCATTGATATCGAGACATCCTGCCAGATTCGCAGGTTGATTGGCGACGATTCCCACCGGACGTCCACCCAAGCGCGCGAAGCCAACCAGAATATTTGGCGCGAATTCACGTTGTACCTCATAGAAATAGCTCTCGTCTACAACCGCGGCAATCAGCTCTTTCATGTCGTAAGGGCGGTTCGGATTGTCGGGCACCAAGTCGCGAAGTTTCTTGTCGCGCCGCAATGGGTCGTCATTGGTTGGATGAAACGGCGGATCTTCCTGGTTGTTGCTGGGCAAAAAGCTGATCAGCTCTCGGATCATCAATAAACAGTCCTTTTCGGTGTTTACGGTGAAATGGGCGACCCCGCTCTTGGCACTATGGGTCTCGGCACCACCCAGATCCTCCTTCGTGACCTCCTCGTGGGTCACGGCCTTGATGACTTCGGGCCCGGTAATAAACATATAGCTGTTGGTTTTTACCATGAAGATAAAATCCGTGATCGCCGGCGAATAGACGGCTCCGCCTGCGCACGGTCCCATGATGGCGGAAATTTGCGGCACAACCCCTGAAGCCATGACGTTTCTTTGAAAGATTTCTCCATATCCAGCAAGGCTGGTAACGCCTTCCTGAATGCGAGCGCCGCCGGAATCGTTGATGCCGATGATCGGCGCACCGTTCTTTACCGCCATATCCATTACCTTACAGATCTTTTCCGCCACTACACCGCTCAAGCTACCGCCGAAAACCGTAAAATCCTGTGAATGGGCGTAGACCAGGCGGCCGTCGATGGCACCAAAGCCGGTCACTACGGCATCGCCAAGAAACTTTTGTTGATCCATGCCGAAATCGCTACATTCATGGGTGCGGAACCGATCCAACTCGACGAAGCTCCCGCTATCGAGGAGAATGTCGAGGCGCTCTCGCGCCAACAACTTCCCCTGTTCATGTTGGCGCTGCCCCCGTTGCGCTCCGCCGCCGGCTTCGGCTTTCTGGTTCAGCTCGCGAAGCTTGTCGGAATTGCTCGTCGTGGTCATGAAGAAAATTTCCTTAGACGCGAAGTAAGGCTCGAACTTATAAGTGAGTCCGCGCATCATAACAAAAGCACCTAGTGTGTCAACAGAATTTGCCCGTTGCGCTCTCCGGAACGCCTTGAAGTTCCGCTGTGAAATTGCTAGCTTGACAGTTCCACGGACGAACGGACGCGCACTATCCTGGGCGCCCGACAACACGTCATGTTCGAAACCAAAAGCAACCGACCCAAAGCCAAAAAACTCCCGTCCGCTGAGCCTAGCTCCCGCGAGCTCAGAAGCGATCAGGCGATTCTTCTCGTTTCCGCCAGCGAAGGCGACTCCAACATGCTCTACGCGGCGGGCTTTTTTGTTCCCGATCCGTTTATCTTTTTTCAGCACAAGAAAACGAGCTACGTCGTGATGAGCGATCTGGAGATCGACCGGGCCAAAAAACAGGCCCACGTGGATCGAGTCCTGTCCCTTTCGCTGTACCAGAAAAAGTTGCGCAAGATGGGAACGGCAAGCCCGGCGATGATCGATGTTCTCGATCTGCTCTTCCGCGAACGGGGCATCCGCTCCCTTATCGTTCCGGCAAATTTTTCCGCGCTGTTGGCCGACCAGCTGAGGGGCAAGGGCTTTACCGTACAGATCAAACGGGATCCCTTTTTCGCTCAGCGAGAAACCAAAGCCGCTGACGAGGTCAGACACATCACTGAATCTTTGCGCGTCGCAAAATTGGGGCTCGAGGCTGGCATCCGGACGCTCAAGCGACGGGCGCGATGGCTACCTGTATCTCAACGGTTCGCGCCTGACTTCCGAGACCCTCAAGACCGCCGTCAATACGACGATTATGGCGCAAGGTTGGTTGCCCAGTCACACCATTATTTCTTCGGGCAACCAGTGCGTGGATCCGCATCACGAAGGAACGGGTCCCATCAAAGCCCACACATCGATTATCTTCGACATCTTTCCCCGTTCCCAGAAGAACGGCTACTTCGGCGACCTGAGCCGGACGGTGGTGCGCGGGCGCGCCACCGACAAGCTCAAAGAGATTTACGCGACGGTCCAAGCCGGTCAGCAAATCGGCTTCGATATGATTCGCGACGGCATCAGTGGCAGAGATGTTCACCTAAAGATTCTGGATTTGTTCGCGGCACGCGGATTTCCGACGGGGAGGATCAAGGGGAGAATGCAGGGATTCTTTCACGGCACGGGACACGGCCTGGGCTTGGATATCCACGAACCGCCGCGGATCGCGCCCGTCGAAGCAACGCTACGAACGGGGCATGTGGTCACCGTGGAACCGGGACTTTATTATCTCGGCGTCGGTGGCGTGCGCCTTGAAGATGTCGTTCTCGTTACGGAAAAAGGAAACCGCAATCTCACCGACTGCCCGCAGTTTCTTGAAATCTAGTCTTTCGTTCAACGGCTTAATCAGCTATTCCATAACGGCATGGATCGTGGCGACGACAAGATCGCACCACTGATGGCCGACTTGGAGAAGTTGGACAAGCCAACCCTCCGCAAAGCGGTCGATGCGCTCATATCCATCGCAGCCGATGATCCGCGAATCGCAACAACTCTCAGCGAACTGCTTAACAACCCGGGCCGTAAGAATCGTTGGCCCATCGCGTACATATTGGCCAGCCTACCTTTACCGACCCAATCCAGCATTCAGGTTTTAACCGAAACGCTCGATCATCGGGATCCGGACATTCGCTGGGCCGTCGCCCTGATACTCATTCGCCTGGCAAAGACGGACAGACAAGTCTTAAAATTAATCATCGAGCTCGCTTCAAAAGGAACGGCCACCCAGAGAAGGATGGCGATTTACTCTCTACGCGATGTGGGACTGACGGATGGAGAGAGCGTACAGATGCTTATGGATGCTCTGCATGACCCTGATCCGATGGTTCGGGTAGCTGCCGTGACTAGTCTAAAAATGCATTCAGAGCTCAGCGAGCGCGGAAAGAGTGAACTACTGGAGCTGTTCCTAAGGGACTCGGACCCTAGAGTTCGCAACACTGTGGTAGTCACTTTAGCTTATTTGGGAACACCGTCCGAGGAATTTCTAAGCGAATTAACAAAAGCGACCGCGAGTGAAAACTCTCAACTGAAAAAAGCCGCAACCGCGGCTTTTAGTATCCTAAAAAAAAGAAGGTCCGCTCCATCCGGTAGCTAAACGCGACCGTTGGAGCGGACCCCTAGGTGGTCTGAGGGGGATTCCCAGGCTCCAGGCCTGAACCCCCGTCAAAGTTCCCGCCTAGAGCCTAAGTCTCAGCCACCTCGCAGACAGTACATTTATCATCATTCATGTCTGGACCACCTCCTTTCCCTGCTGGAAGTTAGTTTAGGAAAATGGTCCTTAACTGTCAATTAGAAAATCGATTTTTTTTGTATCGATGAATAACGGCAAGCAAAACCGCGCAACGTCGATCTTAGGACGCCCAGCCGATGAAACTGATCTGGCGACCGGTTGCTTTTTTTTCGCGCCGATATGAAAAGAACTCATCCGGTGCGCAACTCGTGCACGGACCAACCTGATGGATTTGCTGCGAGCGTACGCCGGCTTGCTCCAGTATCGCGCGATTGAGACGGCGCAAATCGAGATAGGTTTTGCCATCTCTATGCTCGACACAGAGCTCGGCGATTTTTCCCCATCTTTCGACCAAGGGACGCGAAACGTCCTCCTTAACCTCGTAGCAGCACGGACCGATCGCCGGCCCCAAGGCCGCTTCGATCGCGTCGGGCGAAATACCGTGCTGGCCGTCTAAAAGTCGAACCATCTTTGGCGCTATGCCCGCCAAGGTTCCACGCCAGCCGGCATGAACCGCCGCCACGATCTTTTTCTCAGGGGCAACAAAGAGGATCGGCACGCAATCAGCGGTGAGGATTCCCAGAAAAGCTTCTTTTTCTCCCGTCTTCATGCCATCGCCTTCGCCGGCTTCCTTAATATTTCTGTCCTTCACGTCGATAATCCGATCGCCGTGGATTTGCTTCATCGTGATGATACGCCCATCATGGATACCCACGGCCTGCTTCATATCGCAGACATTTTGACTGACGATCTTGGCGTCGTCGCCAACGCGATAAGAAACATTAAGTCCGGCGTAAGGACCGACGCTCTTGCCCCCACGCCGTCCCATAAAGCCGTGCAGCAAAGTTTGATATTTTTCCCACTGAGGAACCTTGAGCCACGCGAATTCCATGATTGAATTATGGTTGCATCCTCGACGCGATGCAAGCGTGCCGGTGAAAGATTGCTTTCGCCGCCACAAAAACCTAAGCAAGAATACTGGAAAACTCTTGCATTATCGTCTATTTTCACCTGAAAATAGGCTCGAGAAAACGAAATATTTATGGCCGCCGGCAAATACATCGATATCCTGAAGGACCGAGGTTTTTTCTGTTTTTTCTGGACTCAGTTCCTCGGCGCCTTCAATGATAACTTCTACAAGATCATCATTACGTTAGTCGCCTTAGACATCCCGGCGGGCGGTGGAATTCAATACATTCCCTTGATCGGGGGTCTTTTCATTATTCCCTTCCTGCTCTTTTCTGGTTACGCGGGTTATCTAGCCGACGTTTACAGCAAGCGAACTATTTTAGTCGCCGTCAAGGTTTTTGAGATCTTTGCCATGGGGTTGGGACTGCTGGCGTTCTTTGTGGATCGTATGGAGCCGATGTTGGCAGTGGTATTTCTCATGGGCTTGCACTCGACCTTTTTCAGTCCGGCAAAGTACGGGATTCTTCCGGAAATGCTGCCTGAGAAAGATCTTTCCCGCGGCAACGGCCTGCTTGAGATGAGCACCTTCATGGCGATCATCCTCGGTACTGCATTCGGCGGCACAATCTATGAAGCATGGAAAGATCGCTTGGGTTGGATCGGCGCGATCCTGATTGCCACCGCCGTGCTGGGAACTATCACCAGCTTGAGAATCACCCGGGTGCCCCCCTCCGGCTCGTCGAAGAAATTCCTGATTAGCCCCCTCGCTGAAATCTGGGACGGCACCAAACGACTCTATACGGACCGGCCTCTCTGGCTCACCGTAATGGGAATATCCTACTTTTGGTTTCTCGGCGCATTTCTTCAAATGGTCCTTCCCCTGTTTGGAAAAGAAATCCTGCAGCTAGGCGAGACACGCATCGGACTGCTCTGGACTTTCGCCGCCGTCGGCATCGGTATCGGCAGTCTTGCGGCCGGTCGTTTGTCGGGCGACAAGATCGAACTGGGTCTGGTGCCGCTGGGCTCCGTAGGAATGGGAGCATTTTCGGTGCTGCTTTTTCTTTCTCAGCCTTCCTTCGATTTAGCAGCGATTTGCCTGGTGCTCATAGGATTCGCAGCCGGATTTTTTGCGGTTCCCCTCAATGCCCTATTGCAACAGCGTAGCGGACGGGAGGACAAGGGCCGGCTCATCGCGACGAACAACGTGTTCAACACCCTGGGCGTCCTGCTAGCTTCTGCCATGCTGTGGGGATTAGCCACTTGGCTCCATTTACCGGCGGATCAAATCATCCTGATTCTGGGACTCCTGACTTTTGTTTTGACGCTTTATGCCCTCTACCTTTTGCCCGACTTCTTCGTTCGCTTCATCCTCTGGATACTCACCCACACTTTATATCGCATTCGAATCGTCGGGCAGGAGAACATTCCGCTCCACGGTCCAGCCCTGCTGGTCTCTAATCACGTTTCCTTCGTCGATGCGCTTCTTATCGGCGCTTCCGTGCCGCGGTTCGTTCGGTTTATGCTACATCGTGAATACTACGATATCCGATGGCTCAACTGGCTTTTCCTCCTCATGAAGTCCATTCCGATCTCAGCGACCAACCCGCGCGATATCGTCCATGCGTTGCGGAGTGCTCGAAAAGAATTACAACAAGGCCAGGTGGTTTGCATCTTCGCCGAAGGCGCCATCAGCCGCATTGGGCATCTGCTGCCTTTCAAGCGCGGCTTCGAAAAGATCGTCCAGGGGACAGATTTTCCAATCATTCCCGTTCATTTGGACCAGCTCTGGGGCAGCATCTTTAGTTTCAAAGAAGGCCGTTTCTTTTGGAAGCGGCCGAAGCTGCTGCCATACCCCGTAACTGTTTCTTTCGGAGCGCCGCTCCCGTCTACAGCGACAGTACAAGAAGTCCGTCAAGCCGTGTTGGAACTGGAAAGCCAAGCGTTTGACTATCGCCGTGTCACACATGGCTTGCTTCACACTAGATTTATCCGGACGGCGAAGCGCCATTGGTCTTCATTCTGCATGGCGGACACCACCGGCACCGAGTTGTCCTTTGGGAAAACTTTGATCGGCAGCATGCTGCTTTCCCGCTGGGTGCGAAAGCATCGTTCAAACGACTCCATGGTTGGAATCCTGCTTCCCGCCTCCGCTGGTGGAGCGCTGGCTAACATCGCTGTGTTCTTGGCCGGAAAGATCCCGGTTAACCTGAACTTCACATCAGGGCAGGAAGCGATGAATACCGCGATCCGCCAATGCAATATCGACACTATTCTTACGTCTCGGGTTTTTTTGTCGAAGGCGAACGTTAGTGAAATGCCGGGGATGGTCTTTTTGGAGGAGATCCGAAAGAGCTTCACGTCGACCCACAAACTGCTGGCGTTCATGAGCGCGTTCCTCCTTCCAGGCAGAATGTTGGAGCGCCACTACGGCAACAATCACAAAACCCAGGAGATGGCGACCGTCATATTCTCGAGCGGCAGCACGGGAGCCCCCAAAGGCGTCATGCTGTCGCATCACAACATACTGGCCAATATCGAAAGCGTTTCCCAGGTGATCCATTTCAATCCCAGCGACAAGGTCATGGGCGTTCTCCCCTTCTTTCACTCCTTCGGTTTCAGCATTTCACTGTGGCTTCCTCTCATCGTCGGCTTTGGCGCGGTTTACCATCCCAATCCTATGGACGCTAAGACCATCGGTGAAACCGTACAGAAATACCAAGCCACCATTTTGATCAGCACGCCGACCTTTTACGTTGGATACATGAGGCGATGCACGGTTGAAGAGTTTGCCACGTTGCGCTACGTCATCGCCGGTGCAGAGAAACTGCGCGAACAGATCCGCAAAGCCTTCAAGGAAAAATACGGTCTAGATCTATTGGAAGGCTACGGCTGCACCGAACTGGCGCCCGTTGTCTCCGTGAATCTTCCCGACGTGGTCGATGCCCCGGAACCGCAGACGGGTCACAAGCCAGGTACGGTAGGTCACCCGATTCCCGGCGTCGCTGTCAGGGTTGTCGATCCTGATACGGGTCATCCCCTACCGGCCGGAACGGAGGGAATGCTTATCGCCAGAGGACCGAACGTCATGCTCGGCTACCTCGGCGAACCGGAACTCACAAAGCAGGCACTGCGGGATGATTGGTATATTACGGGTGATATCGCATCCTTGGACGAAGATGGTTTTATAACAATCACGGACCGCATATCACGGTTCAGTAAAATCGGTGGCGAAATGGTTCCTCATATGAAAATCGAGGAAGTCATCAACACGATACTCGGCGACGCAGCGAGCGTGGTGACGGCTGTCCCCGACGAGCAAAGAGGTGAAAAACTGATCGCCTTTTACAGTCGCAATGGCATGACCGCTGATGAATTGTGGGAAACACTCAATCGATCGGACCTGCCCAAGCTTTGGATACCCAAGCGAGAGAATATTCACTGCATCGATTCTATTCCACTGCTGGGATCGGGGAAAGTTGATCTAAAGCACGTTAAACGGCTAGCGATGGAAAAGGCAGGTGAGAAACCTACCAACTAGAGCATTGAACTACCCCGCTGCAAGCTTACGGGGTATCAGAACATAGCAATGAGAATTTATCCCAAAGGCGTCACCCCGAATGTTTTAATCGGGGGTCCAGTTCCGGTCTCGCCTGGATTCCCGATAGAAACATTCGGGAATGACGGACTCTAAGAGATCTGGGAATAGCACTTTTCGCAGCAAGCTGCGGGGAATCAAACCCGCAGTGATTGAACGCTTAGCAGGTGCATGGTAAAAGCGAACGACCCGGGAGGACCGAATGGATTTCCAGCGACTAGCAGATAAAGCTCTTCAAGGCATCATTCCCGACCGCGAGGAAATGAAAGCCGTGCTCAACGCGTCCGATGAACAGATCCCGGAGCTTGTCAGCGCGGCCTTCAAAGTGCGGCATCACTATTTCGGCAAACGGGTACAAATACACATGCTCCAGAACGCAAAAAGCGGCTTATGTCCGGAGGATTGCCACTACTGCTCTCAATCTTCCGTATCCGAGGCGCCCATCGATCGTTACCCATTCCTCTCGAAGGAACAGCTCTTGGAAGGCGCCAAGCGCGCCAAAGAGGCCGGCGCCGTCCGCTTTTGCATCGTTAATAGCGGGCGCGGTCCGACGAACAAAGAAATTCACGAAATTGCCGAAGCCGTCAAAGAAATTCGTGCAAAAGTCGGCATCAACATTTGCTGCTCCCTGGGCTTGATGAGCGAGGACAAAATCCGCACTCTCAAAGAGGTCGGTGTCGGGCGAATTAATCACAACCTTAATACCAGCCGTGAGCACCACCCGGAGATTGTAACCACTCACACCTACGACGACCGTGTGACCACCGTTCAGAACGTCAAATCGGCAGGCGTCGGCACCTGTTCAGGCGGCATTATCGGCATGGGTGAAAGCGACGACGACATCATTAATCTAGCGCTGACGCTCAGAGCCATGGATATCGAATCCATTCCCGTCAACTTTCTTCACTCCATTCCCAAGACACCTTTCGAGGCCAAGAAACAGCTTACCCCACAAAAGTGTTTGAAGACGCTTTGCCTGTTCCGCTTTGTCAATCCGAACAAGGAGATTCGAGTCGCCGGCGGCAGAGAAGTAAACCTGCGCTCGTTGCAGCCGCTGAGTCTCTACCCCGCGAATTCAATCTTCGTGAACGGCTACCTTACGACACCCGGTCAAGAAGCCTCCGACGCGCACCGCATGATCGAGGACCTTGGTTTCGAGCCCGACCAGCCCGCGGCTATTTAGCCGTCACCCAGGAGCCGCATCCGCCTACAGGCTGGCTCGCCACCACCCCCCGCCGCGCTCTCCCGCGCGGCGAGTCGATCTATTCCAAACGGCTTGAGAGCCCAAACCGGTTGCCAACGCAAGCCGACGGCGCCGCTCGCTGTGAGTTCGAGCGAGCGATGGGATCCGGAACACCTAGCGCGCCACCGACCGCTGCGCCGCCCAAGCCAGCCAACGCAACACCGGGATTTTCATCAACCAGAAAGCGATTGACAACTCACCGGGCTGGCGATATAGCTCCGATCAGAAAAAAAGGTTGTTTAAATTTCCTATACGTCAGCGCCTGGCTTGGTACGTTGACCGAATTCTAAAAGGCACCAAGCCACAAGACCTGCCCGTTGAAGCGCCAACATATTTTCAGTTCGTGATCAATTTGAAGACCGCCAAACAGATCGGCGTGACGATTCCGCCGAATGTGCTGGCGCGGGCGGACAGAGTGATTCGATGACCGAGCAATCTAAAAAAATCACAAATCGGATTTTGGGCGGCAAGGTGATCAACTGAAACCGGATACAGCACACGAGACGTCATATAGGAGAAGGAGAAAAATCCATGAAAAAAGCAACTTCCATATTATTCATTTTGGCCACACTGATTCTTGCTCCGGTCTATCTGGCCCACGCGCAGAAACAAGCAACGATACCACGGATGGGTCTTTTATACCTCGGTGCGCCGCCTCCCAACCCCGTCGTCGATGGGTTTATGCAGGGGCTGCGGGAACTCGGCTATATTGACGGGAAGAACATTATTATTGAGTACCGCTTTGCCGAGGGAAAGGAAGATCGTCTTCCTGAGCTTGCGACGGAACTGGTCCGACTGAAAGTCGATGCGATCTTTACTGCGGGCACACCAGCCATTTTCGCTCTTAAGCAAGCGACTAAAACAATCCCTATTGTATTCTTCAGCACTAGCGATCCGATCGCCACCGGCGTTGTCGCTAGTCTCGCGCACCCGGGTGGTAACATCACGGGCGTCTCTGCTCTAGCCTCCGACTTATGGCCCAAGCGGCTGGAGCTGCTTAAAGAAATCTCTCCCAAACTCTCCAGGGTGGCCATGCTTTGGAACAAAGGTAATGCCGGCATGGCACTCGAAGCAAGAGCGACCCAAGACGTAGCCGGGCCGTTGGGTGTAGCGTTGCAAGATCGAGGGATAAAAGAACTCAATGAGCTCGAAGGAGTTTTCGCAGTGATGACTAAGGATCGGCCAGATGCGTTCCTCGCCTTAATGGATCCGGTCCTCAATTCTCAACGCACGCGCATTCTAGATTTTTTAGCAAAAAATCGCTTGCCGGCGATATTCCAAAGCAGAGATTGGGTCGAAGCTGGCGGTCTTATATCCTATGGTCCGAGCTATCCGGAGTTATTTCATCGCATCGCCGTCCAAATGGACAAGATTCTCAAAGGGGCTAAGCCGGCTGACATACCCGTCGAGCAGCCAACAAAGTTCGAGCTGGTGATCAACCTCAATACAGCCAAAGAAATCGGTCTGACGATTCCGCCGAACGTGCTGTACCGTGCGGATAAGGTGATTAAGTGATTTTAGATTTTTGTCTACGGGGGCCGCTTCTAAATTACGGAGGAAAACAAATGCACAAGAAATTGCGCATTCGATTCGGAGTTTCTCTTTCCGATAATCCAGACTGCTCAAACGAGTCTTCGATATCGACATCGACCACTGCCCGAACTGCGGCGGCAGCTTAAAGATCATCGCCGCTATCTAGCTGTCAATATGCCACTAAACTGCGGGCTCATAGTTGGATAGGCCGCCACGCCGGCAGCAATTGCCAGAAAACGGGTCTTGACTTTCGCGTCGCAAGAGAGCGATACAGTTCGACAAGTAATCTTGCAAGTCGTGCAGAGCTGTCTAGGATAAGCGGCCAGCGACGGCGCGGTCTAAACAGCTCAGTTAATAGTTAACCAGAAGCTGGAAGCGGCCAGGTCGCATCGATAATGATTGCTAAGACGGCCCGAGTGCCGAAAATGAGCGCAACGATCTAAAGGAGTCCTGATGCCCCCGACGCTAGCGAACGGCAAGGTGTGTTACATCGAGATCCCCGCAGTCGACATCCATCGTTCGGCCGACTTCTACGCCAAGGTCTTCGGTTGGCGCATCAGGCAGCGCGGTGACGGTCACACCGCATTCGACGACACGACCGGTGAAGTAAGCGGGACGTGGGTGGTCGGCCGGAAGGCGTCGTCGGAACCGGGGCTGCTCCTCTACATCATGGTGGACAGCGTGGCCGCGACCGTCGACGCGGTCATTGCCCATGGAGGCGCGCTCGTGCAGCCGATCGGAGCGGATGCGCCCGAAGTGACCGCGAGATTCCGCGATCCCGCAGGAAACGTGATCGGCCTCTACAGGAACCTGGCCGTTCGACCTCTTCCGAGAAATAATGGATTCTGTCGAAGTCCTACGCGCCTTCCGTGAGAGATAGTGGGGACGCTGGCTAAC
>WNGE01006161.1_pt1 | contig 13405 bp, 13 predicted proteins | sample 5400651 | NCBI WGS metagenome assembly WNGE01 (sample SAMN13153370, study PRJNA577476) | soil metagenome | isolation source: 60 cm soil or saprolite under grassland replicate 2 | place: USA:California | collected 2016-06-15 | reverse complement strand
GGCGCATGGCCGCGGACCACCCGCACGCGCAGACCCATGCTCTCGATCTCGAGCTCGGCCAGATCGTGGGCCACCGCCAACTCCACGACCTGCTCGGGCGTCCACTGCCGTCCCGCCGCGCGGCGGGCCGCCCGCGCCTTGCCGGCCACGGGCCTAGCCCGCCGCCGCGACGCGGCCCAGATAGTCCCAGCTGCGAGTGTCGACCTTCACGATGTCCCCCTCGTTGAGGAAGAGCGGCACCTGGATCACCGCTCCCGTTTCGAGCGTGGCCGGCTTGTTGCCACCGGATGCCGTGTCGCCGCGGACGCCCGGGTCGGTCTTGACGATCTGGAGCTCGAGGAAGTTCGGCAGCTCGACGGTCACGGGGCTGCCGTCGATGAAGAGGATGTCGACCTCGGTATTCTCCTTGAGGAAGTCGCGGGCGTCACCGACCTCGTCCGCGGAGAGGGAAATCTGGTCGTAGGTCTCCGTGTCCATGAAGTTGTAGCGGTCGTCTTTGTACAGGTACTGCATGTGCTTCTCCTCGAAGTCGACGAGCTCGACCTTCTCACCCGCGCGGAACGTATTGTCGATCACCCGCCCCTGCCGCATGTGCTTGAGCTTGGTGCGCACGAAGGCGCCGCCCTTGCCGGGCTTGACGTGCTGGAAGTCGACGATGCTGTACGGCTGCCCGTCGAACTGGATCTTCAGGCCCTTCTTGAATTCCGCCGTGGACACCTGCATGGGGTTATAGTCCCTTTCGTTTCTGGGTCTTGGCTTTGAGCGCCTCTTCGAGGCGCGCGCGGGCCTGCATGTCACCCGGGTTCTTCCTGCTCAGGCGAAGAAAGATCAGTGCCGCGTCGTCGGCGAGCCCCTGCTCGAGGCAGAGCGTGCCCATGCTCGCCGTGACGAACGTATCGTCGCCCAGCACGCGACTGAGGGGTGAGCCCGCGTCCACGCGCCCTTCCGCTCCGAGCGCCTCCAGGAGCAGGCGCGACTCGCGATCTGCAGCGTCGAGCTTGACCACGCGCTCGAGGTGCTGCCGCGCCTCCTCCCAGCGGCCCGCCTTGCGATGGATCTCTGCGGCCATGCGATGGGCCTGCACATCCCGCGGACTCGCCTGCAGGATGACTCCAAGCTCGGCCAGCGCCGCCTCAGGATTGCCGTCGTCGAGGTGCGCCTTGGCCAGGATCAGGCGCGCCGTCGTGTAGTGCTGGAAACGCGCCAGCCCCTCCCGGCACAGATTGATGGCCTCACGCGTACGCCCGACCTTGCGATAGGCATCGGCCAGCGGGGCGAAAGCCAGGGAGGTCGGATCCCGCATGAGGCGCTCCTCGTATCGCCTGATGGCGGCCGCCGCCACGGGATCCTCGGCGATTGCCGCCCGGCCACCCTGGGGTATCGGGTTCGCCATGCGCTTCCTTTATAAGCGCCAAAACCCCCTAGAGTCAATGCGTTCCACCTCTTGGCGCCCTCGAAGTTGCTGGGTCCGATGTCCCGGGGGAAGCTCGCGTCAGCCGAGATCGGCTACGGCTTCCAGGATCGTCGCCAGGGGTACGTCATAGACGAGACGGAAGGCACCGATCTCGGGAGCGAGGATGAAGGGTACACGCCCGTCCTTGGCTTTCTTGTCTCGGCTCAGCGCTTCGATCACGCGCTCGGGAGGCTCGCCCACGCCACACACGGGCAGGCCCAGAGCGTCGAGGGCCGCGAGTTGACGCGCGCGCACGCCCGGCTTGGCGAGGCCGAGACGCTCGGCGATGCCGGCCTCGGCGGCGATGCCGAGGGAGACGGCCTCGCCGTGGGCGAAGCGCTGATACCCGGTGATGGCCTCGATGGCATGGCCGATCGTGTGCCCATAGTTGAGCACGTACCGGAGCTCGGCTTCCTGCTCGTCACGCTCGACCACGGAGGCCTTGAGACGGCACGAGCCCGCGACGATGCGCTCGAGCGCGGCGGGTTCCCTCGCCCGGAGGGCGGCCACGGCGCCCTCCACGTCCGCGAAGTAGGCGGCGTCGAGCACGATGCCGTGCTTGATCACCTCGGCCATCCCCGAGCGATACTCGCGCTCCGGAAGGGTGAGGAGCACGGCGGTGTCCGAGACGACGAGGCGCGGCTGGTGGAAGGCTCCGATCAGGTTCTTGGCGCGGGCGTGATCGATGGCCGTCTTCCCGCCGATGGACGCGTCCACCTGAGCGAGGAGCGTCGTCGGCATCTGGACGAAATTGACGCCGCGCATATACGTGGCCGCCGCGAAGCCTGCGAGATCGCCGACCGCGCCACCTCCCAGGGCCACCACCGTGGAGCCGCGGTCGAGGCCGGCCTCGAGAAAGCGGTCCCAGGTCGAAGCGGCCACCTCGAGCGTCTTGGCCCGCTCGCCCTCGGGCAGCAGCACCGGAGTGACGTGGAATCCCGCCTCGGCAAGGCTCCGCGACACCGCATGGCCGTGAAGCGACAAGATGGACGGATCGGTCACGAGGGCGACCTTGCCGCCGACCTTGAGACGGGCGAGCTCGGCTCCGGCGCCCGCGAGCATGCCCGCGCCGACAAGAATCCGGTACGAGCGTGGACCGAGGCGGACGGGGATGTCGATCATGGGGCCTGCCGCGGGAAGGCTACCAGCTCTTCAGGTAGTCGAGGTAGCCCTGATAGTTTCGCCGGATCTCCTCGACGCTGTCGCCCGCGAACTTCTCGAGGAAAGCCTCGGCCAGCACCAGCGCCATCATGGCCTCGCCCACCACACCCGCGGCGGGCACCGCGCAGACGTCGCTGCGTTCGACCACGGCTTCCACTGCCTCCTTGGTCGCCATGTCCACGGAGCGCAGGGGCTTGCGCAGCGTGGAGATCGGTTTCATGGCGGCACGCACGATGACGGGCTGGCCGTTGGTCACCCCGCCCTCGAGGCCGCCCGCGCTGTTGGAGCGCCGGTCGAAGCCGCCGGCGGCGTCGAAGAGAATTTCGTCGTGGACCTGGGAGCCGGGTCGCCGCGCGGCCTCGAAGCCCATGCCGATCTCGGCGCCTTTGATGGCGTGAATGGAGCAGAAGGCTCGGGCGAGCCGGCCGTCGAGCTTGCGGTCCCACTGCACATACGAGCCCAAACCGACGGGGCAGTTGAGGGCCACCACCTCGAAGACGCCACCCAGCGTATCGCCGGCCGCCTTCGCCTCGTCGATGGCCTCGATCATGGCGCGCTCGCTCGCAGGATCAGCGCAGCGGACTTCGGATGCTTCCGCCCGCGTCCGGATCTCCTCCCAGGGCGTTTCCAGCGGACCGATGTGCACGCCGCCGATCTCGGTCACGTGACTCAGGACGGTAATGCCGAACTCACCAAGGAGGCGCTTGGCCACGCCGGCCACGGCCACCCGCGCCGTGGTCTCGCGCGCGCTCGAGCGCTCGAGGACATTGCGGATATCGCGATGCCCGTACTTCATGGCCCCGGCCAGGTCGGCATGCCCGGGGCGGGGCCGGGTCACCGCCTTGGCCGCCGTCCCCGACGGCGGCTCGTCCACGGACATGGTGTGCTTCCAGTTCTCCCAGTCCCGGTTCTGTATGGTGAGCGTGATGGGACTGCCGAGAGTCATACCCCAGCGGACGCCGGAGGAGATATGGGCCTGGTCCCGTTCGATCTTCATGCGCCCGCCGCGGCCGTAGCCGCGCTGCCGGCGCCCTAGGTCCTCGTTGAGCTGTCCTTCGGTCAGCGGAAGGCCGGCGGGCACACCGTCTATGACGGCAGTGAGGGCCTCGCCGTGGGACTCGCCGGCCGTGAGGAAGCGAAATGCCACACCGGACCGTACTACCTGGGGGCGATGGGAGTCAAGTCGATGCCCGCGCCTCCCTGTCCGATGACGAGCGACGGGGTGACGAAGACGACGAGCTCGCGGCCGGTCTCGCTGTTCTCCTTCTGCTTGAAGAGCCAGCCGATGATGGGGATATCGCCGAAGATCGGCACCTTGCGCACGTTCACCGTGGTCAGCCCCTGGGTGACGCCGCCGATGACGAGTCGGTCGCCGTCTTTGATCAGGACCTGGGTTTCCGCCTTACGCTTGTTGATGACCGGCACGGTTATGCCTACGGCCACCGGGATGTTCTCCCCGCGCGAGTTGTTCTCCACCAGGACGATCATCTTGATCTTGGTGACGACGTTGGGACCGATTTGCTCCCGGACCACGGTGGGGAGGACATCGAGCTTGAGCACCGCCTCCTTGAACTGGATCTGGGTACCTGCCGAGCTCACCGTGGCGTAGGGAACTTCCTCGCCGAGAGAGATCGTGGCCTTCGAGTTCTCCACGGTGACGATCTCCGGCCGGGCGAGCGTGCGCGCCTTGCCTTGGGCGGCGAGCGCCTGCAGGGCAAGGTTGATGTTGTAGCTGCCCGACACGAACCCAAAGGAGATGCCGCCTGCGGGCGCTCCCTGCGCGGCGGCGCCCGGCAGTGCGGCAAAGGGCAGGTTGACTACATTGCCGCCGAGGGGGAGGCCAGTGGTGGCCGACACCGGGAGGAGGTTGGTGAGGGTCAGGTTGGGGTTGTTCGGCGTGAACTGGGGGGCGATCCCGCCCGTATTGACCACGGTGCCGTCCGGAAGGACGACGCCCGCCCCCGCGGGCACGCTGAATCCATTCTTCGTGGTCACGGTCTGGAAGCCCTGGCCCACGATCGTGGTGTGGTTGTTGATGTTCCCCGCCCCCGCGCCGCCCCACTGGACGCCGATGCCCTCGTAGGCGCTGCGGTCGAGAATTTCCATCCGCGCCTCGATCTTCACCTGCGGCAGCGGCACGTCGAAGCGCTCGCGGATGAGTTTCTTGATGCGCTCGATGTCGGCTTCGTAGTGACGGATGAAGATGCTATTGGTCGGCTTGTATGCCTGGATGGTGATGCCTTTGGCGAGCACGTCCTGGCTCACGGACACGACCTGCTGGCTCCATGGAGTCTGGACCGCCGGCGGGTACGGGATACCGGGCTCGGGCAGCCTGCCGAGGGCCGGGTTAGGCGGAGACTCTCCCACGACGGTAGGATTCATCGGGACGCTGCTGATTATCGGCGCCCCTGATACCGGCACGCTACCGGAAGGTGGTATGCCCAGGATGCCCTGGAGCGTCCTGGCGACGAGCTCAGGGTCAGCATAGGAAAGGCGGACGGTCTCCTCCTTGAGGGGGCCGCGTGCCTTGGCTTCGGCAATGGAGGCGTCGGACTGGAACTTCTTGCTGGTTGCCTCGGCTTCCTTGAACTCGGCGTCGGCCCTCCGGGTGCGGGCATCCGTCTCCGCCTTGACCAGGGCATCCTGCATCCGGGCCTGTGCCTCCCGTTCCTTGGTCAGCTGATCGGTGGAGACGATCCGGATAATCCCGTTGCGGTCAAGCCGCTGGAGGCCCCGTGTCTCGAGAATGGTGTTGAGCGCCTGCTCCCAGGTGACATTGTGCAGCGAAACGGACACCTTGCCCTTGACGTCGTCGCCGGCCACGATATTCCGTCCGCTCTCCGCGGAGAGAATACGTAGCAGGTTGACGATATCGGCGTCCTTGAAGTCGAGCGAGATGAGCCTCGACTCCCCTGGCGCTCGCCCGCTCGGCGGCGGCGGGCCAGGCGCGGGCGGCGGCGGGGGCGGCGGGGGCGGCGGGGTTGGAGGTCTAGGACTCGGGACGGGCGTCGGTCCGGGCGCGGGCGCGGGGCCGGGAGCCGGCGCCTGGGCGATCCTCAACGGCGCGGGCTCAGGTTCGGAGGTGGTGAGCGGCGTCAGAGTCACCGTAGCCATGGCCTGCTGCGTGGTCACAGGCTCCGCCCTCGCAAGGTCGGTCGCCTGCGCTTCCAGGCGCGGCTGCGACAACTTTGTGACGGCCGGAGCGTCCAGAGCCAGGGCCGGCACGAGAGGCTTGGCCTTGACCTGAACCACCTTCTGGGCCGGCTTGTCGATCTGGGCGGTCCCGGCCGGCTCCAGGACGACGGAGAGCCCATCGGGTCCCTCGTCGATGCGATATCCGACCTTGCGAGTCAACTCCACCACGATCCGCGTGATGCCGGCTCTGAACTGGCTGCCGCGTACCTCTCGCACGGGCTCCGCGTCGGACTTGAGCGGGGGCTTGTTCCAGGTATAGGTCGTACCCGGCAGGTCGATGACGAGGCGGTGGGGGGAGTCGATGTAGCTCGACTGGAATTTCGCCGGACCGCTGGTCTTGATCCGTACGGCGACGCCGTCGGCCATCCGGTCCACGCTCACCGAGGACACCTGAACGGCCGGGTCCGACACCTGCGCGGTTCCGACGCCCGCAGTGATAGAGACCAGGAGCAGCAGCAATCCGACGATAGGTGCCAAGGGCTTCATCCGGCGATCACCCCTTCCGCGGATCTCGATCCGCATGTCAGTCCATGACCAGGCGCAAGGTCACCGTGGTGGCTTGGCCAGGTTGCGCCGCGACCGCGAAAGTCACTGTCGTGGCAGTGATGCCGGTCACCCGTCCGTTGCCGAGGCCGTCTCCGCTCTTGAGGATGTAGCCGACGCCATCAGGTCCTTCGACGAGGGCCAAGTTTCCCTGGGGAGCGCGCACGATTCCTACCAGCTTGGCCGCAGTCACGTTGACGCCCTTGGCCTCGCCGGCCAGCGATACCGGTGAGAACGGGTCACGCCGGCCCTTGGCGTCGTACGCCAAGGGTGGAAGCGCTCGGCCCGCTCCGGGATCCAGGGGCCGCACCGCGGCGGCTCCTGGCGCTGCCGGCGCCGCGGGCGTGGCGGCCGGGGTCGGGGGCTTGGGAGGAGCCGTTGGAGGCTCGGTTCCGCTGCAGCCACCGAGCAATGCCGCCGCCGTGAGCGCCCCGAAGTTTCGCAGAAGCGTGATCGGGAGCAGCCTCATCGTGTCGCTCCCCCGGGAGCCGGCGCGGGGGGCGGCGGGGGAGCAGGAGGCGCTGGTGCGCCGGGCCGGCCAGGCTTGGCCGGGGGCGGGGGCGCGCCCTCGGGCCTGAAGACAAAGGTGGCCAGGGTCAGGTCGGCCCGGACAGTGCCGGGTCCCCGATCTTTGCCGACCATCCGGAAGTCCCCGAGCGACACAATGCGAGGCATCTGTCCCACTCGCTGCAGGAACGCCCCCATCTGGTGATAGGTACCCTCGGCCGTAACGGCGATCGGCACCTCGGTCAGCACGTCGCGGTCCTCGGCCGGCTTGGGCTGGAAGAGGGCCACGTCGAGGCCGGATTGGGTGGCGAGGTCCGACACCTGCCGGTAGACCTGCGGGATCTCACGCTCTTGGGGCAGGCGCTCCTTGGCCGCGTCCAGTCGCTTGCGAAGGGCCTCGGCCATGGCCCGGAAAGGCCGCAGATTGGCCTCATCGGCTTTGGCTTTCAGCACTTCGGCGCGCCGCACCTCGTTCTCCTGGAACAGGGTGTCTCGTTCCGCTCGGGCCCCGGAGATGAGGAAGAAGTATCCGAGCGCGCCCACGATCACGAGCACCATGGTGCCGAAGATGATCTTGTGCTGCGGAGGTGCGTTGATGATCGGATCGAAGGCGCCCACGATCAGGGCTCGAACCGCGCGACCACCTCGAAGGTGATCATGCGTGGTGATTTGGTGAGGTCCTGCTTGGCGTCGACGATGTCGACGTCCCTGAACTTGCCGCTGGCTTTCAGGTTGGACATGAAGTCGGAGAGGGAGGTGGCACTATAGGTGCTGCCGGCGAATTTCAGTTGCGTACCCTTCTCTTCCATGCGGGTCAGCCAGAGATCCTTGGGCAACTGGTCGGCTACGGCGTCGAGGAGGTAGACCGGCCGCGTGGCCTGACGGGCCACGACATCGATGGCATTGACGCGTCGCTCGAGGGCTTCTTTGTCGCGCCGGAAGCGCTGGCCCTCGGCAATGACGACCTTGAGCTGGTCTGCCTGCTTCTTGTTCTCGGCGATCTCAGTGTTCAGCCGCCTGATCTCGGCCGAGAGGATCCACCAATACCCGCCTACGATGAGGAGCAGGCCGAGGCCGGCCACGCCGAAGAGCATGCCCAGGTTGAAATCGGGAACGGCGAAGGCCTTCTTGGCCGACGGTGGCGCGAGGTTGATGCGTATCATGCGTTCTTGTCCCCGGCCCGACGTAGCCCGAGCCCCACGCCGACGGCCAGCAGCGGGCCTGCCTGCTCGAGCTCTTCGGCCGAGAACTGACCGGCCTCTTGTCCCACGCGTTCGAGGGGCCGGGCGATCTCCACCGGCACGCCCCACGACGAGGAGAGGAACTCATCGATTCCCGCGAGGTGCGCGCAGCCACCCGACAGCACGATGCGACCGATGCGCTCCGATTCCGCCGTCGAGGCGAAGTAGTCGAAGGTGCGCTGCACTTCGAGGGAGAGATCGCGTGACACCGCCTCGAGGGCGGGCACGAGATCGTCCCAGGCGACGCCGACGTCCTGGCCATGCTTGGCCGCCTCAGCCTTCTCGAAGGAAATGTCGAGACGCTGGGCGATGGCCTGAGTGTAGTGGTGCCCTCCGAACGGAACGTCGCGGGCAAAGATGGAGGCGCCGTCCCTGACCACATTGGTCTTCATTACGCTGGCTCCGATATCGATGAGGGCCACCGCCTCTTCCGAGGACTCGGGATGGTTCAGCTCGTACTGGTTCTGGATGGCGAAGGCGTCGAGATCCACCACGAGGGCCTCGAGCCCTGCCTGCTCCACCACGGCGACGTACTCGAGGATCTTGACCTTCTTCACCGCGACGAGCACCACGGACATGGAGTTGGACGACTCCCCAACCACCTGGTAGTCGAGAAAGACATCGTCGACGGCGAAGGGAATGTGGTGCTCCGCTTCAAGGGTGATGGCGTCGGCGAGCTCTTTGGCCGTGACCTTGGGCAGAGGGACCCGTTTCATGATGGCTTCGCGGCCTGAGACGGAGATGACGGCGGCGGTGGCCTTGATGCCGGCCTTCTGCACGCACTCCCTCACCGCGTCGCTGACGAGCCCCGGCTCCTTGATGCTTCCTTCGCTGATCACGTCGTGCGGCAGAGGAACCTGGGCGAAGGCGGTCAGCCCCCACCCTTCCTTACCCTCGGTGAGCTCGATGACCTTGACGGAGCTGGACCCGATATCAAGTCCAAACGTCGAGGGCTTTTTCCCCATTCCGAACCTGCCCATTGTCAGCTCCCGATCTGCGGGTTGACTGCCCGCCAGTAAAAAAACACCGACGCACCTAGTACCTTATAACGACGGCCAGAGGTTAGTGTCAACACTTTGACGCTACGAAATGAAGGGGCGACGTCCCTCAGGGACACCCCCTGTGGGGTTTTTAGGGGTCTGGGTCGCTCCGATACGAGCCGGCTTTTATCCTCCAGCCGGTGGGAACCGTGCCGTCGCCGTCTCGGGCCGCAGCGCAATCGAACCGCAAAGCGGCGCCGCCGCCCGTCCTGGAAAAGCTCACGCCGCCGCCGCCGAGGCCCGCGGCGACCACCTGGCCTTCGATACCGCCGGGGGCTTCGCCACGATAGGTGAATCCGTCCATGGCATACGCCAACCCACGTATACGGGCGTCGCCAGAAACCTCCAGGGCGCCTGCGACCACGAGCCAGCCTTTGAAGCCTCCGCCCCGAATCTCCACTCGGGCCATCTGGTCGGCGGGAGTCGAGCCGGTGACGGGCCCGCCGGTCGAGGTGTCGACGAATACCAGGCCGTCGGGGGCGGGATGGGAGGAGTCGAAGACGACAGCGCCTTGATAGTAGGTGCCGCGCGCGCGGGCCAGTCGCTTGAGGGCGAGGAGGTCGGCGGCTTCGAAGCTCCACGCGGTCGCCGTCCCCGCCGGCTGTCCCTGCTGGTAGTCGCCGGCTTCGTTCGGCACCCCGTTGCCGTCGGGACCCAGAATCTGGGCTCCGGGCGCCAGGCTGGCCGTGCCACTCGACCATGCGCCCCATTTGCCGCCGCAGCGCAGATCGGCCCGCGAATCGACGGTCACCGCGTCGTCGAGCGTCAGATCGCCGATCGCGCAGAGCGCGCAGGGAGCGATTTCCGCGGGTATCCGGACACGCCACAGGATGGCCGTGACGCGGCGCTGGCCCTTGGGGCGCAGATCATCGCCATTGTCAGTCGGCGCCCAGCCGACCGACACGACCTGACGCTCGTTCGGAGCGGCGCCCGGGCTCACGGTGAGACGAAACCCGCCTGCCGTAATCCCGTCGGTGGCGAGGGCGATGAGACGGCTGCCGTCGTAGGGCGCGGGCACCGTGCCCGGTAGAGGGTAGGGCAATCCATCAGGGGCGTCGGGGCGCTGAACGGCCCATAGCGCGCGCTCGATACCCGCTTCGGCCAGCGCGTGAGCCTGAGCGGAGAGGAGCTGGTTGGAAGCGATGATCGGCTCCGTCGTCGACATCGTGACCAAACTGATGAGCAGGGAGGCAAGCAGGGCCAGCGTGATAGCGGCCAGGGGCAGCGCGGCGCCCCGCTCGTCGCTCTCGATCAGGCGCACGAACGGTTCACCGCTGGGCAGTGAGGGTCGTGAGGGAGACGGTCTTGCTGTCCGTCGCTATGCCCAACGCCGTGATGGGCCGGTACGCCACCGTCACGGTGATCTGACGCAGGAAGGGAGAGGTAACGGCGCCGCATCCCGGCGGCACGTCGCATTCCACCATCCGAACCTGACGGGCATAGCGCGCGTAGGGGTCCGGCAGGGCCGGTTCGTCGGGGAAACTGAGATCACCGAGGACTGATCCGGCTCGCCACCCGACCACGCGAATTTCTTCCATGCGCGCGGCGGCAAGGAAGGTGGCCGTGGAGAGCTGCGCGCCCTCGCTCACCGCCATCACCGCGACGGGAATTCCCGACGCGAAGGCGGTGAGGCCCAGAGCCACGACCGCGAGAGCGGCAATGACCTCGAGCAGCATCAGACCTCAGGGGCCGACGGTGACGCGGCCCGAGGCCGACACGGTGACCTTCAGGCTACGGCTGCCGTGGGTAACCGTGATGGTCGCGGCCGGAGTCGCGGCACCAAGGTTGCTGAAGATAGGGTTGGCGGTCGTCGTCAGGGTAACGCCGCTGTGCCCGACCCCGTGGCCCGAAGCGTCGGTGGTTGCGCCCAGCAGTACCGTGCCCGCGCAGGTGCCCTGACGGTACTGCGGTGCACTGATTCCGATGCTCACGCAGACGCTCTGGTTACGCTGGATGGCCATCTGCCGGCCGAGATTCAGTTGCGCGGCGACGTCGGTAGCGGCCGCGCGTACCTGGGCCGACTGATAATAGCTGAGGAAAAACGGCAAGGAGAGCACGCAAACGGTTCCAATCACGGCGATGACGATCGTGAGCTCGGCCAGGCTGAAGCCGCCGTGCCCTCGTCCCCTATTCAGCGTGGAGGGCACGATGCTCGTGGCCGACCGGGTGGCGTTCATGGGAAATCCGAGAGCAAGAACAGGGCCAGGGGACGTCGATATGCGGGAGCGGAGCTAGCCAAAGAAACGACCCAGGTACCATTCGAGAAGGTCGTTCCCCCACAGAAGGCTGAGGACAGCGCCCAGGGCCAAGAACGGTCCGAAGGGAACGGGGTCCTTGCGACCCTTGCTTCCTGTAGTGAGCAGGGCAATGGCCACCGCGCCTCCGGCAAAGACTCCGAGAAGAATGGCGAGCAAGACCAGTTTCCAGCCGAGGAAGGCGCCCATCATGGCCCCCAGCTTCATGTCGCCGCCGCCCATGCCGCCGCCGCTGGCCACGATGATCACGAAGAAGAGCCCTCCTCCGACGACAATGCCCAGCACGCTGTCGAGCCAATGTGTCGGATGGAGGGCGATGCTCACGGCAGCTCCCGCTATGATGCCGGGCAACGTAATCACGTCGGGAATCAGCTGGTGGTCGAGATCGATAAACGTGATGGCCACGAGAGCCGCGAGCAGAAGCAGGGCCGGAGCGAGATCGAGCGCGGGTCCGAACCGATAGGCCGTCAGGCCGAACAGGATCGCCGTTGCCAACTCCACCGCCGGGTAGCGCCAGGAAATTGTGGCGCCACAGCTGCGGCAGCGGGCTCGGAGCCACAGCCACGAGAGCACCGGGACGTTGTCGTACCAGCGAATCGATGCTCCGCACGCCGGGCAGGCCGAGCCCGGGTGTACAGGGCTGCGACCTTCCGGAAGCCGGCCAATCACCACATTGAGAAAGCTGCCGATGACGAGACCGAAGAGGAAACAGGCTTCCTCGAGGAACAAAGGCGGCAACACAGCGTCAGTGTACAGGAGTGTATTCTCGCGAAGACCACGATACGGATCTGGATAGATAACGAGGGAGGGGTGTGATCCCCTCCCTCGTGCTTGGAGGTTGAGAGGGTGAAGCGTCTACGGCACGGCGATAGTCGTGCCGTCTCCGGTCGCGCCGACGGAGAACGTTCCGGCGCCCGCGTTCGGCGTGTAGGTATATGAGCTACCCCAAGCCGGCGAGCCGCCCGGAGGTGGTAGGGGGATGGTGCCCATGAAGGGGCCCGCGGTCTGGTTCAAGCCGTTGGTAACCTGGGAAGTGAGGTCGGTCAGCGCGGTCGGCAGCGCGCCCATGTGGGACGTGTACAGGCTGACGGCGGATGCCAGCGTCCTCGCGTCGGCCTGAGCCTTGGCGATACGGGAGCGAGACTGGACATTGGCGTAGAGAGGAATTGCGATGGCCGCCAGAATGCCGATGATGGCGACCACGATCATCAGCTCGATGAGCGTGAAGCCGCGCTGGTTACCAGCTACCTTTCTTTTCTTTTTCCAGAACATTGTCATCGTCTTTCCCCTGTTCAATATGTGGGCTCTAGAAGCCCATAGAAGAGTGCATTTTCCTGAAGACGGGAAATTGCATCCTCGGTGCCAAGACCTTCTTGTTGATAACGGCATGACTTATCAGCTATTTAGAAGCTGACAGTGACTCAGCAGGTCTTGGACTCTTGGATGGCGGATATCAGCATGACAACAATTGTCACTCTAAGTGTCAAAGATGGTCGCGGGAAGGAGGCTCAGGGATCTGACTCGGCCCGTAAAGCGAAAACGGGGGGAGGCTTGGGCCTCCCCCCGTCGATCGCGGCGCGCCTCGTAGCGCGTGCTTACGGTACGCTGATTGTGGTGCCGTCGCCCGTCGCGGCGACCGTAAACGTTCCGGCACCGGCGTTCGGCGTGTACGTGTATGAGCCGCCCCAAGCCGGCGAGCCACCCGGAGGCGGTACCGGGACGGAGCCCATGAAGGGACCCGCGAGCTGGTTCAAGCCGTTGGTAACCTGGCCGGTGAGGTCGGTCAGCGCGGTGGGCAGCGCACCCATGTGGGCCGTGTAGATGCTGATCGCGGATGCAAGAGTACGCGTATCAGCCTGTGCCTTCGCGATGCGGGCACGGGTCTGAACGTTAGCGTAGAGAGGAATCGCGATGGCGGCCAGGATGCCGATGATGGCCACCACGATCATGAGTTCGATGAGAGTGAAGCCGCGCTGGTTGCCCAGCACTTTCCGCTTCTTATGCCACAGG
>WNGE01014628.1_pt1 | contig 13407 bp, 14 predicted proteins | sample 5400651 | NCBI WGS metagenome assembly WNGE01 (sample SAMN13153370, study PRJNA577476) | soil metagenome | isolation source: 60 cm soil or saprolite under grassland replicate 2 | place: USA:California | collected 2016-06-15 | reverse complement strand
CAGTGGTTTGCTTGCTTCCCGAATGGATGATTGCGGGCATCCATCTCGACCATCTGGGCTGGGGAATTGGATCCTGGTTTGACCGCCACTTTCCGGTGTGGTTCCTGAAGGGCTTGAGCGTGCAGTTTTATTTTGGTGGAACGTCTCTCTTGATCGTTGTTGGCGTGGCCATGGACACCGTGCAGCAGCTTGAAGCGCAGCTCGTCATGCGCAACTACGAAGGGTTCGCTCGTAAGGGTCGTTTGCGCGGCCGGCGGTAAAGGAGACGAGCGGGGGTGGCTCCGGATACTCGGCACCCAGCCAAGCCCATCATGGAGCGCGGCGACCTGGTTCCCGATTCCCTGGTGCTCAGAATGATCAGGGAACGCATCGAACGGCCGGATTGTTCGCACGGTTTCGTGTTTGACGGGTTTCCGCGGACCGTGGCGCAGGCGCAGTACCTGGGTGTTCTGCTCCGGCAGCACGGGTACAGGCCGCCGCTGGTCGTGCACTTCGCGCTTGACCCGGCGCTGGTGCTGCGGCGCATCACCGGCCGGCGCATGTGCAAGGTGAGAGGCGAGATTTACAATATTTACGAGCGCCCGCCCAAGGTGGAAGGACGTTGCGATAGCGATGGCGGCGAGCTGGAACAGCGGCCGGACGACCGGGAAGAAATTGTCGGGCCGCGGTTGCAAGCGTACGAAAAGCAAACCGCGCCACTGGTGGCGTATTACCGGCGGCTGGGCCGCTTGCATGACGTGGACGCTTCGAAGAGCGTGGAAGAAGTAACGCAGCGGGTGCTCGAGATTGTGCGCGGAGCGCGACAGCCGGCCCACTGAGGGCCGCCGGCAGGAACAATGGCGATTCACCTGCGAAGCGCAGAAGAGCTCGAGAAAATGCACCGCGCCGGGCTTCTCGTGCACGAGGTTTTAGCTGCGCTGCGAAAAGCGGTGAGGCCGGGCGTCACGACGATGGACCTCGAGAAGCTGGCCGGGGAAAAAATTGCCGGCAGGCCGGGCAAGGCGGCGTTCAAGGGATATCGCGGTTATCCCTGCGTCTTGTGCACGTCGGTGAACAGCGAGATCGTTCATGGGATTCCGTCACCGAAGCGGAAGCTGCGAGAAGGCGACATCGTCTCCATCGATTTCGGGATGGAAGTGGACGGCTACTACGCGGATTCGGCGGTCACGGTTCCAGTCGGGCGGATTCGGCCGGAAGTCCAGAAGCTCCTGGAGGTGACCCGCGAATCGCTGGACCGTGCGATAGACAAGATGCGCGCGGGCAACCGCCTCGGCGATGTGGGCCACGCGGTGCAGAGCTGGGTCGAGCAGAACGGGTTTTCCGTGGTGCGGGAGTTTGTCGGGCACGGCATCGGAACGAAGATGCACGACGAGCCCAACTTGCCGAACTACGGCGACGCGGGACACGGCGCGCGGCTGCAAGAAGGTATGGTTATCGCCGTCGAGCCGATGGTCAATGCGGGCCGCCCGGAAGTGCGGATGCGCGACGAGTGGGTGGCGGAGACGGCGGACGGCAGCCCCTCGGCGCACTTCGAGCACACCGTGGCGATTACCGCCAACGGGCCGTGGATTCTGACCAGGCCGAAAGAGCTGACTGGACCGTCGTGGTAGGGGAACGAACAGGAGACTATGGCGAAGCAGTTCGACGATAAAAAGAAAGGCGACTCGGGAAATCCGAAGGAGGACGCCATTGAAGTCATGGCAACGGTGATCGAGCCGCTGCCGAACGCGATGTTTCGCGTTGAGCTGGAAAACAAGCACCAGGTTCTGGCGCACGTTTCCGGCAAGATGCGCAAGAATTTCATCCGCATTCTGGCGGGAGACAAAGTCGCGGTGGAGCTCTCGCCTTACGATTTGACGCGCGGCCGGATTGTGTACCGATATAAGTAAAGGGCGAATTTTATTTCGGCATTTTGGAGCAGGAGCGAGGAGCAGAGCGGCATGAAAGTACGGGCATCGGTGAAAAAGATTTGTGACAAGTGCAAGGTAATCCATCGGCGCGGCGTGGTGCGGGTGATTTGTGTCAACCCGAAGCACAAGCAGCGCCAGGGATAAGGACGTTCTTAGGAGAATGGTATGGCACGTATTGCAGGTGTAGATCTTCCAGTGCAGAAGCGCCTCTGGGTCGGACTGACCGCGATCTACGGGATCGGGCAGGAGCGCGCGCGGAAAATCGCGGCGAAGGCGAACGTCGATCCCACGAAAAAGATTCGTGAGGAAGGCCGCGTGGAAGGCGATCTCCGCAAGGAGATTCAGATGAACATCCGCCGTCTGATCGAAATTCAGGCGTACCGCGGGATCCGGCACCGCCGGAACCTGCCGGTGCGTGGCCAGCGCACGCATACCAACGCGCGCACCCGCAAGGGTCCGCGGCGCGGCGCGGTGGCGGCGAAGAAGAAGGTCATGGGCAAGAAGGGTTAGTTCGAGTTTGTAGGGGCGCAGCATGCTGCGCCCCGGTTTGGCAAGCTTTCAATTCTTGGCTGAAGAAGGAATGGAGTGAATCGTGGCAAAAGAACCGAAGGCCGCTGCTGGAACGCCGGAGACCGGAGCACCGGCAAAACCGGCAGCGGCGGCAAAGCGCAAAAAAGAATTCAAGAAGAAGCGTGAGCGCCGCACCGTTCCGCACGGCCTGGTGCACATCGCCGCGTCGTTCAACAACACGCAGATCACCATCACGGACACGGATGGGCGCACCGTGTGCTGGTCCTCTGCGGGCGCGATCGGCTTCAAGGGTTCGCGCAAAGGCACGCCTTACGCGGCGCAGCAGGCTTCTCTGGCTGCCGCCGGCGTGGCGCGCGACCAGTACGGCATGAAGAGCGTCGAAGTGCGCGTGAAAGGTCCTGGCTCGGGACGCGAGTCCGCCGTGCGCGCGCTGGCCTCCGCGGGATTGCACATCGTCGTGATCCGCGATGTCACCCCGATTCCGCACAACGGCTGCCGTCCGCCGAAGCGCCGCCGCGTTTGATGCGTGCAGTCGTGAAAAACGATTTTGAAAGTTTTGGGAAGGGAGAATAGAAGTTGGCAAGACACCGAGATGCAGTCTGTCGCCTATGCCGCCGGGAAGGGCAGAAGCTGTTTTTGAAGGGCCTGCGTTGCTTCACGGAGAAGTGCGCGATCGAAAAGCGCAACTTCGTTCCGGGACAGCACGGGCAGTCGCGGCGCCCGAAGGTCGCGGGTTACGGCCTGCAATTGCGCGAGAAACAGAAGGTCAAGCGCACCTACGGGCTGCTCGAGCGGCAGTTCCGCAATTACTTTGAGAAGGCTGTGCGGTCCAAGGGTCCGACGGGCGAAAACCTCATCATCATGCTCGAGCGCCGGCTCGATAACGTGGTGTGGCGCGCGGGCCTGGCGTCTTCGCGTTCGCAGGCGCGGCAGCTCGTGTTGCACGGCCACGTACGCGTGAATGGGAAGAAGGTCAACATTCCGTCGTACCTCGTCAGCGTTGGCGAGGAAGTGGCCATCAAGGAAAAGATGCACCAGAATGCCATGGTGCTCGAAGCGCGCAACGTGGCGCAGAGCCAGAGCGGCGTGCCCTGGCTCGAACAAGAGCGCGAACACTTCAAGGCCAAGGTTGTGGCGCTGCCGAAGCGCGAGGACGTGCAAACGCCTCCGATCAACGAACAGCTCATCGTCGAGCTGTATTCGAAGTAGCCTGCCCCGGCACAGGCGGGCTGGTCAGAATTCAGGATTAGGGGGCCGTTTTCATTGGCTCCCAGAAGGAAGGAACACGATGTGGAAGGGTTTTCAAAAGCCGAAGCGTCTTGCCTCCGAACTGGAATCGCTCACGGAGAAGTACGGGCGGTTTTCCGCGCAGCCATTTGAGCGCGGCTGGGGCACGACGGTGGGAAACGCGCTGCGCCGCGCGCTGCTCAGCTCGATTGAAGGCGCGGCCATCACCGCGGTGAAGATCGAAGGGGTGCTGCACGAGTTTTCTTCGATTCCCGGAGTGGTCGAGGACGCCACAGACATCATTCTCAACTTGAAGCAGGTGCCCATCAAACTGAATACCGATCTGCCGAAGACGATTTACCTGAACGTCGAGCAGTCGGGGCCGGTCACCTCCGCGCAGATCGAGGAAGACGCGGACTTCGCGGTGCTCGATAAGAGTGTGTACATCGCCACGGTCAGCGAAGGCGGCAAGCTCCAGATCGAGATGCGCGCGAAGAACGGCCGCGGCTACGTGGCCGCCGACCGCAATTACGACGAAGACCTGCCGATCGGCTACATCCCGGTCGACAGCGTTCACTCGCCCGTGCGCAAGGTCAACTACTCGGTCGAAGCCGCGCGTCTCGGCCAGATGACGGACTACGAAAAGCTGATGATTGAAGTGTGGACCAACGGCGCCATCACACCGCAGGACTCCATCGGCCTCGCCGCGAAGCTGGTGAAGGACCACATGAGCATCTTCATCAACTTCGAAGAGCCGATTGACACCATTGAAGCGCCGCAGGACATAGTCCACGACCCGCGCCTCGAGCACCTGGACCGCTCGGTCGAAGAGCTGGAGCTTTCTGTGCGTTCCTACAACTGCTTGAAGAACGCCAACATCCAGACCATTCGCGAGCTGGTGCAGAAAAGCGAAAACGAAATGCTCAAGACCAAAAACTTCGGCCGCAAGTCGCTCAACGAAATCAAGGACATTCTCGTGAAGATGGGCTTGGCCCTGGGAATGAAATTCGACGAGCACGGCCGCATCATCTGGCCGCCGCTTCCGAGCCAAACGGCCGCGCCGACGCCGGAAGACACCGTCGGACTCTAATCGGCAAGGGACACTGAAGCGATGCGACATCTCAATTCAGGATCAAAACTAGGACGAAATCCGTCTCACCGCCGCGCCACGCTGCGCAGCCTTGTCACTAACTTGTTCGAGCACGGGCGGATTACAACCACCCTGACGCGCGCAAAAGCGGCGCGCCCGGTGGCGGAGAAAATGATCACCCTCGGCAAGCGTGACACGCTGCAGTCGCGGCGCCAGGCGGCTTCCTACATCATGCTGCCGGCCATCACGCAAAAGCTTTTCAGCGAGATCGCGCCCAAATTCGCGGATCGGGCCGGCGGCTACACTCGTATCATCCATGCCGGCAACCGTGTCGGCGACAACGCCAAGGTGGCCATCCTCGAGCTCGTCGGCTACGAATACAAGGCCAAGGAAAAGAAGGAAAAAACCAAGAAGGAAGAGCCCGCCGGAGCCAGCAGCTAGTCGCCCCATTCGTGTTCGTCCGCATGGCGGTCGATTCGAAAAGATTCACAGCCCGCGTCCCGGCCCAGCCGGGGCGGGCTTTTTCTTTGCTCCTGAATAGCCCAGCGCCTCTCCGGTGAACCGCTGAACTTTATTCGTAGCGCAAGCAAACGATGGGATCAAGGTTGGCGGCCAGATTTGCGGGATAGTAGCCGAAGAACAGGCCCACACCCACGGAGATGGCGAACCCGATTGACACCCAGAGGTAAGACAGAGTTGCAGGAATCGAAGGCACGAGAGTGCGCACCATCGTGGATATCCCCGCCCCGATTAGAATCCCGATGGTGCCGCCGACCAGCGTGAGCACCACCGCTTCCAGTAGAAATTGCAGCCGCACATCCGCTCGGCGCGCGCCGATCGCTTTGCGCACTCCGATTTCTTGCGTGCGCTCCGTCACGGAGATAAGCATGATGTTCATCACGCCGATGCCGCCGACCAGCAGCCCGATCGAGCTGATTACCGTGGTGAGAATCACCAGCGCTCCAGTCAGTTGATTCCACAAATTGCTCAGAAAATCCGGCGAGTTCAGTTCGAAATCATTTTGTGCGCTCGCGGGGATGCGGCGCAGGCGGCGCATCGCCTGAATGACTTCACCCTGGGCCGTTTCGATGTTGGCGTTCTCCGGAACCGTAAACGCCATGAACAGCTCCTTGGCTTCGGGATACTGCTTTTTGAAGTTGCTGAGCGGGATGACCACGAAGATGTCCACGCCGGGGCCGAAGAACAATCCCTGGTCGTGCTCGAAAACGCCGATGACCTCGTAGACGCTCCCGTTGATACGCACGGTTTTCCCTACCGCGTCAGAGTTCGGGAAAAGCGATTCGCTGATGGCCGCGCCCAGCGCCACCACCGGACGCGCGTGCTGTTCGTCAAACGCGCTGATGAAGCGGCCGCGCTCGATGGCGAATAGCGGAATCGCCTCCGCGTACTCCGGTTCCGCCCCGCGGATCACAACTTTTTCGACGCTGCGGTCTCCGCTGGTGATCCGGTTGGTGTCCCCAAAGAAGAAACCGCGCGTGCCAAATGTCGTCACGATATGCACGTGGGGAGCGGCCTCCCGGACAGCTTCGGCGTAATGGTATTCAAGATACTTGCGCGCGCGAATCCGCTCCGGCAAGCGGGCCGGGTCCGTGCCAAACGGAATCCGGGAGATGAAATAAGTGCGCGAGCCCAGGCGTTCCACGCGGTCCTGCACAAACTTGTTCAGCCCCTGGATGATTGCGGCCATCGAGATCACCGAGGAAACGCCGATGACGATGCCAAGCACCGTCAAGGCAGAGCGCACCTTCGACGAGCGCAGCGTCTCCATGGCGGCGAAGAAATTCTCGCGGGTTTGTGCCAGCGTCATGATCGCCATCAGTCGGACCTCAGGGCCACAACCGGGTCCAGTCGTGACGCGCGCATCGCGGGATAGATCCCGAAAAACAACCCGACTCCGGAACTCAGGACTACTCCCAAGATGGCTACCCACGTCTGCACCGACGCTGGGAAGGGCGTATACGTCCGGAGAGCCAGCGCGACCAAGAATCCCATCGAGATGCCCGCAAGCCCTCCGGCAATGCATTGCATGAAACTTTCCGCCATGAATTGCCGCAGAATATCGCCCTGTGTCGCGCCGACCGCTCGACGCACGCCGATCTCCCTTCGCCGCAGCGTCACGCTCACCAGCATGACGTTCATGATGACGATGCCGCCGATGACCACTGAGATGGCGCTCACCATGATGAACACGGCGAAGAACGCCGAGCTGATGCTGCGCCACAACGCCATATAACTTTCCTTCGTGCCGATAAAAAAGTCGTCTTCCATTTTGCCGCTCAGGTGGCGCCGCGCGCGCAAAACCAGGTCTGCCTGGTCCTGCGCCTTTTCAAAATTCCCCTCGGCGGTCTTGACGTTGATCGTCAGGCTCGTGTGCGCTCCCTGTACACGCAGGAACACCGGCAGCGGCACGATCACGAAATTGTCCTGGTCCTGCCCCAGCACGCTCCCGATCTTTTCCATAATGCCGACCACCATGAATTCGTCGTTACCGGCGCGAATCATCCTCCCGATGGGATCCACGCCAAGAAACAACCGCTGTACCAGCGTGTCCCCGATGAGGCACACGTTCGCGCGGTGCTCTGCTTCGGAGGGAGTGAAGTAACGGCCGAACTCCACCGTTCGCGTGTCAATATCCGCCATGCTCGCCGTTTGTCCGTAGAAGTTTACGTCCGTCACCTCGTTGTTCCCGTACCGCGCGCGCACGGTGCCGCTGGCGGTGGCTCCAACCTCTTCGCATGCGGGACATCCCTCGGCAACTGCGCGCATGTCATCGAACTCAATCTTCTTGTATTTCAGCGCCTTAATGATGATGTTGAAATCGGTCACCGCAAACGGCGTCCTCGCAATCTGAAAGACGTTCGTGCCCAGGTTCGCGATCTTCTGTTCCACATAAACGTTCGCGCCCTGCACGATGGTCATCACCGTGATGAGCGTGGCCACGCCCATGGTCAGCCCGAGCATGGTCAGCGAGGCGCGCAGTTTGTGCGCGCGCAGGGCGCTGAAGCACTGGGCCAGGTTGTCGCGGATCGCGAGCATGCAAGCTATGGAAGCCCTCCAGTTACTCTACCAAATCCCGCGGTAGGAGCCGTGCGCGCTCGCGAGGATGTCGGGACCATCTCTGAGAGAATACGAAGGAAGGCACGCCGAAGTTACATTCTTGGCTTTTGAGTTCACGATTCCGCGCGCCGCAGCCGGAACCACAGCCAGAGCGCGGCAAAGGCCGCGAAAGCGCCAGCGGAATCGAGCAGGGAATCATAGGGCGAAGCGGTGCGGCTCGCCACGAACGCCTGGTGAACCTCATCCAGGGCGGAATATCCCGCGGCGCACGAGAGTGCCGCAATGGCCCACGTCCAGCGCCAGCCGCTTCGGCCAGCGCGCGCGCCGCGATACAGCAAGAGGCAAAACACAAAATATTCCGTGAAGTGCGCGCACTTGCGGATGACGTGATGGACGGTTTCAAACTGACTTGCGGTGAGTGATGGAATTATCCAGCGCAGGACGGGCTCGAACACCCAGGCGGTGTGCTCCGCGGAAAACGTGTCCGTGGACATCGAGAAAATGACGCCGGCCCAGAGCACTGCGGGCCACCAGGCGCGAAGCCACCCCGGTACGCGGGGCGGACGGAACCGAGACTGAATCTCAGTCAGGTGCGGTGCTGGACGCGGGTTGCGCCAGGGTTGGAATTCAGCCACGAAGAAACGTCTCCTGGTGTCTTTTTTCGCTATTCCATCCGGTAGTTCGGAGCTTCCTTGGTGATAATGACATCGTGCACGTGGCTTTCGCGCAAGCCCGCGGCGGTGATTCGAACAAAGCGGCTCTTCTCCGCGAATTCCTTCAACGTGGCCGCGCCCACGTACCCCATGCCGCTTCTTAACCCGCCGACAAGCTGATCGGTCAACCCTCCGAGCGAACCTTTGTAAGGCACGCGGCCTTCGACCCCTTCAGGCACCGATTTACCAAGCTCCATGCCCTCCTGCGCGTAGCGGTCGGCGGAGCCAGCGTCCATCGCGCCGGTCGAGCCCATCCCGCGATACGACTTGAAGGTGCGCCCCTGGAAAAGAATGGTTTCTCCCGGCGACTCTTCCGTGCCGGCGAAAAGACTTCCGATCATGACGCAGGAAGCCCCCGCGGCGATGGCCTTCGATATGTCGCCTGAGTATTTGATGCCGCCGTCCGCGATAACCGCCACACCTGTGCCTTTCGCGGCTCTCGCCGCTTCCATGATCGCGGTGAGCTGCGGCACGCCCGCACCGGTGACCACGCGCGTCGTGCAAATGGACCCGGGCCCAATGCCGACTTTCAGCCCGTCAATGCCCAGCGAAATCAAATCCTTCGCGCCTTCGAAGGTGGCTACGTTGCCCGCGACGAGCTGCATTTCCGGCAAGCGCTGTCGAATCGTCTTGATCGCATCCATCACGCGCTGCGAATGACCGTGCGCTGTATCAATCGCCAAAACGTCCGCCTTGGCCTTTGACATTTCCACGGCGCGCTCCAGAAAGTCGCCTGTCGCTCCAACCGCGGCGCCCACGCGCAAGCGCCCGTGCCCGTCTTTCGCCGCGTGCGGATATTCCAGTTTCTTCTGGATATCCTTGACCGTGATGAGCCCCTTGAGGTTGAAGTCCTGGTCGACCACCAGCAGCTTCTCGATGCGGTGTTTTTGCAGGATACGCTCGGCTTCTTCCAGCGTCGTGCCCACCGGCACCGTCACAAGATTGTCCTTCGTCATCACCGAGCTGACCAGTTGCGTATGATTCTTCTCGAATCGCAGGTCGCGGTTCGTCAGAATTCCCGTAAGCCGGGCCCCCCGCGTCACCGGCAGCCCGGAGATCTTGTACTTGGTCATGATCTCCAGCGCTTGGCGCAGCGTGATATCCGGGGAGATGGTGACCGGGTCGACGATCATCCCGCTTTCCGAGCGTTTTACGCGGTCCACCTCCTCCCCTTGACGGTCAATGGGCATGTTGCGGTGCACGATCCCAATTCCAGTTTCCTCGCGAAATTTGTGCTTGTATCGGCCTCGCCTGGTAGCACCGACGACCTGCCCGGCAAGAGCAGCACGTCGTCAAAGGTAAGACCCTCGGAAATCGGACCGTCGCTCATTCCCGCCTCACGTATAGAGATTGGGCGCGTTGAAATTGGCGCCAGAAAGCAGCGCAGCCCAGCGGGTACCCGCTGGGCCGGCAGATAATTTCATCAAGTTGAAAAAATGCATCACCGTGAATGCTTAATTCTAAGGGGCATTCCGATTCCGGTCAAGTTGACTGGAACGATTGGAACGATCTCTGACCTGCAGCGAAAAAGAATGGCGCAGGGGGTGTTTGTGGCGAGCCATTAATCATAGGACAGAAAGAAAAAAAACCGGGCTGACTTGAAAAGTCAGCCCGGGGGTTAATTGTCCGATTCGAACTGGGTTGTCCGCTTAGAAGGTGAACCGGGCCCCGAACTCGGCCGTGAACGCCCGCGGCAGCACGCTGCTCGTGGGATTGATGAACCCAACAGCCTTACCGAATGTGGAGTCCTGAACCACGTTATCGAAGTTATTGCCGTAATTGGCATGGTTGAAGAGGTTGAACCCTTGGAACGCGAGCTGCAGGTTGCGCCCCTCGCCCAGCTTGATGTTTTTGGCAAGGCGCACATCCATGTTGAAGTACGGGTCGCCACGCAGGGAGTTGTAAGGAACGACATGGCAGTTGCCGGAGTAATAGCACTGGACCGCAGCCAACTTGGCAGCACCGCTTGTCCCCGCCATTGCGGTGAGGTTCGTCGGATCGCTGTTCGGCACGATTACTGCGCCCGCGGAGCTGCCGCCGGTCAGGTTGAGCTCATTGAAAGACGAGGTCACAAGATAGGGCCGCGCCGAACCTGCTTGCAGGATCGGAGAAAAAGCCATTCCCCACGGCAGGTTTACGGTGCCCGCAATGGTGACGTGGTGCCGTTCGTCGTTAAGAGCTGGCCCGAATTCAAACGGCGAGAACGGCTTCTGTGGGTCGCGCGGATAGTAGCGGAATGAACCACCGTCTTGGTCATAGCCCACGGCGCGGCCCAGTGTGTAATTGGCGATCAGGTCGACTTTATGGAATCCACGCTGGCGATAGCTAACGTTCATGCCATCGTAGCGCGAACGCCCGATCGATTCCTCGTTACGAACACTGCCCAGCAACGGCACGCCAGCCGCCAAGAAGGCCGCGTCGAGCGGTCGGAAAAACCCACACGATGTCGCAGAGCAGACCGGGACCCCGCTTCCAGGTGCAGTCGAGTTGAGCCCGGTTTCCGTGAGGCTCCGTGTAGTTATGTTTGCCGGGTTGATGGGGATCCTCGGGTCAACGTTAATCGTCTTGTTCTCGTGCAGGCTGAGCACGTGAACGTATTCCGCCTCGATTACGGATTTCGATGTGACCGACCAGGTATACCCGCCATTCCATTCCTCGGTGACCGGGTTGCGATAGTTCGGGTCCATGATGCGGCCGGTGGCCCCCGGGGTTGCGGGTGTTCCGCCAGCCAAGTCATGCGATGGCGGCGGAATCGTCGGCAGCGGATCCCCGTTAGGAGGCCCGCAGCAACGCCAATTGCTTAATAGAATGCCTGTGCCCGGTACGGTATCACCGGGTCCGATCGCGAACGCCGTCTGAAAGATGGTCGCGTTGCTCTGCTGCTCCATGAACAAGGGGATGTTCTGGAAGGTATTGCCGTAGTACATTCCGTAACCGGCACGGAGGACATGATTACCGTGGCCGGTCAAATCATACGCAAGCCCCACGCGTGGGCTAAAGTTCTTATTGTAATCGCTCGCCTTCTTGGCCACCAAAGACGCCGCCAGAGGGCTGAAGGGGGCAGCCGCCTGGAGTTCCTGGAAGGTGCGGCTGTTGGCAATATCCGATCCACCGACGAAATCGTAATCCTTGTCCCAACGAAGCCCAAGGTTCACGGTAAAGCGACGGGTCATTTTCCAGTCGTCTTGGAAGTATAGTCCGAGCTGCTTCGCATCCTTGATGATGAAGTGGGGATCGCCAACCGCGATGCTCATCGATTGGACCGCGCCCGCAGTTGCAAAGCCATTCGGGTAAGTGCCCGGGCCACACCCAGGCGTTGTCGCGTCTGGCGCCACGCCGAGGATGCAGCTTGGGTTGTCGGTGAAGTCGATCTCCAGAGTCGGATTGAACTCGAAAAAGCCGCCCATAAACGGCGTCCAGATGTAATCAAATCCGGTCTTGAGGGTGTGCTTGCCGACTGTTTTGCTCAGATCGTCCTTGAACTGCCACTTGCGCTGGATGGACTCCTGCGGAACGTTGATGTTGGTGCCGAATTGCGCGAGGGGAAAGGTGATGAGGGGCGTCCGCGTCGTGCTATCAATCAAGTTGTTCCAATACTGCCACCCGGCAGTAAACTGGTTGATCAGGGTAGGCGAGAACACAGAGTTCAGGGTGAGGTTGGCGATCTGCAAATGGTTTTTGGTGAAGTTGCCTTCTGTCAGATCGAAGGTGCCATCGCTCTGGTCGTTGAGGCTGTTATTGGCCTGCGTGGTGATGGTCCAGTCCATGCGCCCGGCAACGCGGTTCTCAAAGAACGGCGTCGGGACCGTTGCTGCCGGCTGCGCTCCCAGTGAAGTTACCAGGTTAAGCTGAGTCAGCGACGTGGGTTGTTCCGCAATAGATGTGTGCTCTCGCTGGCGCTCCATCGCGAAGAAGGCGAACAGCTTATCCTTCTTGATTGGCCCGCCGATCGAACCGCCAAACCACTGACGTGAATACGGCGGAGTCGAATAACTAAACGGGTTCGTCGTGTTCCCTGGATCGGGAAGCTTCTGGGCTGCATTGAGCGCCTGATCGCGGAAAAATCCGAAAGCTGAACCATGGTAGCTGTTCGACCCGGATTTGGTAATCACGTTAATAGCTGCGCCTTCGGACCGGCCATTGACTGCCGAGAAGCGCTGCGTAGAGACCTGAAACTCCTGCACGGCCTCGGCAGGAAGCTGCATGACCGGCCCACCCACGGTGTTGTCCTTATTGTCTACGCCGTTGACGGTCACGTTGACGTTGCGGCCACCTTGGCCGTTCACCGACAAGATCGAATAGCGGTTCTTGGTGGGGTCATAGGAGTCCGCCGCTTTCACCCCGGGGGAGAGATACGCAAGGTCGGCGATATCGCGACCGATCAGCGGCAATTCCTGAATCTGTTGCGGCGTGATGTTCGTGCTGACGTCCGTCTTCGTCGAGTCAACAAGCAATGCTTCGCTAGTGACCTCGATGACTTCGCTGGCGGCGCCCGGCTTCAGCTCCGCATTGACCACCGCGGTTTGACCGACTTGGATTTCGAGCGTCTGCGCAAAAGTGGCAAACCCCGTTTTACTGACCGTCACAGTGTAAGTGCCGACTGACAGCAATCCAAACTGGTAGAAACCAACATCATTCGTGGAGGTAGTGCGAGTGATGTCTGTTGCTTTGTTCTTCGCGACAACCTGAACCCCGGTCACCACGGCCCCGGATTTGTCCGTGACCGTCCCTTGAATTGTTGCGCTGGCGGTTGCCTGGGCGAACGCGGTTCCGCTCCCCACACTAAGAAGTAGAACTCCAACCAAAAACAAGTAAGCAAGTCTTCTCATTTTCTCAATTACCCCCTAATGGAGCCAAG
>WNGE01008375.1_pt1 | contig 13407 bp, 16 predicted proteins | sample 5400651 | NCBI WGS metagenome assembly WNGE01 (sample SAMN13153370, study PRJNA577476) | soil metagenome | isolation source: 60 cm soil or saprolite under grassland replicate 2 | place: USA:California | collected 2016-06-15 | reverse complement strand
TGTGCACCGCGCCGGACGGCTGCATCAGCTGCGGGTCCTGAATCCTGCGCGCCCCGACATCTCCGTCCGCTACAACCCGTTTCATTGCACTGACGACGACTACATGCCCGTGGTCAACATGGTCTTCGGTTCTTTCAACCTGCACGACGAGTTCTTCGCCAAGCACCAGTTGAACTACTTGGCCGGTATCGTGCGCGTGCTGGTGCACACCGGCCAGAAATTCAACTTTTATGACGTGCTGGTGATGGCAATCGACGAGCAAGTCCTGAAGGAGCAGGTGGAGAAAGCTCGCCGGCGAATGGAGCAGGACTCGTCCATCCCTGTGCAACGGCGGCTCAATTTCGAAATGTCCGTGAAGAACCTCTATCAGTCGTTTGGCGACCGGGAGCGTGTACCGAAGATTCAGGGCCTGCTGAACGAGTGCATGACCTTCCTGGATGACGAGTTGAGCGTGATCACAGGTCCCTACGAAGAGTTGCTCTCACTCGACGAGGTAATCGAGCAGGAGCTGATCCTGTTTGTCTCGCTGAACGTAAACAAGAACACCGAACCGGTGCGCGCTCTTGGGAAAATGCTGTTGCAGAACCTGCAACTGGTTGTCGGCAAGCGCTACGAAAGCGAGGAACAGCGGCGGCGCTCCAACCGGCCCATTTTCAGCGTGGTGTTGGACGAGTTTGCGCCCTTCGGATACCGCAACTTTGCGCAGATCCTGCAAACTGCCCGCGGCACCCATACCGCGTTCCTGTTTTCGATGCAAAGCCTCCCGCAGCTTATGCAGGTCGGCCGGGGCTTCAAAGAAGACGTAACCTCGGCCCCCAACACGACCATGACCTTGCGCACGCGTGACGAGGAAACGGCGCGCTACTTCCTGCGCGCCTCGGCGGAGCACACGGTTACCCGGCGCAGCGTTTCAATGCATCGCTGGCGTTTGTTTGGCTACGAGAAATACCAGGCAACGGGCCGCGCGGTCAAAGCCCACTTCTCCGCCTCCTCTCTCGATACCACCCTGCGAGCTGGCACGTCGAAGCGTAGCGGCTTCGATAGTTTGGTGACGTACAGCGTTTCCCATTGCTCTTCGGATGACACACGGACGAGCACGAAGTGCCGTCTCGGCGTTATACGGAACTTGCCGCCACTGCCTTTGACCTTCAGGATAGCTTCGGCAACCTCTGCCATATCGACGGCGTACTGACCGTCCGCATTCGTGATGTTCCGCTGGGAATCGCACGTCAGTTCTGCACCCTCGTACTGCCCCGGATATCTGCTGCCTGGGTCGAGCGTGTCGGAAACAATCTGCTCGTCGGTTGGGAGCGGCATGCGAGGAGGACCATCCCGGCGTTGCGGTTCTGTTTCCAGGTCCCAGACATAAAATTTGTTGCTGTCCACGCCAGTCGCTTCGTACCAATCAAGCTTGGTGTAGATGTTTTCTTCCACGGAATCGGCCGCATAGAGAACGTGAATGCACGATGTTTTCTCTTCACCACTTGGACCTCGATGTCGTCGCAGCACGCGCCCCAGACTTTGAATGCGTTGTCGCACGGAGCCGGATGACGCCACGATGATGCCGACATCCACGGCCGGTACATTGAAGCCCTCGATCAGCGATCGCGCTGAAACAATGATGCGCGCAATTCCCTTACGGAAGTGATCAAGGCCCGTTTCCCGGATAGAAGTGGGCAGATCGCTGTGCTCGGCAATAACCTGTAGACCCCGCTGATGTAGGCGGGCGAATAAGTCCATCACATCCGCGATGCTCTCGTGGAAGAGGATTACGCGCGCTTCGGGATTGATGCTAAATTCCCGCTCAATTAGCTGAATGACTGCATTGCGTCGCGCCTTCATGTGGTGCAGTAGTTCTCGCCGCTTGGACACATCGGAAACGAAGCGCACCGCAACGGCGCCTATGTCACCCTGGTTACGCGAAGCAACGGTACGGGCCCAGGAGAAAAAGTCGCCGTCCGACCGAGAGTCCCGTTGTGCCTTGAGTTGCGACATCGCATCGGTAATGGAACGGGACAAAGCTTCATAGCGCTGTCGCTCTTCCGCGGTCATTCTCAACCCGTAATGGTTGATTGTGAACTTCGGAACTAAGCCCTCCCGCAGAGCGTCGGCTAAATTGAATTCGTAAATGATTGGGCCGAGTTTCTTCCCCAAGAACGATTGGCTGTATCCCCACGTCCTCATCGTCCTCACGTTCCGGTGTGGCGGACAGCCCGAGCGACCAGTGATACTTCGTCTTCAGCGCCTTCGACATTTCAGTCGCGCCGGCGTGGTGGCACTCATCGGCGATGAGCATGAGATGTCCCTCGACGTTCGCCTCTTTTACTAGCCTCGTAAGGCGTTCGCTCGCGGAGGCCAACACAGCGATCAGAATGCGTTTGCCGCCGGCAAAACCCTCATCGTATCCACCCCCGAGGCGCCCAATCGCTCTTGCGGGGAGGTTGCCGTGCGACACAATCACGTCGTACCACTGGTGCATCAGCACGATCGTCGGCACGATGATTGCGACGCGCAGATCTTTGTCCTCTGTGTTCTGGACCAACTCAGTGCTGAACAACGCAAGCAGCGTCTTGCCACCGCCGGTAACCACCTTGACTGTCCCGCGGCCTTTCTTTCGCCACTGCGCGATGCATTGCTGCTGCCAGGGCAGTGGCTCAACTCCTTTCGTGAGCTTCCAGACATCAGGAATTACCCCTGACTCCTGCGATTCTGCTAGCTGAGCATCGTCCCCGGATGGCTTCCGGCCTGCGGTAGCCATCAACTCCAGCAGTCGCAGTTGATGGAGACGAAGTGCATCTGCGTCGCTAAAGAGGCTATCTGGAGCGATGGGCGCTTTGGGAGTGCTGTCCATGAATGCTACTCGTTACCTTCCGTGGAAAGTACGTCGGTGCGTTGAAGTAGGTTTCGGAGCAGGTCTGCCAGTTCTCGGAATGCCGCCATTAGGGACTCGTCAAAGCCGGCGCGAACTGAAAGTTCAACGTCCGGGGTTACCCCGATTCGGTACCATCCTTCCGCTTTCGACGTGGGTGTTGGCGACGTGAAACCGCTGACCTCACGGAGCAGACAAACGAGCCGCTCCACTCCGGTTAGACTTGCCGCGGAACGCTCCCAATCAATCGTCCTGGGGATCTCATCGGTATTCTCATCTGCAGCGTCCTCCAGGTCAGCATTGTCCGGCTGAGTATGTCGGTCAAGAACACGAGTGGCGGCTGTAATGGAGCCAGTGGCTAAGCGGTCGATCTGTTTCGGACTGAGGCCTTGAAAAAAATGCGGATCTCGCTGAGGCCAATATTCGGCCGAGCGCGCTTGAGGTTGAGAATGACGCGAAGTCTCGACAGATGCTCGTTCGAGTAGGTGGCTGCGCGACCACGCGCCTGTGCGCCGGGCAGCAGGCCCCGTTCGATATAACTTCTGATCGTGCGCTCTTCCAGTCCCGTCGCGTTCGCCAAATCGCCGAGGGAGTAGCTATCGTCCGACATGCCTGCAGGGTAATATACGCCATGGCGATATATCAATATCTAATGGCGATTTTCAGGAGAAATGTAACTTATGGCAGCTATATAACTGATAAATAGCCAGTTAACTTTGTTCTGGCCTTGTGACCGAACAGGATTATAGAAGGGAAAAACCACTATGTTCACAGAGCTGATGCCGCTACTGCGGAAACGCCGCTTGCTGCTGACCATATCGCTTGTTGCAGGCGAGACGATCAGAGCTACGGTTGTCCCGCAGAAGTCGTCTGAAACCGAAGATAATGCCATTACCACGCCGCTAGCAATCACCGGCACCGCAGAAGAACTGGACCGCGAGCTTCCCGGTCAATTGGTGGATTTCGTGGGAGCACACCTGCAACTGCAAAGCACACTTGCGACAGCCAAGGCAGAAATGGATGCCGCGGCGAAAGAGGCACGCGAAGAGGCGCGCAAGAAAACGGCGAAACCAGCCACAACCACGACTGCCGCAAGCGCACCGAACCCAACGCCGGAGCCGCCTGCGCCGGAACCGCCACCGCTGTTCGCCCAGCAGGCGGCAGCACAGACAGCAACAATCGACGATGTAGTAGGAGGATGTAGGATGCCAGAGTAAGTGACATCACCTTGATGATTTCAAAGGAAAACCAGCGGTTCGATGCCACGATTCTTGGCAATTCGCGTCACGATTGCTGTGCAATTTCCTACATTTTTCTCATTGTTGTCGACATAATCCTACAACGGCGGCGTACAGCCGCGCAGCGTCGGCACCATGTCGCTGGAGCCTGCCCCCCTGAACGAAGCGCAAGGGCCGGCGGGCAGACGAGGTGTTGTCGCCGCACCGCTTGCAAATACTTCCGTGTCATAGTCAGGCGGTCGCGGCCGCGGGCTGCCGCTCCTTGGCGCCGAGGACGATGAGCCACAGCATGATCGCCAGTTCTCCGAACATAACCGGGAATGTCACGTTCCACACCCTCGCCTGATACTGCGGCCATAGGATGCCGGTCACGCTGAGAGCGACATACGCGCAGCAATTGAGCATCAGCCACACGCCCAGCAAGCGAGGAAGGAACCGCGAGCGGTACACCAGCAGGCCGAACGGGAACAGCCACAGGCCCCAGAAGACCTCGTTCACCACCACGCCGTGATTATGCAGGCGGAGGAACAGCATGGCCAGGGCTTCACGCTGTGGCTGATCGAAGACCGCCAGGAAATCGGCGCCGCGCACCAGCAGCAGCGCAGCCGCGTCGTTGATGGTGTTGAGGAAATAGATGGGCGTCACCATCAGCGCGCCGAGGATCACCATGACGACGGCGAGGCCCTGGTCGACGGCCTTGAACAGCCGGTACAGGGCAAGGGTGAGAAAGATGGACATGGTCGCGGTGAACAGATCGCTGAGAATGCCGAGGCAGAACAGCGTCTGGTGCGCAGCAATGTTGTTGGCCGTCGCGGCCGCGTTGCCGCTGACGATCAACTTGTCCTGAATGTGAGATAGAGAAGCCCTGCGACTCTGGCGTTGCGGCTTAGAGATGTCATTGTGCCCCCCAGGGCGTTTAGGCGGGCATACGCGGCACGGGGCTGCAAAGTTCCGCCTATATTGCTGTGGATACACGGCTGACGCTGCTCATTCGCGTTGAATCCTGCAGCTCTCGCTCCGAACGGGATCAAATGTAACTATTCTCCAAGAAAGCGCGTCTCATTAGTAGCCGGACAGGGGATGTGTCGTTATGCTCGCGCGTTTGCTCCGTGTTTCTGTGTTCCTGGGATTCACCGTTTCTCTCGCTGCCTGTATCGCAAGTGCTGTTCCAAAAACACCAATTCCTCCCGCGAAGGTGGACTTTTCTAGCTTCGACACCAGCCAAACAGACGGCGGTATTCGCCGGTGGCTGTTTTTGGGGAACTCAGGCGGTCTTTGAAAGGCTGAAGGGCGTCGTCAAGACTACGGCGGGATATGCCGGAGGCTCCGCCTCGACCGCAACCTACAAGCAGGTTATAACGGAGACGACAGGGCATGCAGAGTCCGTCGAAGTGGTCTACGATCCTTCCAAAATCACCTACGGTCAATTGCTTCGCGTCTTCTTTTCCGTCGCTCATGATCCGACGCAGCTCAATCGGCAGGGACCGGACGTGGGTACTTCGTATCGTTCCGCAATCTTCTACCTCAATGATGACCAGAGGCGCATTGCGACCGCCTACATTGCGCAGCTCGACAATGCGAAGGTGTTTCCGGGACGGATTGTCACCGAGGTGACGCCGCTGAAAGGCTTCTACCGTGCCGAGGACTACCACCAGGATTACGCGCTCCACAACCCAGACAATCCCTACATTCTGGTCTGCGACCGCCCGAAGATCGAGATGCTAAAACAGCAGTTTCCAGAACTGTTCGTCGATTATGAAGGGAAGCACTGAGCGCGTTTTGAGGCCCTGTAGGAAATCAAGACGCCCTGCATATTTCCACCCACTGATCCTGGAATCTTGGCGACATGCCGACTTCCCATTACCAATCAGGGTCGATGAGTGACTCGGCGATTTCGCACTCGTCGCGATTGTCGTAGCGAGCCAACTCGGATCAGTGAACAGAAATCAGGGATCGCAAAATTCACACTTGACATTGACAGATAATCCACTACCATATGGTTGTGGATAAATTAGGTACAACGTTTGCGGCTTTGTCTGATCCAACCCGGCGGGCAATGATCGAACGACTCTCCCATGGGCCTGCCTCTGTGCACGGATTGACGGAACCGTTTGCACTTTCGCAGCAGATGATTTCAAAACATATTGCCTACCTGGTGAGGGCGCGGATGGTGATCAAGACGAAGCGTGGACGAGAGAGTGTATGCACGCTTAGGCCAGAGGCCATTAAGACAGTCAGCGATTGGGCGATTAGCTATCGCCGATTCTGGGAAGAGAGTTTCGACAAGCTGGATGTGGTGGTGAATCAAATGAAAAAAACGGGGGTGAGAGATGACAAAAAACATGGTTAACGAGACAGAGCGGATGGTGATCACAAGAGTTTTTGATGCCCCACGCGAACTGGTTTGGAAGGCGTGGACAGACCCGAAGTACGTGATGCAGTGGTGGGGACCGAAGGGCTTTACTGCGCCCGTTTGCAAAATTGATTTTCGAGTGGGAGGAAAATTTCTCTGCTGCATGAGAGCACCGGATGGACAGGAGGGCTGGAATGCGGGTGAATACCACGAGATTGTTCTGCACGAGAAGATCGTTTCCTCCATGTACTTTTCGGACTCGGAGGGAAACAAGGTTGAGCCTGCAGAATATGGAATTGAACATGAGGCCATGGACGATGTGTACGATGTGATTACCTTTGAGGATTTTGGAGACGGCCAGACGAAACTCACCTTCATTGGAAATGAAAGTATGGAGAGCGCCAAAAACAGCGGTCAAGTAGAAGGCTGGAACCAGATACTCGATAAAGTTGCCGCAGTTGTTACGAAGCTAGCGCAGGCGAAATAAGAAGATGCGGGTGCCCCGTCCTTCGCGTAGGCGAAAAGGGCGGGTACGACGACGGCATACACAACGGGCGGTGTAGAACGGACAAGAGCTGCGCCGGCAGCATCGCCGCCCACCCTGCATCGCCGCCCACCCTTGCAAAAAACGCAAGGATGGGGCACCCTCCGTGGGAATGGTGCAATGCAAAGATGGGCCACCCGCCGTGAACCTACTGATGCAATGAGAATCTAGACGGCAAAGCTGCCTCAAGATTGATTTGTTCTCCGGTGATGGGGTGTTGGAAATTCAGAAATTGGGCGTGCAGGAAATATCCTCCATCGCCCGGGAGGCCGGGGAGATTTTCAAGAGGTTGGCCGGTTAAGCCGTACAGAGGATCGCCTACCAGGGGATGGCCGATGGATGCCAGATGGATTCTGATTTGATGAGGGCGGCCCGAATTGGCCTTACCTCAAATGTTGTGGTGCTTGTAGTGCGCGAGATCACTTTCGCCAATGACTTTGACGGTTTGCCACTTGGGTTGGCGGCCCACACGGAACCGATGAGCGGGTGCGGTACAAGGCCGATGGGTGTGAGAATTTCGTAGGTGTCGTGCTGTGCAACGTCTTGCGCCAGCGCTCGGTAGAGTTTTTGAATTCTGGATGTGTTCCAGTTTGCCAATAGTTTAGAGGCCGCCTGCGGTGTTTTGGCGAAGAGGACGATGCCGGAAGTGGCTCGGCCCAACCGGTGGAGAGGGTTGGCGTTGGGGGTTTGCTTTTGCACCAAGCGCAGGAGGGTGTTTTCCATGAAGCCGCCGCCGGGGAGGGTGGGCAGCCCGCTAGGTTTGTTGACGGCCAACAGATAGGGGTCTTCAAACAGGACTTCGAAGTTTTGAGGGGAGTCTGGTTCGATCCAGGGTGGACGGTTCCAGACAAGAGTTTGGCCTACAATGAGCGATTCGCTTCCGGCGGCGGTGATGCCGTTGACGGTGACTTCGCGGTTGTTCAGATTTTGTTGCCAAGCTTGCGGGGTTGAGTGTGGGTAAAGGCTTGCCAAGTGGGAGAGCAGGGTTCGTCCCTGATGTTTGCTGCTGATGATCGTGGTATAGGCATAGCCCCGGTTGAGCATGTTGTTTGAGTGTAAGCTATGGCATCTGCGGCAGGAGTTGTCCGCCATTGGGCACCCACTGGATTCGCGCTGGAAAGACTCCGAGATGCGAAAAGGGTTTACGAGAAAACCACAAAGGGACGAGCCCGCGACGCCAGGCAAGAACTACATAACGCGGAGCGGGCTCGAGCGCCTCAAAGATGAGCACCGGTTTCTGTTCACCAGGGAACGCCCGGCCGTGACGGAGGTGGTGGCGTGGGCTGCCGGCAACGGCGATCGCAGTGAAAACGCCGACTATCAGTACGGCAAGCGGCGGCTGCGGCAGATCGATGGGCGGATTCGCTTTCTCACGAAACGAATCGAAGCCGCGGAAGTGGTGGACCCGGAAGCTCCGAGAGCGGGGCAGGCGGCGACGAGGGCATTCTTCGGAGCGACCGTGCGCTATGCCAATGCCGCGGGAGCGGAGCGAGTGGTGAGCATCGTGGGCACCGACGAGGTCGATCTCAACCGCAACCACATCAGTTGGGTGTCACCTCTGGGGCGCGCGTTGATGAAGTCGGCAGCGGGTGACAGCGTAGTCCTTCAATTGCCGGGCGGTACAGAATACCTGACCGTGCTGGAAGTGTGTTACGAGCCCATTTCTGTGGAACCGTTCCGTGAACCGCCTGGGTCCGAGGCCTCGGCAAAGGGACTCACTCGCCGACGCTAAATCCACCTGACGAAAAAGAGACGAAACGGCACAGGTAGTGAAAGAGCGACGACCGTAATAGCGCGCTATCGGCTTTTGGCAAGCGACAGGAGATGAGTTGAGTCCTCATAAACGCGCCAGTGTAGACCTACGCAACCCAATGCCAGGATCGTTGGTGCGGTTTTTTCAGCAAGTCTGGCAAGAAATCTCAGTAATTCGGACAACCTACGACGACGACGGTAGGATTTTGCCACCAATCGTGGCGACTTTTGACATTAATGGTGGCGAGAGTTGTCAACAATTCTGGCAACCTACAGAGGAGGAGGAGAGGTGTAGGTTGACAGAGTTAGCGACGCAGATCGACTGAATTCCAACGGGGAAAAAAGACCCGCTTGACAGGATTCGTGACATGTCTCGCCACGATTGTTGTCACCGATCCTATTTTTCGCCAGAATTGTTGACACAAATCTGCAGATCGAAAGGCGTGTTTCTCGCCTTGGATCAATCCAGATCACGTCGGCAGCGGGCCGTTGCCTTCTATAGCCCGATGCCGTCCGCGATCACAATAGGAGCCAGAAACCATTCTTTCTGCACCGTTTGTACCAAGCTTTGAGCCTTTTAAGAAGCCAAGCTGCGCAGCCGCTTCTGGCTACTGATGCCTACCATTGCATAGGCTAGTCCATCATTCTGATCGCGCCGGATTCGCCTCAAGTCGCTGCACCGCTGCGCTCGCCTTGAATCGCATCAGCCACCTGCTCCAGCAGCCGCGTGCGATCAACCAAATAGCGAAACCGCAGTTCGTTCTCTGTTACAGCCACGTATTGGCCGTGCTCGGCGAGCACCAGCCGAACCTGATCGGGTTGTCTCCTTTCCTGCAGCATCTCCCATCGGACCTGCGAAAAGTGAAGATCGTCCCCTAGAATCTCCTCCAGCAGGGCAGCCGTGACCCAACTCGCGTGTTCCCAGGTTTCGGTCTGGGCGTTGATCTCGACCCAATCAGATGCGCCTGGTGCGGGCGGCGCCACCGGTAACAAACCGGGCAATGCTGCCCCCGGCTGCTGCGGCCACTGGATGCCCTCCAGAAACGCTCGTAACAGATCAATGCTCGGCTGCGGATCATCGGGGTTGTAAACGTAGCCCACCCGTCCTGTAGCGGACGTGACAGCCACCGGCTGCGTTGTCAGAACGCTTGCGTACGCCGCTGCATAGGCGCTTTCAAGCCACGGATATTTGCGGCCCAATGCCCACCGAACCCGGTTCGGATCTGCCCAACCGAGATACCTTCTGCCATTTTCTGATCGCCCCAGGAAGACGAAGGCCCCGAGTCCTTTCATGCGCGCGAAGACAACTGCCATAATGTACAAGCGTGAGGTCAGCCACTGGTCGCCTGCCCCAAGGTTCACGATCGCGTAGTCAGCAACCGTGCGGTCACGCAACTGCATCACGAAAGTTGCTGCTGTGCTGTCATTTACCTCCGTCGAAGTGGCTCGCTGGCGCAGGTCAATACCCGCAGTAGCACTAGCGAATGATGTCCTCCTGCGGTTCGGCAATGCCGGGCAGTCGCTTGTCTTCTCCTCAGCACCTCCAATTGGACGAAGCATTCTCTCCAACACGCGGGAGCGGAGGTACTCCGGAAAACCTGCGGAACAGGTTGCAAGTTTTGCCGGGGTTCGTCATACCTGGTTTTGGTGTCTACCAAACCCATGGCAAAGTGTTCGCCCAGCCGTTGTACAGGCGGCCACATGCAGCAGTTGGACGCGAGGAGCTATGGAACGGTCGGTTCCAGATCCACGGTGAGTCTTCGCTATTTCGTCATTAGTCATACGGTAGGTCATCAGCGCATCTTCGTGGGTTCTGCCCTGCCACGTGGCCGGGTCGGCGGTTATGAGCGCATCAGCGGCGTTGAACAGGTCGGCAGCCGCCTGCGGTGAAGCATTGTATGCTGCATAGCCTAACGAGGCGTATTCGCGAGCTCCCTGGGGCAGCTCCGCGAGTCGGCGAAGATATTCACTGAACTGCGCCGCCAGCATGATCGTCGGAAATTCGGGCGTGATCCTGAATTGCCATAGAGCGCTGTTGCCGGGGCGGTGGCGAACTTCAAATGAGTCTATAACATCGGTTTTGGACGGCCCGGTTACACCAGCGTCGCTGACTGCGGTCAGGGCTGCATCCCATGCGGCAGGGTGGTCTTCATCTGGCCATTACTGGCGTTCCTGCGCTCCTGGTCGGTGTATGTGATTAAGGCATCCAGATTGTTGGCTGGACCTTTGTTAAGGTTCTGCCAGCCGGCGTCGAACAAATGGAATACTTGCTGCGCCGCCAGGCCTTCCATTAGCCAAAGCAGGGCGAGGTGTGTTGGCCGTACAGGAATACCGGAGCCCGGCGTCACGCTTACGCGTCGCACAGAATTTAGAAGCCAATTAAATTCCTGTTCTTTCACGGTCAGCCAAGGGGACCGCGAGCCGTGGAAGACCTCGTCAAAAGCCGCTCCCGCACTGGGGTCGCCATTCCAACCGAGGGGACGAATCTTGTCTGCGTAGGTGAGGAGGTTATTCCTGACATGGTATCGGGTAGTGGGCGAGGCCGTGATGGCGGCACACTGCGCTGCCACCTCAGCTCTGGATGCTGGCCTGGGCGGCTCAAGTATGGCGTAGGTCGAATCAGACATTATGCCGAAATCAACCAACAGCTTGGCTGCGTCGTTGCGGTCGAGGGCCCTTAACGATGAAGCAGAACATCCGAAGTTCCTTGTCAGATTGCAAAAGTGGATTTGTGGCGAGTTCCTGATCAAGCCTGTATGAGAGTTCCGGGATTGGGGCTGGGTCTGCGCCAGCTCTGATTGCTCCTAATTGTGCGTATAAGGCGTTTCTTTTGTCCCCCGCAGCTTCAAACATGTGTTGAGCCTTTACGAAGAACGGGCGCGCAGCGCGCCAGTTGTACAAATCTGAGAGATAAAGACCTCGGTGTAATAAAGCATCTGCAGTATCATCAGCCAAGACAACGGAACTGGATGTCGCCACGAGTAGCGCGACTATCGAGGCCAGAATACAGGGAATGCGAGGGCTTAACATAAGGTTAGAAGGGATGCTCCGTGTTTGGGTCTCTTGCCGACCGAAGGATCAGGGATTTGCTGAGCCTTGCAGTGGTCCAAAGACAGTATTGATGGATGTACCCACGTACCCACAAGTGGGTGCCGTGGTGAGTTATGCACGCTCTTGGAACCGCATCTAGGGCGTAATCGAAATTGCCGCGTGGTGCCATGATTCACCAGCATGACGATAGGACAAAACATATCCTCCCGCCGGCATGTTTGATAGATCCAATTCAACGTCGAGCCGAACCTCGCCGTCCTTGATAGTCGCATTTCCTTGAGCCGCGGTCGGGACCTTGCTTTGAACGGGACGCTCGATCCTTACAAAGTACGGCCCATCTGGGCTGCCAAGCGGCAGTTTCATACGACACTGCAGAAGTCGGGCCGGCAATCGGATCAGTTGGCTGTCATTTGTACTCTTCTCGCCGCGTGTCTGTGTCCTCGAAACGTCTACCGTCACCTCAAACGGTTTCCTATCCATCCGGGCGTTCGCTACCCCCCGTCCAGGGACGTCCTCGCTGGTTGCTGCGGACGAGTGTTTTGTAGAGATGCCGACAACTGTTTTTGAAGTTTCCCGCCGGCCGCCCGCTCGCACCCAGAGGAGTCCCGCGGCAACGAAAACAGCGAACGCCACAGCACCATACAACATCAAACGATGGCCATGCCGCTTGCTGGCCGATAGTTTAAGTCGATTGAAATCCGCAAAACATTCGCCGCAGGAACCGAGGTGATCGATCCAGGGATCAACTTCACGAATTGGGATCCGATGTTGGGCAAGACGCTTCAAAAACCCTAAGTCGGGACACCCGACTCGACTGGAATTCGAAAACCTCTGGACCAATCCCTGATCGAGAAATTTCATGAAGCGCCGCTCTTCTTCTCTGTGTTCCTTCTTCTGCAGAAACCTACCTCGACTCCACAGTTCCGATATCCACGTGCCGACCGTACGTGGTACCACTATGTCGATGGTGTAGCTGCTAAGCCGCTCTTCCACGGTGCCGGCTGACGTATACCCTCAATCTCGTAAGCCTCCGCCGATAACGGAATTCAACCTGGTATTCGGTTAGATCCAGGTGCCTTGAAATTTCCTTGATTGAATAACCGTACTTGATGTAGGTCCACACTCGCCTTGTCCACGGATCCATAAGCTCTACAGTCTGTTGGACCAGTAGTCCGCGTTCCATCCGTTCGACCGGCACCCAATCTTGAATTCGACCAATGGTCTCAAGCTGCTCAACCGACGCCGTCGGCAACAGTTTCTGCCGATAACGCTTTTCTCTTAATAGCTCGCGCTGGAAACGATGGCGAAATCCGCCAAGCAGGTACGATTCCATATTCGCAACGTGATGCAGGTCTCCAAGCCGCCGCATCGTCCTCAAGACAGAACGCAGAAGTTCTTCCCAGACTTCAATTGCCAGGCAATCGCGATCAGGAACATCCTCTCTAAGGGCGTAGGAAAGCGCGCTGGGCCAGACGTTACGCGCGGCATACAAGAGCTGCTCATGGCTTTTCGAGCGGCTCCAAGGTTCACCATCAGGGCCAGCAATTACCCACTCGGGGCCAGGGTCTGGGCGTTCCAAGGACTGCCTCTAATTTCCAGA
>WNGE01014116.1_pt1 | contig 13410 bp, 12 predicted proteins | sample 5400651 | NCBI WGS metagenome assembly WNGE01 (sample SAMN13153370, study PRJNA577476) | soil metagenome | isolation source: 60 cm soil or saprolite under grassland replicate 2 | place: USA:California | collected 2016-06-15 | reverse complement strand
GTGCCCAGGCCGGGCGGAGCAGCGCGCGCGGCTGATGCGCGGACTCCGCTGCGGACGGTGCGGGCGGCGACTCCACGTGCGCTACTGGGGGAGGAGTGGGACCTCGGCGCGGTACCTCTGCAAAGGGGCGTATGACGCGGGCGGCAAGCGGTACTGCCTCGGGTTCGGCGGAGGCACGGTGGACCAGCGCTTCAGCCACGAGCTGCTTCGCGTGCTCTCGCCGCTCGGCGTTCAGGCCAGTCTTGCGGCGCTCGAGGAGCGGATCATGGCGGAGGATGGGAGCCGCGGAGCACTGCGGCTGCAGCGTGACCAGCTCGAATACGAAGCCCAGCGAGCGTTCGAGCAGTACAACGAAGCCGATCCACGGAACCGTCTCGTCGCCGCCGAGCTCGAGCGGCGTTGGAATGAGAAACTCGAGCAGGTCGAGACGGTCCGGGCGGCGCTGGCTGCTGTCGAGAACGCGGCGCCGCGGCTGACCGACGAGCAACGCACCGCCATTGTGGATCTTGGGGAACGATTCGAGTGGGTCTGGTCCAGTGAGGCCTGTCCGGTGGAACTGAAGAAGCGGATCCTCCGAACGGCGGTCGAGGAGATCATCGTGGACCTGGACGACGAGACGCAGATGCTGCGCTTCGTGGTCCACTGGAAGGGCGGGACGCACACGCAATTCGAGATGAAGAAGCCGGTGGGAGCCAGTGGCCAGAGCACGTCGCTCGATGACCTCGACATCCTCCGCAAGATGGCCGTCCGGTACGGAGATGATGAGATCGCCTACGTGCTCAACAAGCTGGGGCGCCGGACCGGCAAGGGGAAGCCATGGAACCAGGAGCGCGTGGCGACCGCTCGCCGTAATCATTCCATCGCCGGCCAGAAGCGGACAACACCAGATCCGGACATTCTCAGCCAGGGGCAGGCTGCCAAGTACGCCGGTGTCAGCACGGCCACCATTCGGAAGCTGGTGGCGGGCGGTGTGCTCAAAAGAGAGCAGATCGTTCCGTGGGCTCCGTGGGAGATCAGGCGCGCCGATCTCGACACGGAACCCTTGAAGGACATCATCGAGCAGCTTCACCGTAACGGAAGGATCGTTTTCACGGGGGTCGTTTCAGAGAGCCAGATGCGGCTTATCGAATGAAACCAAGGAGATGGTGATGCCAGGTACTGTGCGCCCCTCTACTACTGCAAGGTGCGTCCCCAGGTGTGCAAGACCCCGAAGAACCCGGGCACATCCCCGCCGATGTGCCGGGGGTCGGCGGCCAGCGCCTTGATCGCCCCCGCCGAGGCCGCGAACAGCGCCCCATAGCCGATCGTCTGATGCCGACGCAGGAAGGGGCGCAGCGGCTCGGGCACGGTGAAGGTGAGCAGGAAGTGCTCGCCGGGCAGCTGGCGCGCGCGGTGCCGCTCCAGCCACTGATGGCCCTTGCCCTGCTGACAGCACGGACAGTGCCGGTTGCCGCAGGAGCGATGGACCACGTGCCGCTGTCCGCACCCGTCACAGACGTAGAGGGCCGAACCCGCGGCCTCGGTATGGCAGTCGGCGATGGCGGCGATGACTGTCCTGTGGGCCTTGGGGATGGCCGACCCGAACCGTTCGAGGTAGGCCGGCCCATGCGTGCGAAAGAGCTCCTGGAGGAGGCCCAGGGCTACAGGCCCTCCATCACGCGGTCGATCAGGGCGTAGGCGTCCTCCGTGCCCTTGTGGGTGAGGTGCAGATACAGCATGGTGCTCTCCAGGCTGGCGTGGCCCATGTGCCGCTGGATGACGCGCGGATTGACCCCGGCCTCGAGCAGATGCGTGGCATAGCAATGCCGCAGGGTGTGCACCGACACCCCGCGCTTGGTGACGCCCGCGGCGCGCTTGGCGTGGCGGAACGCCCCCTGCACGCTGCTCTTGGCCATCGGCGTCGTGGCGGTCGCGCCCGAGCGTCCGTTGCGGCCGCACGCCGGAAAGAGCAGGCGGGGATTGCGGTGGGTGCGCCAGTGCGCACGGAGGATCGTCAGGGTCGCGCGCGGCAGGGGCACGAAGCGGTCCTTGGCGCCCTTGCCCCGATGCACGTGGATCATCATGCGCTGGCTGTCGATGTCGGAGACCTCCAGATACTGGGCTTCCTGCAGGCGCAGGCCACACGTGTAGACCGTGCTCAAGAAGGCGCGGTTGTGCGGCGTTCGCACGCAGCGCAGGATCGCCCGCACCTCCTCGACACTCAGGATCGCCGGCAGGCGTGCCTCACTCTTGGCGCGCAGGATGTCGAACAGATGCCAGTTACGCTGCAGCACGTGCACGAAGAAGAACCGGATGCCGCAGTAGCAGATGCGCATCGTGTTCGGCGACCAGTGGTCGACGTTGCGCCGGCGCAGGAAGTAGGCCTCGAGCTCCGTCTCGGCGATCTCATCGGGCGGCTTGCTGTAGAAGGTGCTGAGCATCCGCACCGCGCGGGTGTAGGCTTCCTGCGTGCGTTCGCCTTTGCCGTTGAGCTGCAGGGCGTTGATGGAGCGCTGGTACCAGTCGGTCATCATGGGTCTCTCCTCGGTTGAAAGAGTGGATACCGCGCCGGGCGAATGCCCGGCCATCTCCGAGGAGAACAGAGATAAGCTGGTGCGGCTAGACCCGCGGCCGGGATGGCCGGCTGGACGGAGAACTACTCTGGCGGAAAATGCAACCTGCCGCGAAGCGGCTTCCTTGAACTTCGCAGTTGAGCGACCGCGCTTCGCGCGCCGCTCACCGCGGCGTTAGACGGATGCTCGGTCCCGATGAATCCCTTTGACCACCAGAGAAGGCATCCGATATTGACGGTCACACTCTTCGTTGTGATGCTGGCTCCGGGTCCGTTCCTTGTGGTAATCGTCGGCCGGCTTCTCAAAGCAGCTATCCCGCACCCTAACGCTGTCGCCACGGCGGCAGGAACGGCAGGAAGCCTCGTGTTCTTATTTCCGCTTCTGTGTGGCATGATTGCAGGTGGGACTGCCTGCTTGCTCGTGGCACCGTGTTTTGCCAAGCGAAAGGTGCTCGAACCGTTTTTCGTCTATCCCCGTGTGCCACTCTTCTCTGCGTTAGCCGACAAGATTTTTGCCTGGGCATACCGGTCGCCGGCCGGTCGTCAGCAATGAGAGTGCGGGCGGATCACATCATAAGAGTGAGGCCTTGCATCGGTGGCGATGGGTCGAACCCGAAATCGGTGGCGATGGGTCGAACCCGAACTCAGGCTTGCTGCCCGCGCGCTTCGCGCGCGGCTGATGCCCCACGTTAGCCATACATGGTCCGATACACCCACTACGACATCACGAACGCCTCCTACGAGGAGTTCATCGCCTTCCTTTTTGACCACGTTCCTGTTCCCAAGGGTTCTGCCGGCCCGCCCTTCTGGTACTGGGGGGCTCACGTGACATTCGATCCTCAGCGCGTGGCATCTCTCTACATCCGCCTCTTCACCGAACCCGCCGCTTTGCTCGAACAATATACCCGCCCCCAGCTGGAACAGGGCTTTTGGGCCATCCAGAGTCGCAATCTCGAGTGCTCGATTGCCGGAGTGATTTGGGATCACGCAATTCCCGTCGAAATCAGAGAACGCTGTCTTCGATCGATGTTTCACCTTTTCGAGCGGTTGTTCGCGCACGACCCACTCGACACGGCAGTTCAGATGTGGTGGGACTCGCTGGCCTATGACTGGCACTGTCACAACCGATCCCGCGAGAACGGCGGCGAGGACCGTCGAATGCAAGACGTGATGTTTGAGACACTCTCGAAGATCCTGGGTCTTTCCTCTGCGATAGCCCAGGCGGCGGCGCTGCATGGCTTGGGGCACCTTCACCACCCAGATACTGAGACCCTGATCGCTGGATATCTTGCCAGCAATCCCACGACCCGGCCTCGCAACAGCGGCGCTGCTCCGCACCGCCGTGGCGGGCCGGTTACTTCGGACGTTAGACGCCCAACGGCCGAGGTCGCCGAGAAGGGGAAAGACAATGCTGAACCCTGAGCACTCCGCGTGCCCTGTTCGTGCCGACTTCGACCCTCTCTCGCCGGCTTTCCTTGCCGATCCGTTCGCGGTGCTGGACTCGCTCCCGCGCGACACGCCGGTGTTCTACGCGCCGGCGATCGACTACTACGTCGTCATGCGCTACGATGACATCGAAGCGGTCTTCCTCGATCACGAGACCTACTCCGCTGCCCCCGCCCAGCTCCCGCTCGTGCAGCTCGTGCCGGAGGCGGCGCAGATCCTGCTCGCCGGCGGCCACAAGCCGCAGCCGTCGATGGTCAGCCTTGACCCGCCCGCGCACACGCGCCTCCGTTCGCCGACCGCGCGGGCGTTCACGCCGCGACGTGTTGCGCAGATGGAGCCGCGGATTCGCGCCACGGTCCGCCAGTTGTTGGACGCCATCGATCCGTTCGCGCCGTTCGACCTCGTCTCCACGCTCACCTTCCCGCTGCCGGCTACGATCATCTTCAGCTTCGTCGGCATCCCCGAGCGCGACTGGCCGCAGCTGAAGGAGTGGTGTGGCCACCGCGCCAGCCTCGCCTGGGGACGGCCGACGCCTGGGGAGCAGGTCCAACACGCCGAGAACATGGCGGCCTACCGTCGCTACCTTCGCGACTTGGTCGCCACCAAAGCACATGCACGCGACGACGACTTCGCCAGCGCATTGCTGGTCATCCACGACGAGGATCCCGAGGCTCTCACGCACGAGGAGATCGCCTCGATACTCTACTCGCTCACCTTCGCCGGACACGAGACGACGAACTACCTGATCGGCAACGTGGTGCGCCGGTTGCTCGAGGATCCCGCGCGCTGGGACGCGGTCGTCGCCGACCCGGAGTTGATCCCGGGTGCCGTCCACGAGACGCTCCGCTACGACCCGTCCGTTCCAGCCTGGCGGCGCGTGACGAGGCGGCCCGTCACCCTCGGCGGCGTCGACCTGCCGGCGGGCGCGAAGCTGTTCCTGTGGCTGGCCGCATCGGGCCGCGACGCCTCCGTCTTCCCAGAACCGGAGACGTTCGATCCGGGACGCGCGAACGCGGCGAAGACGCTCGCCTTTGGCAAAGGGATCCACTACTGCGTCGGCGCTGCCCTCGGCGGGCTCGAGGCGCGGATCGCGCTCGAGGCATTGACGCACCGCTTCCCTCAACTGCGGCTCGTCGAGGGCCAGGAACTCTCATTCCATCCGAACATCTCGTTCCGCGGACCGCAAGCGCTCTGGGTCCGCGCGGCACAAGACACTCGAGGAAAAGCCCGGACGGAATGATCCAATCACCTTACCGTAGTGCCCGTTGCTTCCTCACGAAGCTGCGATTTGGTCGGCGTCCCAGGCAACCTCGCAAGCGGTTCGCGCAGGCGCATCCCGCCGGCGATGAGTGCGCCCGAGGTGCCGACGTATCTCTTTCTTGACGTTGACTCGACCGGCCGCGGCGGCTAACCTGAGCGCCATGGCGGCACATGGTGTCAGGACGTGGCGCTGGACCCCCGATCGAGCTCCTCGGCGGACAGCTCATCGTCGCCGAGCCTCAGGGCAGCGCGCACTTCACGGCGGTCCAGCTGGCCGAGGACGCGCTGCGCGCGGCCTTCGGGCCCGGCTGGCAGGTGCGCGCCCAGGGGCCCATCGCGCTCGATGAGGAGTCGGAGCCCGAGCCCGATGTGGCAGTGGTGCCCGGGACGCCCCGCGACTATCGAGACGCTCATCCGGCCCGCCCGGTGCTCGTCGTCGAGGTGGCCGAGTCGAGTCTCGCCACGGACCGCGAGCACAAAGGGAGCCTCTATGCGCGGGCCGGGATCGGTGACTACTGGATCGTCAATCTCGTTGACCGCGTCCTCGAGGTATACCGGGAGCCCGCGCCCGAGTCGGCCGCGCCATTCGGCTGGCGCTACCGGTCCGTGACGACCCTTGGCCCCGAGGCGTCGGCGGAACCCCTCGCTGCGCACGGAGCCCGGATCCCCGTTGCCGCTCTCCTGCCATAGCGACGTCGGTGGAGGCTCGGCGGCAAGCGGTTCCAACGACCTCGCTGGCCTCGAATAACGGATTCGAGGTGCCATCGCGCCAGGCCGTAGCGACCCGGCGGCGAACCACGAGACGTCAGCGAGTGTGGCCGCTGGTCGGAGCGGAGCCCAGGATCGGCGCCGCGACGATCAGGGATCTCGACGGTCAGCGGCACGGGCGGCAGGGAGCTGCTCGGCCGCAGCTTGCCGCCCGCGGTCAGCCTCCGACGCCGAGTGAGTCATCGCGAGCCGGTGGTCGGCCCGGAGCGCGTCGTCACTTCGCGTAGTAGACCCAGCGCATCTCCTGACCGTTGCCGATGGGACTGAAGCGGATCCCCTCCAGGCTCTTGGCCCAGGGGCCGAAGTACTTGGTGTTGTAGATCCACACGCCGGCGGCCTCGTCCACGACGATGCGCGCCGCATCCTGGTAGGCCTTCTCGCGGACCTTGCGGTCCGTGGACTTGAGCGCCGCGTCCAGCAGCTCGTCCACCTTGGGGTTCTTGTAGAAGCTCGACGCCTTGAAGGTGCCCCACTGCCCGGAGTGGAACATCTCGCCGATCCAGTTGTTGGGATCGGCATAGTACGTGCTGATCCAGTAGACGACCAGGTCGGGCGAGGTCTCGGGCTTCTTCATGCGCTCGACCATGTTGGGCCACAGCTCGCCGGCGAGCTTGGCCTCGATGCCGATCTTCCGCAGGCCGTTTGCCATCACGCTCGCCGCCTGCTCCGTCTGGCTGAACCCCGTGAGGTACCCGACCGTGAGCGGCCGGTCGACCTTCGCCTTGGCGCGGGCGAGCTCCTGCTTGGCCTTCTCCACGTCGTAGCTGTAGCCCTTGACGTCCTTGGGCACGCCCCAGAGATTGTTCGGGATGGGCACCGGGTTCCGCTCCACCGACCCGCCCAGGATGTCCTTGTTGAAGCCGTCGTAGTCGAAGGCGTAGCTGATGGCCCGCCGCACGTTCACGTCGTTGAGCGGCGGGCGCTGGTTGTTGATCTGGAACATCATGATGCGCATCGACTCCTGCTCGACCACCTTCACGTTGGGGGCATCGCGCAACCGCTTCACCTGGTCGATCGGGAGGTAGCCGCCGGTGCCCTGGTAGTCGCCCTTGATCATGCCGAGCACCCGTGTGTTGTCCTCCTTGACGTGCCGGAACTCGATCTCGTCGATGGATTTGGGCCCCCAGGGCATGAAGTGGCCGGGGAAGCGGCGCGCGATGAAGCCGATGGCGGGATCGTAGCGGGTGAGCATGTACGAGCCCGAGCCGGCGTCGTTCGTCGTCAGCCAGCCGCCGCCCCAGTCCCCGTCCTTCTCGTGCTTCCTGAGAAGCGCCGAGTTCACCACGTGGATCTCGGGCATCACCGCCATGAAGATGGCGGTTGGCTTGGTGACCGTGAACTGAACGGTGGACTTGTCCACCGCCTTGGTCGACCCCGGCGACACCATGGTGGAGAGCAGGGAGGCGGCGCCCTTCTTCAGGGCCAGGATGCGCTCGATGCTGTAGCGGACGTCCTCTGCCGTGACCTCGGCCCCGTCGTGGAACTTGGCGCCTCGCCGCAGCTTGAACGTGTAGGTCAGGCCGTCGGGCGACACCGTGTGGCTCTCGGCCAGCCACGGGTGCAGGACGGGCGGGTTGTCGAGCCAGCGGTAGAGCCCGTCATAGAGGTTGAGCCGCACCGCCACCCGGCCGACGTCGAAGGCCGCGTGCGGATCCATCGTGTCGTAGGGGCTCTCGTTGGCGAAGACGAAGCGCGTCTCCGCCACCGCCGGCGTCGCTCCCGCCGCCAGCGCCAGGATCAGAACCATCGCGGCCAGCGGGAACGCGCGCCGCTCGCATGCTTCTCTCATGTAACCCTCCTGCGTGTAGGTGGTTGCCGCGACCGGCGCCCGGCCGCGCGGCTGCTCGCTGCGTGATGCGGGGATCATGCTGGATCTCACGCTCACAGGACGTTGCGGGGCCGGCCGATGGCTCCCTCGGCGAAGCGCGAGAAGCGAAAGGCGGCGCCTTGCAGATAGTAGGCGGTGGCGCACCCGACGATCCCCGCGCCGACCACGACGACGTCCGCGTCACGTTCCATCGTGGCGCCCATAGTGCGGGAAGCCCGCCGGTGTGTCAATCCGCGGTGGCCGCGTCGGCGCGCTCCTCGATGGCGTTGCGGATCAGGGCGGCGTAGCGGTAGAACAGGTGGGCGAACTTGCCGTACGGCAAGGTGATGAACAGCGCCGCCACCACGCCGAGGTGAATGCCCAGCAAGGTTCCCATCGCCGCCGTGTCCCGCAGGGCCAGCAGCAGCAGGCCGGTGAGGCTGGTCAGGAGCAGCAGCGCCAGGAACGCGACGTCCATGGCCGCCATCCGCCCTTCCGCCGGCTCCTCGTCGCTCCGCCACTTGAGGTAGAGCAGGCCGCCCGTCCCGATCAGGAGCATGACGCCGCCGATGGTCCCCAGCGCGACGGGCCAGCTCAGGAGTGGATAGGGCGCCGTCCAGCCGAGGAAGTGGTCGTAGATCGCGGCCACCGTGGTCGAGGCCAGGTCGAGGAGGAAGCCGTAGAAGACGAGATGGTGCCACCACCGCCGGGCGTGAGAGAACGCCGCGTCCGGATAGTTGCAGCCGGCCCCGCCGCCCGCCAGGTAGCGAAGGCTGAAGGCGTCCTGCGTCGCGCGCAGGAACGCGCGCGGATCGAACAGCTCGGCCGCGCTGCCGTGCGTGTCGCGCCAGAAGCGGACGGTCCCGCGGAGGAGCACGGCGAGGCCGTAGAGCGTCATCGCCACGGCCGGCAGGACCATCGCCAGGTAGGGAACGACCCGGTAGAATGCTCCCTCGCCGACGTGGGCCGAGAACAAGGCCTCCGCGCCGCGCAGGAACACGAGGAACAGCACGGCGGCGACGCACAGGACGGCCATCAGCCCGGCCGCGAGGCCGCCTCGTCGGTAGAGGTTGGACAGGAGGCGGGGCCAGCTGTAGTCGCGGTACGTGTCCGCCCGCAGCTCGGCGAAGACCTTGGGGACGTTGATCGCGAACTCGTGCGGCGGCGCGTACTGGCAGGCGTAGAAGCAGGCCCGACAGTCGAAGCACAGGTTGGCGAGATAGGTCAGGTCGCCGCCGGAGAAGCTCCGCCGCCGCTCCATCGCCGGGAAGACCGCGCAGAAGCCCTCGCAGTAACGGCAGGCGTTGCAGACCACCATCTGCCGCTCGGCCTCCTCGAGCAGCTCAGGCGACGGCACCGCGCGCCGCCTCCCGTCCGGCGATCCGGCCGAACACCGTCCCGATCGTCAACCCGAACCCCGCGAGGTAGCCGCGGCCCAGGATGTTGCCGGCCATCACCTCGCCGGCGGCGAAGATGTTCGGCGACGGCCGATCGTCCTTCATGATCAGGCGCGCCCCCTCGTTCACGGTGACACCGAGATAGGTGAACGTGATGCCCGGGCGAAGCGGGTAGGCCCAGAACGGCGGCCGGTCGAGCGGCGTCGCCCAGTGGCTCTTCGGCGGCGTGAGGCCTTCGGTTCGACAGTCGTCGAGACGGGAGGCGTCGAAGGACCCGGCCCGGACAGACCGGTTGAACGCGTCGACGGTCGCCGTCAGCGCCGCCGCATCGAGGCCGAGGGTGGCCGCCAGCTCGCGGAGCGATCCCGCCTGGACCGCCGGGAAGACCGACGGCATGAACCGCCCCATCGCCTGCGCATCGCCGATCGAGTAGGCGATCTGGTCCGGCTGGCGCGCGATGAGACCGCCCCAGATGGCGTAGCGCTTGGGCCAGAAGTCCTCCCCCTCGTCGTAGAAGCGGCGGGCCTCCCGGTTGACGACGATGCCGAACGGCACACTGTCCAGGCGGGTGACGATCCCGCCGTCGAACTTCGGAGCGCGCGCGTCCACCGCGACCGCGTGGAACTCACGGGGGTTGCCGACCGGCTTGCCGCCGTGCTCGAGGAGCTGCTCCAGCATCAGCCCCTGGTTGTACTTCGTGCCGCGGATCACGAAGTTGTCGGCGGCATCCCCCCAGTACTTCCGGAGCCACGGGATATTGGCCTCGAACCCGCCCGACGCCACCACCACGCACGTGGCCCGCACCTCGTGCGACGAGCCGCCGTGCGCGACGACGGCCGAGCGGAACGCGCCACCGCAGACGTCCAGCCTGCGCACGTCCGCCTCGTACGCGATCTGCACGCCGAGCCTCCGCGCGGTGTCGTAGTAGGCGTTGACCATCGCCTTGCCGCCGCCCAGGAAGAAGAGGTTCGTCCTCGCCAGGTGGAGCGTGCCCTTGAGCGGGCGCTGCCACCTGGCCCCATGCGCCGCCATCCACTCGTCGAGATCCGCCGACTCGCGGATCGTGAGGCGGGCGAGCGGCTCGGTGGTCTCGCCGCCCGTCACGCGCAGGAGGTCGTCCCAGAATTCCTCCTCGCGGTAGGGCCCCGTCGCGAAGGCGTTCCCACGCTCGTGCAGGTAGCGGATGTCCCGGGTGTGGCGGCTGTTGCCGCCGCGGAACACCTCCGGCGAGCTCTCGAGCAGGAGGACGCTCGCGCCCCCCCGCCTGGCGGTCATCGCCGCGCACAGCCCGGCGTTCCCGCCGCCGATGACGAGGACGTCAAAACCCTGATTCAGATCGACCATCGTCCTCCCCGGTCCACCGAGGTCGCCACGTGGGCTCCCGGAGCGTAGCCGGTGGACAATAGACGCGTCAAGCCCGAGATTTGACTTGATGGCGTGAACGTGGCTATGATTCGTGTCCACATAAGGCCACGAATCATGAAGGTCGTCAAGATCGCCGAGTTGAAGAATCGGCTGAGCTACTACCTCCGCCGCGTACAGCGCGGCGAGTCGATCCTCGTCTCCGACCGGGAGCGCGTCATCGCCCGCATCGACCGTGTCGATGTCGGTGCGTCCTTCCCCGAGCGCGATGGCGAGTGGTTGGAACGCCTCGAGCGGCGAGGCGTGATCCGTCGGGGCACCGGGAAGCTCCCGCGCGGATGGCTCGCACGTAGGCCCCGCGTCAGAGCGGACGTAGTGACGGCGCTCCTCCGAGAGCGAGAAGAGGGACGGTGAGGTTCTGGGACAGCTCGGCGGTGGTTCCCCTGCTGATCGAACAGGAGCCCTCCTCACGCGCCGCCGCCTGGGTCGCCCGGGACGATGCGATGGTCGTGTGGACCCTGACTCCGGTCGAGGTCGTCTCCGCGCTTCGACGGCTCGTCCGCGACCACACCCTCGATGAAGCCATCGCGCGCGCGGCCGAAGCCCGGATGGAGGAGATCGTGCGCACCTGCCACGTCATCATCGACGTGGAGCCCGTCAAGTCGCTGGCAACCCGATTGCTGAGACTTCACGCGCTCCGCGCGGCCGACGCGCTCCAGCTCGGCGCCGCCCTCCACTGGACCGAGGGGCATCCGCAAGGGCGGACCCTGCATACCCTCGACAGCCGGCTGGCCCTGGCCGCCCAACGTGAAGGATTCGTCGTCCCTCCGTGAGGCGCGAGTGCTCGGCGCGGCCCGCGTTCCGGCGAGTCGTGCCGCCGGCCGCAGCAACCCGGGTGTTAAGATGATCGCGTGCCCGCGTCCAAGCTGGTCTCCATGCGGGACGCCGTCGCCCGCTTCGTCCCTGACGGCGCGTCGGTCTGCCTGAACACCGCCATCGAGGCGCTGATCCCCTTCGCGGCCGGACACGAGCTGATCCGCCAGCGGCGTCGGAACCTGACCCTCATCGGGCCCATCTCCGACATGCTGTTCGACCAGCTCGTCGGGGCGGGGTGCGCGAGACGGGTCGTCGCGGCGTGGGTGGGAAACGTGAGCGCGGGTCTCGGCCACAACTACCGGCGCGCGGTCGAGCGGGGTGTGCCCGCGCCCGTCGAGGTGCAGGATCACTCCAACCTGACGCTGGCCTTCGGACTCAAGGCAGCAGCCCTCGGCATCCCCTACCTGCCGACGCGCTCGCTCCTCGGCACGGGTCTTCTCGAGTCGAACCCCATGTTCAAGCAGGCGAGCGACCCCTGGTCGGGCGCGCCGCTGGTGCTGGTGCCCGCCATCATCCCGGACGTGGCCATCCTTCACGTCCAGCGCGCCGACGAGGACGGCCGCGCGCACGTCTGGGGCACCCTCGGCGTCACGCGGGAGGCCGCCCTCGCCGCGCGCCGGGTCATCCTCGTCGCCGAGGAGATCTGGCCGCGCGAGCGCGTCCTGAGCGACCCGGGGCTCGTGCTCGCGCCCGAGATCAAGGTCGCCGCGGTCGTCCATGAGCCCTTCGGCGCCTACCCGTCGCCGGTCCAGGGTTACTACGGGCGCCACCACGACTTCTTCCACCGCTTCCACGAGGAGAGCCGGACCGTGGAGGGCAACCGCGCCTGGTTCGAGCGCTGGGTCTTCGGCGTCGACGACTGGAAGGGCTTTCTCGATCGCGTGGGCGCGGACGTCCTGGAGCAGATCCGGACCAGGCGGCGCCTTCCCTCCGAACCCCTCGACTACGGAGCCTAGCCCCATGAAGATCACCGCGATCCACGCCATCCCGCTCGCCATCCCCATGAAGCCCATGGATCCGCCCTCGACATGGAGGGCGGGGACCCGCAAGCAGATCGTGGTGCGCGTCGTGACCGATGACGGGCTCACGGGCACGGGCGAGGCCTTCGCCTACGGCGCGCCGCTCGCCGTCGTGAGCGTGATCGACGAGAGCCTGGCGCCGCTCCTCATCGGTCAGGACCCGCTGCGGATCGAGGCCCTGGTGGACCTCATGCATCGCGCGACCATGATCTATGGCCGCCGCGGGCTCGCGATGTTCGCCATCAGCGGCGTCGAGATCGCGCTCTGGGACCTCCTCGGGAAGGCGCTCGGCGCTCCCGTGTGCGCGCTACTCGGGGGCGCCATTCGGCCCCGGCTGCCGGCGTACGCGAGTCTCCTGCGCTACGACGCGCCGGGGGACGTCGCCCGCGCGTGCCGCCACTTCACGTCCCAGGGCTTCCGGATGCTCAAGCTCCACCAGACGGACGTGGAGTCGGTCCGGGCGGCGCGCGAGGCGGTCGGGCCCGACGTCGACCTGATGCTCGACACCAATTGCCCGTGGAGCCCCGAGGACGCTATCGGGATGGCGCGCGCGCTCGCCCCCCACCGGCTCTTCTGGCTCGAGGAGCCGGTGTGGCCGCCGGAGGACTACGCGGGGCTCGCGAGAGTGGCGGCGGCCACCGAGACGCCCATCGCGCTCGGCGAGAACGAGTCCACCCTCTTCGGATTCCGCGAGATCGTCGAGCGGCGCGCGGCCGACATCCTGCAACCCAGCATCACCAAGGTGGGCGGCATCTCCGAGTTCAGGAAGATCGCCGCCCTCGCTCAGGCCGCCAATGTCCCCATCGCGCCCCACTCCTTCTACTTCGGGCCGGGACTCGCGGCGACGCTGCACGTGGCCGCGAGCTTCGGCGGCAGCCTGCCCGTGGAGTTCCCGACGGGCGAGCTCGAGAGCCCGTTCCTGGC
>WNGE01011758.1_pt1 | contig 13410 bp, 10 predicted proteins | sample 5400651 | NCBI WGS metagenome assembly WNGE01 (sample SAMN13153370, study PRJNA577476) | soil metagenome | isolation source: 60 cm soil or saprolite under grassland replicate 2 | place: USA:California | collected 2016-06-15 | reverse complement strand
ACGTGCCGAACCGCGACATGCTGGAAACCCACCTCGGCAAGCCGCTCACCCGCATCCCCGATCCGTTCGGCACGCATCCGAGCTTCGGCGAGCACAACAATGCGCGCCTGCGCGTTTTTCTCGATCAATTCGGCTTCGACTACGAATTTTTTTCGGCGACGGAATGCTATGCGTCCGGCCGCTTCGATGCGACGCTGCTACGCGTGCTCGAACGCTACGACGAGGTGATGGCCATCATGCTGCCGTCGTTGCGCGAGGAGCGCGCGCAGACCTATTCGCCGTTCCTGCCCATCTGCCCTCGCACCGGCGTGGTGCTGCAGGTGCCGGTGCTCGCCCATGATTCCGCGCGCGGCACCATCACGTACGAGGATCCCGAAACCAAAGAGGCGGTGATGACGCCCGTCACCGGCGGGCGCTGCAAGCTGCAATGGAAGCCCGACTGGGCCATGCGCTGGGTTGCGTTCGGCGTCGATTACGAGATGGCCGGCAAGGACCTGATCGACTCGGTCAAGCTCTCCGGCGAGATCTGCCGGGCGCTGGGCGCAACGCCGCCGGAAGGCTTCACCTACGAGCTCTTTCTCGACGAGCAGGGCCAAAAAATCTCGAAATCCAAGGGCAACGGCCTCACCATCGAGGAATGGCTGCGCTACGCCGGGCCCGAGAGCCTGTCGCTGTTCATGTATCGCGAGCCGAAGGCGGCCAAGCGCCTGTATTTCGACGTGATCCCGCGCCACGTCGACGAATATCACCAGCAGCTCGACGCCTATCAGCGTCAGGATCTGCGCCAGCGGCTGTCCAATCCGGCCTGGCACATCCATTCCGGCGATCCGCCGCCGCCCGAGATCCCGATCGCGTTCTCGATGCTGTTGAAGCTCGTGTCCGCCTCGAATGCCGAGGATCCGGCGACGCTGTGGGGTTTCATCGGCCGCTACTGGGCCGGGGTGACGCCGCACAGCCACCCCAAGCTTGATGCGCTCGTGACCTACGCGATCCACTATTTCCGCGATTTCGTGCTGCCGGCAAAAAAGTTCCGCGCACCGACCGAAGTCGAGCGCAAGGCGCTGCTCGATCTGCGCGATGCGCTCTCGCAGCTTCCGGCGGATGCGAGCCCGGAGCGGATCCAGGAGGTCGTCTACGAGGTCGGGCGCCGCGAGCCGTTCCTCGACCGCACCGGCAAGATCAAGACCAAGGACGGCAAGCCGGGCGTGTCGCTCGAATGGTTCAATCTGCTCTACCAAGTGCTGTTCGGCGAGGAGAAAGGCCCGCGCTTCGGCTCGTTCGTCGCCATCTACGGGCTCGACAACACCGTGGCGCTGATCGACGGCGCGCTCGCCCGCTCGGCGTGACAATGCTTCCCCCGGACGCGGCGCGCTTCTCCCTCCCCGAAGGGGAGGGTGGCGAGGTGCGGAGCGCCGAGCCGGGTGGGGATTTCACCGCTTCGCGCGCGCGACGCGCTTGATGCGTTCGGCGCGGATCGCATCGAGGCAATCGAAATACATCATCGCGGCGGCCTCGATCGGATCGGGCTCGAGCTCGACCGCTGCCTTCTGGATCTCCACCAGGGCCGCGGCCAGCATCGCGGCCGCAAACTCGTCATAGTCGTTCATGGCGCATTCCCCTTTCGGTTCGCCTTGCCGTTATCAATATTTTTAGCGTGGAACAGCGGGGAGTGGTACCAAATACGGCCCTTTCCTGCGTCATTTGCCGGACTTGACCACGCAATCCATGCACGCTGCCGGAAGCGGAAAGGCCGCATGGGTGCGCGGGTTACGCCGGCGCATGACGAGTCCCAAATACTGACATCGGTGTGAGCCCGCAGCCAGTCGACGGCGGGATTTGTGGTCCGATTCCTCGTGCTTTTCCGGCATCTATCGGCGTTGCGTTCAGCGCATCCAGAGATCAGTCTTGAAATCACGATCTCGAATCCAATGGCCAACCTAACTAACGCAGACCAGCAATGTGTTTTACGTTTCCACCATCTCCACCAGCGCCTGCGTCAGCGCGCCGTCAGGATCGGCGAGGCTTTCCAGGATCGTGAAATGGTTGGCGCCGTCGACCGGCAGCAGGTGGCCGGGCAGGCCGCGCTCGACCCAGGCCTTCGCGTAATCGACCGATTGCCGGCACAACTCGGGCAACTCGGCGGTGCCGTAGGCGACGACGAGCGGCCCGGCCATCGGCGGTAAATGCAATATGGGGCTGTTGCGGCGCGCCTCGGCGGCGCCGAGGCCGAGCTTGACGTTCAGGTAGTTGAGCCGGATCGGCTCGAGATCGTAGAGGCCGGAGATCGCCACCCCGCCCTTGACCGCGCCGAGGCTCACCGCGCTCGCGGTCAGATGGCCGCCGGCGGAATGGCCGCCGACGCAGATGCGGGCCGGATCGGCGCCGTAGTCGCCGAGATGTTCGGCGAGCCAGGCGACCGCATGGCGGATCTCGTTGACAATCTGGTCCATGCGCGCGTCGGGCGCCAAAGTGTATTCGACGACCGCGACATTGATGCCGTGCGCCAGCGGCCCCTCGGCGAGGAAGGCGAACCCCTCCTTGTCGTTCCTCTGCCAGTAGCCGCCGTGGATGAACATCAGCGTCGGCGCGCGCTGGCTGTCGGCGAGGAACAGGTCGAGATGCTGGCGCGGCGTGTCGCCGTATTCGAGGTCGAGATGGCCGCGCCGGCTCTGCCGCACGCGCGCGCTGCGCGCGTGCCAGCCGGCGATGATCGCCTCGGCATTCGGCACCGCGGCGCGATTGTTGTAGGCACTATCGAGCTGGGCTCGATCCATTCCGCGGTAAAGCATCGGAAGGCTCAAACGGCACGCCGATTTGCACGCCGATTCTCGCTCGACTCGGCGGCGCTGGTAATCATTAGCCTCAAGACGTCTTGGCGAGGCCGGAGGCGACAACCTCGTCGATGATCGCTTCGCGCGCCTTCCGCGTTGATGCCAGGCGCTCCTTCACGGCGTCGAGCACCGCCGGCGGCGCCGTCTCCGGCGTTCCGGCCCGGAATGGCGGCTCGGGCGCATATTCGTGCGCGAGTTGGACCGCCTGCGCCTGCGCCTCGCCAAGAAGCTCGGCCACGACCGTGAGGCCGAAATCGATGCCCGCCGTGACGCCGCCGGCCGTGAACAGATTGCCGTCGCGCACCACGCGGCCATGCGTCGGGATCGCCCCGAACTTCGCGAGAAAATCGTGCGAGGCCCAGTGTGTCGTGGCGCGGCGACCCTTCAGGAGGCCAGCGGCGCCGAGCACGAGAGAGCCGGTGCAAACGGAACTCACATAGCGGGCGCGCGCAGCCTGGGCGCGCAGGAAGCCGAGCACCTCGGCGTCCTGAAGCAGCGCGTTGATGCCTCCGCCTCCAGGCACGCACAGGACATCGAGCGCCGGGCATTCGGCGAAGGTCATGGTCGGGGCGAGCACGAGCCCAGTCGCCGAGGTGATCGCCGAGCGATCCTTCCAGATCAGGTGCACCTTCGCGTCCGGGATCGAAGCGAAGACCTCGTAGGGGCCGGTCAGGTCGAGCTGCTGCACGCTCGGAAAGACGAGGATGCCGATGTGAAAGGTCATGAGAGCCTCCAGATTGACGGCGCGATCCTAAGAGAGCAAGGTCTGGCGCAAATGACAAAGAACCCTCGTTTCGCGCCAAGCCGCCTTCGCCGGATCGAGATCCTGGCCTTCCAGGATGTCCAGCTTCTCGACGTCGCCGGCCCGCTACAGGTCTTCGCCAGTACGAATGATCTCGCTCGCGCGGCGGGTGAGCCCCGTCCTTACGCGCTGGTCACGGTGGCCGAGCGGCCGCTCGTGACCGCCTCGGCCGGGCTTGGCCTTGCGGCGCAGGATCTTTCCGAATCCAGCGTACCCCTCGACACGCTGATCGTCGCCGGCGGCTTCGGTGTCGATCCGGCTTGCGAGAATGCCGCACTGATCCGCTGGATCACCGCGCGCGCGGCGGTGGCGCGGCGCATCGCCTCGGTTTGCAGCGGCGCCTTCCTGTTGGCGACGGCCGGCCTCCTCGATGGCCGCCGGGCCGTCACGCATTGGCAGCGATGCGCCGAATTCGCCCGCCGATTTCCCGCAGTGCATCTCGAACCTGATCCCATCTTCGTCCGGGACGGCAATATCTGGACCTCGGCTGGCATCACGGCCGGGATCGATCTGGCGCTGGCGCTCGTCGAGGCGGATCTCGGCCGGCGGGTCGCATTAGCGGTCGCCCGCCAACTCGTCGTCTTCCTCAAACGTCCAGGCGGCCAAGCGCAATTCAGCGTGACGCTCGCCCTGCAGCACGGCGATGCCCGCTTCGAGCGCCTCCATGCCTGGATCGCCGATAATCTTCGCGGCGATCTGTCGGTCCCCTCGCTCGCCGATGCTGCCTCGATGAGCGAGCGCAGCTTCGTTCGCCATTATCGCCGGGCGACCGGCATGACGCCGGCGCGCGCCATCGAACGGATCCGAGTCGAGGCGGCTCGCCAAGTGCTCGAGCAAGACCTGCCGGTGAAGCGCTGCTCGAGCAAGACCTGCCGGTGAAGCGCGTCGCGGCGCGTTGCGGCTTCGGTTCCGAGGAAACCATGCGCCGCAGCTTCCTGCGCCTGCTCGGTGCGACGCCGCAGGCCTATCGCGAGCGCTTCTCATCGGGGTCGAGTTAGAGCGGATTTCGATTAACTGAAACGTATCCGGCGTTGGCGAGATAGTTGGCGCATCCTGCGGCGTGCAGCGGTGAAGGAAGTCGCCCGGGGCATCTCGCGGCGTCGAGATGGTCCTGGCGGCGATTTTTCGTAAGAGTGGAAGAGTGCGCCAGTCGACCTGTCACAGCCGGCAGCCGCCGCGGGCGCGAAATGAGTGGCCCGTACTTGAAGGTCCCATGCGGGACCGGTAGGGTCCGCGCTCCCATCCGGAGCCTCAGGCGTGATCGGATTGCTCGATCGCCTCGCGCGGCCGCTGTTGCGGGCGCTCGACCCCGAGGATGCCCACGCGCTGGTGATGCACGCATTGCCGTTGGCGCCGGTGCGGCCGGCTTCCGATCCGCCGGCGCTGGCGCTAGAGGCGTTCGGGCTGGAGTTTCCCAATCCGCTGGGCGTCGCGGCGGGTCTCGACAAGGACGCCCGGGTGTTCACCGCGTTGCTGCGCCTGGGCTTCGGCTTTGCCGAGGTCGGCACGGTGACGCCGCGGCCGCAGCCCGGCAATCCGCGCCCGCGGCTGTTTCGGCTCGAAGCCGACGAGGCCGTGATCAATCGGCTCGGCTTCAACAACGAAGGTTTCGATGCGGCGCGCCGACGGCTCGCCGACCGCGGTGCCGGCATCGTCGGGGTCAATCTCGGGGCCAACCAGGACACGCAGGACCGCGCGGCCGATTATGTCGCCGGCATCGAGGCTTTTGCCGGGCTCGCGAGCTATTGCACCATCAACGTGTCGTCCCCGAACACACCGGGCCTGCGCGACCTGCAGCAAAAATCCGCACTCGATGCGCTGCTGGCGAGGATGATGGAGGCGCGGGAGCGGAGCGCTGCCGGCCGGCGCCTGCCGGTGCTGCTCAAGATCGCTCCCGATCTGGCGCTTGCCGATCTCGATGACGTGGTCGCGGTCGCGCGCGCGCGCCGCGTGGACGGCATCATCGTCTCCAACACGAGCGTCGGCCGGCCGAAAGCCTTGCGCGACCATGCGGCGTCCGAGGCGGGCGGTCTCTCCGGCCGGCCGCTGTTTGCGCTCTCCACGCGCATGCTGGCCGAAACCTTCATGCGGGTCGATCGCGCCTTTCCGCTGATCGGGGTCGGCGGCGTCGATTCCGGGGCGGCGGCTTTGGCAAAGATCAAAGCCGGCGCCACCCTGGTCCAGCTCTATACGGCGCTGGTGTTCCGCGGGCTCGGCCTGATCGGCGATGTCAAGGATGAGCTCGCGCGATTGCTGCGGCGGGAAGGATACGAGAATGTCCGCGCCGCGGTCGGCGCCGAGGCCGCGGCCTGCACGGCCGCGCCTTGGCCGAACCCATGACTGAACTTCCGGCGTGCGGTTCGCTCGAACGGCGGCTCACCGGCGCTCGGTCGGCGCGCGGACCAGGCGAACGATCAGCCAGATCGGCAGCACGATGATGGCGCCCAGCAGAAAGTAGCGCCACACCCAGCGCACGGCGTCGAAACCCATGTTCCAGATGTGCAGGAAAAATCGCCGGATGCTGTCGAGGATGTTCCAGGGATCGAGACCGCTGGCGTGGAGCACCACGCCGACGAGAATCGACAACAGGATCAATCGCACGACCACGGCCAGCGGCGGGCCGCCGAAGAAGCGGATGGCGTGATTGGTCACGGCGGACTCCGTCGATCTCGGCCCCGGTCCGGTCGCGGGCGGCCTATCGGGCGGGCGCTCTTTCCCCGGATCCTGCGCGGTCATGAGTTGTCGCTCCCGTCTTCGAGTCAAGCATTCTTTCCAGCGTTTCGAGGCGATCGGCCTCGCCGGGCGGCTTGTCCCAGCGCAGGCGATTGATGCGGGGAAACCGCATGGCGAGCCCCGACTTGTGTCGGGCCGAGCGCTGCAGTCCCTCGAACGCGATTTCCAGCACGAGGCCCTTGTCGGGCTCGTGCACGACTTCGCGCACCGGCCCGAAGCGGTCAATGGTGTTGCGCCGCACGAAGCGATCGATCTGCAGCAGCTCCTCGTCGCTGAAGCCGAAATACGCCTTGCCGACCGGCACCAGCTCCTCGCCCTCGGGGGCGCTGCGCCAAACGCCGAAGGTGTAGTCGGAATAGAACGAGGAACGTTTGCCGCTGCCGCGCTGGGCGTACATCAGCACCGCGTCGACCAGCGCCGGGCCGCGCTTCCATTTCCACCACAGCCCCCGCGGCCGGCCCGGCACGTAGGCGGCCTCGCACTGCTTGAGCATCACGCCTTCGACGGCCTCGGCGTCGGGGCCGGCCCCGGCCGCCGCCGGATTTTTCCGCGCGGCGGCCAGCTCCTGCCACGTGGAGAATCCGATGAGCGGCGAGAGATCGATCCGGGGTTCGGCGAGCCGTTTCACCAGGGCTTCGAGCCGGGCGCGGCGCTGGAGAAACGTTCGCTCGCGCAGGTCTTCCGCGCCCTCGACCAGCAGATCGTAGGCTCGCAAGTGCGCCGGGAACTCCGCCATGAGTTTCGGCGTCACGACTTTGCGGTTGAGCCGCTGCTGCAGCATGTTGAACGACTGGACGCGGCCGTCGCGCACGATTAGCAATTCCCCGTCGATCGCGCCCTCGAATTGCAGGGCTTCGATCAGATCGGGAAAGCTCCTGGAAATGTCCTCGCCGGTCCGCGAATAGAGCCGCGCAACGCGCGCGCCGTCTTCGCCGCGTCCCGCCGCCGCCTGCACGCGAATGCCGTCCCATTTCCATTCGCCGATGTACGCCCTGGGATCGAGCGGCGCGAGATCCTCTTCCTCGACCGCGTGCGCGAGCATGACCGGGCGAAACGGCGCCGGATCGCGCCCGATCGGTTTTTCGCCGGAACCTTCGACCCAGGCGAAAAGCTCGGCGTAAGGCGGGCTGAGCCCGGGCCAGATCAGTTCGATCTCGTCGGGATCTTTGTCCCCGAGCGCGGCGACCGCCGTCTTGGCGAGCCGGGCGGAGACGCCGATGCGCAGCCCGCCGGTGACGAGCTTCAGCAGCGCCCAACGGCCCGTCTCATCGAGCGCGTCGAGCCAGCGCGCGAGCTGCGCGGGCAGCTCGGCCTTGCCCAGCGTGCCGAGCCTTGCGACCACATCGCAGAGCGGCGGCGCGGTCTCGGCGCCGCGCCCGGTGGGCGGACGCGGCCACAACAGCGCGACGGTCTCGGAGAGATCGCCGACGTAATCGTACGACAGCTCGAACAGCACCGGATCCGTGCGCTCGGCGATCAGCGCGCGGATGATGCCGGGCTTGGCGTGAGGAAACGACAGCGCGCCGGTCAGCGCCGCGAGCGTGATGCCGCGCTCCGGATCGGGCGTGGTGCGGAAATACTCGGTCATCAGCCGCAGCTTGGCATTGCGGCCGTGCTCGAAGGCGAGCCGGTCTAGCAATTGCGCGAAGCGGTTCATGCTGCCGGCCGGCTCAAGCCCCCTCATCGTCTTCCTCGCCGTAGCCCTCGATGCGCAGCGGCCGGGCGGCAAGTCCGCGTTGCGTGCTCCAATGGACCAGCGCATCTTCCTGGCCGTGGGTCACCCAGATCTCACCCGCGCCGGTCGCCGCGATGGTCGATGTCAGCCCGTCCCAGTCGGCGTGGTCGGAGATCACCAGCGGAAGCTCGACCCCGCGCTGGCGCGCCCGCGCCCGGACCCGCATCCAGCCCGACGCGAACACCGCGACCGGATCGGGAAACCGCCTTGCCCAGACCTCCCGGAGCGCGGAGGGTGGGCACAGCACGATGGCGCCGGCGAGCTCGGCCTTGCCGGCATCTCTCGCCGGCCGCGTCTCGCCGAGCTCGATGCCGCGGCTCGCGTAATACCGGGTGAACGCCTCGAGCGCGCCGTGCAGGTAGACGGGTTTCTCGTAGCCGGCTTGCCGCAATAGCGCGAGCACGCGCTGCGCCTTGCCGAGCGCATAGACGCCGACGAGATGCGCGCGCTCGGGAAACAGCGCGATCGAGCTCAAGAGCTTGCCGATCTCCGCACCGGGGTCGCCGTGCCGGAACACCGGCAGGCCGAATGTCGCCTCGCTGATGAACACGTCGCAGGGCACGAGCTCGAAGCCTGCGCAGGTCGGGTCGGCGACGTCCTTGTAATCGCCGGACGCGACGATGCGCGTGCCGGCGGCCTCGATGCGGATCTGCGCGGAGCCGAGCACGTGCCCGGCCGGGTGAAAGCTCACCGTTACGCCGTCGATGTCGAGTCTCTCCCCATAGGCGATCGGCTGCGCCGTTGCGGCGAAACCCTCGCCGTGGCGCAGCCGCATCAGATCCAGTGTCTCGGCGGTCGCGAGCACCCGATGATGTCCGGGCCGGGCGTGATCGGAATGGGCATGGGTGAGAAGCGCGCGGTCGACCGGCCGCAGCGGATCGATATAAAATCCGCCGGCGCGACAACAAAGTCCGGTGGGCGTGCGCACCAACAGCTCTTCGGGACTCACGACCGTCACATAGGTATGGATTTGCCTGATTCGAACCCCATGCTGGCGATGATCGCCTCCGCCGCGCTTCCGATCTCGTCGGGCGACCTGATTGCCGATCGGCGCTATGCGATCGCCCGGGAGCTCGAGCGGCGCGGGGAGCTGGCCGGTGCGGCCGATGTGTTGGCGCAGGCGCTCGAACGCGCGCCGGGTTTTTGCGTTGCCTGGTTTGCGCTTGCCGACGTCCGCGAGCGCCTGGGCGATCGGCTTGGCGCCGGCGAGGCATTCCGCCGGGCGCTGGCGCTCGATCCGGAGGACGCGCAGGGCGCCGGGCTGCGCCTGGCGCGGCTCCAAGCCCGCAACGCGCCGATGCCGCCGGCTTACGTGCGCACGCCGTTCGACCAATACGCGCCGCGCTACGACCACGCGCTCGTCGCGGCGCTCGCCTATCGCGCGCCGCGCCTGCTGCGGGATGCGGTCGAGCGGACACAAGCGGCGCGGGGACGACCGTTCCGATTCCGCCGCATGCTCGATCTCGGCTGCGGCACCGGGCTCGCCGGCAAGGCGTTCGCGCAGCTCTGCGACACCATGTTCGGGATCGATCTTTCGCCGGCCATGATCGAGCAGGCGCGCTGCAAGAATCTCTATCGCGATCTCCACGTCGCCGATCTGAACGAGGCACTCGGGCGCGAGCAGGAGCCCGCCGACCTGATCGTCGCGGCGGACGCCTTCGTCTATCTCGCCGATCTCGCGCCGGTTTGCCGCGCGGCCGCCCGGGTGCTCGAAGGAGGCGGGCTGTTTGCCTTCACGACCGAGACCCACGACGGCGCCGGCGTTGTGCTGAGCGAGAAGCTGCGCTACGCGCATTCCGCCGAGCACGTGCGCGGCGCGCTCGAAGCCGCGGGTCTATGCGTGCTCACCCTTGTTGTTGCCTCGCCCCGCACCGAGAACGCCGTCCCGGTCCCCGGCCTCGTGGTGGTCGCCGGACGTCATGCGGGGTCCGGCTGATCGGTGCGCGGTGAGTGCGAATGTCGGCTATGCGCGACAAACCGGAAGAAATATGTTCCTAGTGAGTTCTTCGCATTTTGACCCACAGCAGACCTAGCCCGGCGATTAGCCCGGGGTGCAATTTTTGTCCTCTGACCCCGTTCCAACGCCCCCACGTCGCCGTGCCGAGATGTGGTACCCTTCAGACTGCATCGTCGTGGACCTGAGCACGGCGAACCACTCGGCGTCGGAGTGGTGGCGAGCCTTGCGCACCCGGGCGGGAATGTCACGGGGCTCAGCGCGTTCGTGACGGAGCTATCCGGCAAGCGCATCGAGCTGCTGAAGGAGACGTTCCCGTCCATTGCGCACGTGGGCTTGATGCAGAACATGGGAAATCCGGTCTCACCGCCGCAATGGGAAGCCACGCAGGCTGCGGCAAAGCAGCTTGGCGTTTCGGCCGAGCTGTTCGATGTTCGCAGCGAGCAAGATATTGCAAGCGCATTCGCAGGCATCCCGGCACGCAAATTGGACGCACTGTCGGTCGGTATCGATGCGCTGACCCAGGCGAAAGCCAAGATGATGGTCATCCTCGCCGCGGAGCACAAATTGCTGAGCGCATATCCCGCACGCGAGTTCGTGGACGTCGGGGGCCTTCTGAGCTACGGGCCAAGCTACCCCGACCTGTATTTCCGCGCCGCCGGTTTGATCGATAAGATTTTCAAGGGCGCAACGCCTGGTGATTTGCCCGTGGAACAACCGACGAAACTTGAGCTGGTGATTAACCTGAAAACCGCCAAGGCCCTGGGCCTCACCGTTCCGCCCTCGCTGCTCGCCCGCGCCGACGAGGTGATTGAATAAGTGCGCCAGGCAAAGCTGGTGCGATCCAGCCGGTGCAAGTCCGGCCCAAGTAAGGAGTAGCGTCCGCTTGGTAGCGAGTGTTGCGTGGCCACTGGCGACAGTGGGTGCGAAGCGTACACAGCGATTGCATGGGGTGTGGGATTGAGCCACGAAAGATCAGATATCGCAGGGGCCGAGAGTCTTTATTCGCTCGAAGGCAACATGTGCGGCACCGCTACGCGAGGAGCTGACGCCCTGCCGGGGTCTAAGGCCACATCACGTGCAAAGGGATCGTATCGGAACCTGGGAGGTCTCGTGTCTGGCCGCCGGCGTCGAGTGGGTGCCTAGTACGGCGGTCCGCTTCGGGAAGGCGAGGAGCTGTAGCCGAGGATGAACGGGCACGAGAAGTCGGACTCCGTCATAGTAGCTGCGAAGCCGGCGAACAAAGCGGCGCACTCTGCTGAGGAGCAATCCGCGGTGGAGGCAGCGGCGGCGGAGCCGGTGGAGCCAAGGGCGGAGACCAAGGGAAATGCGGACCAGCAAAGCACGTGCCGGGCGCAGAGCCGGGTAAGCGTGTCACAGGCGCTGGACCGCATACGGAAAGTCGCAAAGGAGAAGAAGAAGGAGAGGTTCACTGCGCTCTTCCACCACATCAGCATGGACCTGCTCGAAGAGGCATTCTACGAACTCAAGGAGAATGCCGCGCCGGGTGTGGATCGACTGACGTGGACGGACTACGAGGCAGACCTCGAGCGCAGGCTCGAGATCCTGCATGATCGGGTCCAGCGGGGAGCGTATCGGGCACTGCCGTCGCGGCGGGTCTATATACCCAAGCCGGACGGCCGGCAGCGCCCGCTCGCGGTCGCAGCCCTGGAGGATAAGATCGCCCAACGGGCGGTGGCTGCGCTGCTGAACGCGATCTACGAGGAAGACTTCCTCGGAATCTCGTACGGATTTCGGCCGGGACGCGGCACGCACGATGCGCTGGACGCGCTCTGCGTCGGGATCCACAGCAAGAAGGTGAGCTTCATACTGGACGCCGACATCCAATCGTTCTTCGACACAGTGAACCAGGAATGGCTCATACGGTTCGTGGAACATCGGATCGGCGACCAGCGCATCATCCGCCTGATCCGCAAATGGCTCAAGGCGGGCGTCATGGAAAACGGAGTCGTGACCGTCAGTGAGCGGGGGACGGGGCAGGGCGCGGTCGTCTCGCCGCTCCTGGCCAACATCTACCTGCACTACGTGCTCGATCTGTGGACCGTACGCTGGCGACAGCGTGAGGCCACGGGCGATATGATCATCGTGCGCTACGCCGACGACTTCATCATCGGCTTCCAGCACGAGAGCGATGCCCGGCGCTTCCTGGACGAGATGCGTGAGCGGTTACAGAAGTTTGCGCTGACACTGCATCCCGAGAAGACCCGGCTCATCGAGTTCGGACGCTTTGCGGCGGAACGCCGCAAGCGGCGCGGGCTCGGCAAGCCGGAGACCTTCAACTTCCTGGGCTTCACCTTCATCTGCGGCAAGACTCGCCAGGGCAAATTCCAGATCAAACGGAAGACCCGGCGAGACCGCATGCGGGCGAAGCTGCGGGTGATCAAAGAGGAGATGTGGCGGCGCATGCACCAGCCGATCCCCATTCAGGGAAAGTGGCTGTGGTATGTCGTCAACGGCTACTTCAACTACCACGCAGTGCCGACCAATGCCCGGGCACTGGCCGTGTTCCGGCACCATGTCATCGACCTCTGGCGGCGTACGCTGCGGCGGCGCAGCCAGAAGGATCGGATCACATGGTCGCGGATGACGCAGCTGGCGGACGACTGGCTTCCGAAACCGATCATCCTTCATCCTTGGCCGAGCGAACGCTTTGCCGTCACACACCCGAGGTTGGAGCCGTATGCGGGAAAGCCGCACGTACGGTTCTGTGCGGGGGGCGCGCGATGAAACGCGCGTCCCTACCGCTACAGCGGCGGGAGTTCATCACGCTTCTCGGCGGCGCGGCGACTGGGTGGCCGCTCGTCGGACTTACGCAACAACCAACAACGCCGGTCATCGGAGTCCTCAACAGCGGATTACCCGGGTCCATACGCAAACATGAACGCTGCGTTCCGCTAGGGCTTGAAAGAAGCGGGCTATTCCGACGGCCAGAACCTCGTGATCGAGGACCGCTGGGCGGAGGGTCACTATGATCGGCTGCCGGCATTAGCAGCCGACCTGGTTCGCCGTCAGGTAGCCGTGATCGCCGCGCTCGGTGGCACCCCTGCAGCATTCGCTGCTAAGGCGGCAACCACCACGATTCCGATTGTCTTCGTGGTTGGCGTTGACCCGGTCCATTCCGGGCTCGTCCTCAGCCTCAATCGCCCCGGCGGCAACATGACGGGCGTGGCCGTCCTAAGCGCTGAGGTCGCGGCAAAGCGACTCGATCTATTGCACGAATTGTTGCCCACAGCGACAATCATCGCTCTTCTGGTTAATCCTACAAATTCCCTTGCCGGACCTGAAATCAGAGGAGTGCGGGACGCAGCGCGTGCGCGTGGGCTGGAGTTGCATG
>WNGE01007923.1_pt1 | contig 13411 bp, 10 predicted proteins | sample 5400651 | NCBI WGS metagenome assembly WNGE01 (sample SAMN13153370, study PRJNA577476) | soil metagenome | isolation source: 60 cm soil or saprolite under grassland replicate 2 | place: USA:California | collected 2016-06-15 | reverse complement strand
CCGCTCGCTCACATAGTGGACGCGGTGATCCGCCGCGTACCTCTCCGCCACCAGCACCGCGGTATCGGGTTCCTGCGGCCCGTTGTCGACGACGATCACCTCGAGCAGCGGGTACTCCGTGGCCAGGATCGAGTCGACGCACCGGGCGAGGTCGGCCGGACGCCGGTAGGTCGGCACGACCACGCTGACCCAGGGCGGAGATGATGCGGGGCGGAGCACGCACTCGTTCCAGCCGTCCGAGCGGGCGATCTCCGGCGGGTGCCCGTCATCGGACGCCAGGTGGTGCCGGATGATGTCGCCCCATCGCTGATCGATCAACGCCTGGAGCCGCGCTGCCGGCACGGGATCCGCGGCTAGGTCGACCGTAAGCATGCCCAGCGGGCGGGCGTGCAGGCGGACGAGGATCTCGGCCGTCGCGTACGGCTCGCCCAAGGGGGTGCGGCCGCGCTCGATCGAGGGTAGGGGCTGCTCGACGTCGACGACGATGATCCGCGTGGGCGTGAAATCTGACGGCGGCGGTGGGTAGCCTGGACGCCCGACAAGCCGCTGCAGCGAAAGGCTCCGCATCGTCGTGTTTCGGGACCTCGTTGTCTTTCTGGACAAGGCCGCTCCCTCCCACGACTCCACGGCCTCGGCGGCTGCACAACGACGCTACCCGCGGGAACGGCGATTTCGAAAGTGCTCTCGCCGCAGGATGCGGTTATGCTCGAAAGCACCGACAAGAAAGATACGTAAGGGACATTGTCGCTGGAGGGGTCGTGGCACTGACGCCGGGAGCGGCGGCCGACGACCCGAGGACAAGCTCGGCGGCGGGTGCTTCTCCGCCGCCGCTGTTGGGCGCCGCGTTCGAGGCGCTCGATGCAACGGGCATATATTGGCTCGTCCTACCTGCCGACGCAAGCGCGCTCGATCGTGATTGCGACCTTGACCTCCTGGTCGAATCCGACGCCGTGAGCAGCGCCGACGCGGCATTGCGCTCGATCGGCTTCGCCGCGCTCCCATCGGTCGGCCGGGGGAGGCACCGCTGCTTTCTCGGATACGACGATCATTCGCGGATGTGGGTGCGGCTCGATGTCACGGACAGTGTCGACTTCGGCAGGCACCGGGAGCTGACGACCGCGACCGCTCCTGAGCTGCTGGACCGTCGCGTCCGGAGTAGTGACCACTACCGTCTCCGCGTGGATGACGCGTTCTGGCACCTGCTGCTGCATCGCCTCCTGAGTGGCCGTGAGGTCCCATCGGACGACCTCGTGCGCCTCAGCCAGCGGTCGCGATCCACCGGTCCGCTCGCCGACCTGGCCAGCCGGGGAGCGACGTCCAGTGCCGAGTGGCTTGAACTGGTGCGCCGGGGCGAGTGGCAGCGCGTGGGTTCACTGCGACCGGCGTTCGTGCGCGCCTGGCGCCGGAAACACCGGTATGCGCCCTTCCTCGCAGATGCCCGCGACGCGAGCCGCCGGGTGACGCGTGCGCTACGGTCGGCCGCACGTCCCAGCGGGATCAGTGTCGCCATCATCGGGCCCGACGGTGCGGGCAAGACCACTCTCGCGGACGGACTGAGGGCGACGCTGCCCGTTCCGTCCGCTTACGTCTACATGGGCGTCTGGCGGGAGTATCCGTGGGACCGGTGGCTGCGCTACATCCCCGGCGCCCGGTTGGCGCAGCGCATGCTCCGACTCATAGCGCGGTCGGCCCAGGCGCGGTTTCAGCGGGCACGCGGACGTCTCGTTTTGCTGGACAGGTTCACCTACGACGTGCTGCTGCCCTCGCCCGAGTTGGACCGCCGCGGGCGCGCAACAGCGGCGCTCGTGCGACGGATCGGCACCGAGCCGCAGCTCGTGCTCGTGCTGGACGCTCCCGCCGAGGTCATGTTCGCGCGAAAGGGCGAGCAGGGGATCGACGAACTGGAGCGTCGCCGCCTCTCGTATCTCGACATCGCCCGCACCCGCGCCGACAGCGCGGTCATCGACGCGACGCAGGCGATCGCCGTCGTGCGCGAGGAGGCGCATCGGGCCGTATGGGCGCGGCTGCGGCGGCACTGGACAGGGACGTAAAGCGGCACGGTCAGAAGGGCGTACCACCCTTCCAGATGGAGACGGCACCCACGGTCATGGTGTTCGGAAATTCGGTGCCTGACGGATCACCGGTGCCACCGACGGCCACGTTGAGCACCACGTGCTGAGGGCTGTCGAACGGCCAGGTACGGCCGGAGGCGAAGGCATCCTCCACCCCGAACGCCAGGTGCTCCCGACGGTCGATATAGAACCGGACCATCGAGCCGTCGAAGTAGACGCCGTAGCGGTGAGACCGGCTGTCCAACGGGTGCCCGAGATCGACCTTGCCCTCATTCCTGCCTATCGGGAACGGTGCGTCCCTGCCGGGATCGGACCGCGTCGCCATGTGCACCGTGCTGTGGGCGACCGTCCGATTGGCTCCGATCACCTCGAGGATGTCCAACTCGCCGCAGGCGGGCCAGCCGACCTCCGACATGTTGCTCCCGACGAGCCAGAAGGCGGGCCATATGCCTTCGCCTACCGGAGCGCGGATGGAGGCCTCCACGTACGAGCCGGGCGACACCTCGAACCTGCCCTTCGTCGTGATACGGGCACTGGTGTATTGGCGTGCAATGCCATCGGGCCCGGTGGCATCCTCGCGACGGGCGGAGATGATGAGGTGGCCGCGCCCGTCCACCTGCGCATTGGATGGGCTCGCCGTGTAGGTCTGCAGCTCCCCGTTTCCCCAGCCGTGCCCGCCGAGTTCGTGGGTCCACACCATCGGGTCAGGCGCCGACCCGGCAGCACCGGTGAACGACAGCACCTTCGTCGCTGGCCCGGAGACGCGGCGCGGGTGCGCCGGTTCCACCTCGCGGACGCTGGCGGCCGTCACCTGCCAATGCAGGGCCCTCGACGACGGGAGCTCGAAATAGAGGCCGGTGTCGGAAGATCCGCGCCCAGTGCAGACGAACGTGCGTGTCAGAAGGTGCCAGGAATCGTCGGTGTAGCCTTCGTACTTGTTCACCTGGGTGGGCCGGTGCTCGAAGTTGCTGTTGGCGAGGAGAATGCCGATGCTCTGGCCGGAGGCGTTCAGGTCACGCACGTAAGCCTGCATCCGATATGTGCGCCCGGTCCGGAAGAAGGTCTCGGGCGTGCGCAGACCGGCGAGGACCATGGTCCATTTGCCCAAGCCGGCCGAGCGGTGGATGTCGACGGCTGTGCTGGTACGTGACGGGTTACGTCCGATCGGCACGCGCGTCAGTGTCACCGGTCCGACATCCGAGCCGGCCCGCCATTTGGATACATCAGCGGTCGCCGAACCGTTGAGGACGCCCTCGACGCCTTTCGCATCTCTGAGAGAATCGACGAACCGGCCCAGTTGCGTCGAGGATGCGAGCAGGCCGGCCAGCGCGGCAGCTACGCCGCAGGCGAGCCAGACCGCTTTACGGCGCGGCAGGTTGCGAGGGCGAGCCGGGCGGCGCCATGTGGTGCTAGACGTCGGATTCTTGAATTCCCGGTCATCGTGCGGCACGGTGGTCGACCCGCCACGCGTGGTGATGGAGGGCGTCGATGTCATCGGTCGGTCCGTCATCCCACTCCTGCATGCCCACGCAATACCCTGGTCCGTGCCCGGTCGGAGTCATTATCGGCAACCCGTCGCAGGGGAGCCTTACGCGCGCCGGACAGGCGGGCCCGGGCATATGCCAGCGGACCGCGCGCCAACGCCCACAACTCGGTCGTGCGCAGCCGGTTGCCGGCCCGCTGCTCCGACGGCGCCCGCCCATGGTCCACGCTCACCCGGGTCATCCTCCGAGCATGCCTCACCCCCCTCCATGATCGCTGGAGTACCATACGGGCGGTCTGCCGGTCACACATCAGCTTGGTGATCCAGGCCCCGAGACCGAGTCCGTAGCCCGAGATCTGCTCGTGTAGAGAGCCCATGTCGGCTCGATGCCGGTGCCACACCAGCGCCGAGGGCTGATACACGAGCTGGTGGCCGGCGAGGAGCACCCGGACGAACATGTCGATGTCCTCGCCCCCTCGGGTCTGCGATCCGACGCCCAGCGCCTCGTCGAAGCCACCGAGGGTGGCGACTGCCCGGCGGCGCACGGCGAAGTTGGCCCCCGTCCCGAACGCGCCGACCTGGAAGGGAAACAGGTGCTGGTTGCGCGGCGGTGTCGAGAGGCTGTAGATGCGTGGGGAGCACCTGCGCGCCCACGTGACGCGAGCGTCGAAGTAGGCTTGCGGAAAGCTGCGCAGCTCGGCACTGGCGACCATGCCACAGACGCAGGCGACGTCCGCGCCGGCGGCAAAACCGTCGATCAGTCCCCACAGCCACCAGCGGTCGACGACGACGTCGTCGTCGGTGAACGCGACGATGTCATGGGACGCCGCCAAGATACCGCGGTTGCGGGCGCGTGCCAGACCCGGCCGCGGCTCCTTGACGAGTCGTACCCGGGGGTCGCCGATCGATGCGACGACGCCCGCGGGCGCCTCGGTCGCCGACGCGTTGTCCACGACGACGATCTCGAACCGCGGGTATTGCAGCGCTAGCAGGGAGGTGAGCGCCGCTCGGAGCGGCTCGGCTCTGTCCCGGGTGCACAGAACGACACTCACCGGAGGTGGCTTTTCCGGGGTCCGGCCTGCAGAGGGCGCGGGCAGTGCAGAGGCGTGCCGTCGAAGCTCGTCCGCGGAGACACTGCTATCGCGTACGTCGACCTCGACGAATCCTCGGGGCTGCCGGCCGTGCCGGACGAGCAGCCGCGCCCGCCGGTATCCATCGGCGCCGACCAGTGCGATACGGTCGGCCACCGGACTCGACATGTCCACCGAGCCCACCCACAGGCTGCCGGACCAGTCCGGTGGGGGACCGGGGGCCATCGGCGGCTCCAGGACAAGTGGCGGCATTCAGGACTCCCTCGATGCGGCAGCGGCCGAACCCGCCGTCATTGCCACGCTCGTCGCGCCTGGTCGGGTTGCCAGCCGACCGCGCGCATAACCGACACCGGCACTGGCCACTCCGGCGACCATCGCGCCCGCCCGAGCGGCTGGTGACAGGCGCCTGCCACGCGCGGCCTCGCGGAGGTTCCGGCCGATCGCCCGGGGGACCAGCTGGCGCACATAGTCGCGTTCCGCATCGAGTGAATCGGACGACGTGAGACCCGCGAGAGCCGCCTTCCCGACGCCTTCGACGTAACAACGGCGCAGGAAGAAGCGGAATGTCGTCCTCTCCGCCGGCACGTGGTGAGCGACCTGCGCCGCCGGCGCGTACAGCCAGCGGCCGCGGCCCAGCGTCATTCGGATGCACAGCTCCGTGTCCTCTGGACTCGACCGGGTGCCGACCTTTCCGAATCCGAGCCGGAAACCACCGGCAGCGACGAAGCTGTCGGTACGGACCGCCATGTTCTCCGCCCAGACGTTGCGAACTTCGCTGACGTCCTCGGGAAGGCCACGGTAGGAAGCGCCGACGACCCATGCGAACTCGGCGGGAAACCACGCCGGCTGGCGGTCGACCCATGCGGCCGTGACCCCGCCACCGGCTCCCACCACCGACTCGTCCTCGAAGCACCGGACCAGCAGCTCAAGCCACTTGGGATCGGCCACCGCGTCGTCATCGAGGAACGCGACAACCGGTGATCGGGCCTGGAAGGCGCCGGTGTTGCGAGCACCGGAGGCGCCCCGGTCGAACCGGTTCGCCATCACACTGACCTCGGGCCAGCGGCCACCGACCCGGAAAAGCAGATCGTCATTGTGGTCAACCACGACGATCACCTCTTGTGGGGCCATCGTCTGGCCGAGCGCGGACTCGATCGCCGCGGCCAGCTGCGACCAGCGCTGGTCGGTGAAGCAGGTGATGACGATCGACGCCGGAGCTTTCCTCGCGGTCACTCGCTCTCCTTTCGAATACGACGGAGTACGGCCCAGATCACTGCAGCGGCAGGTCCGCGTGCCAGTACCGCTTGGTCACGTCATTGCTGGCCATCACCACGAGTCCGGTGGCGTCGCTCACGCTCTGCTTGCTCGACGTCACGTTGTTGAGGTTGGGAGATGCCGCGTCGCGAATCACCGGTGTGCCCCGGCCCAATGGGAACGAGATGGCGGACATCGGTGACGTCTTCTCGAAGATCGTGCCCGCCGAGCCGGAGAACGGGCATCCGCTGTCCGGTGCGGTGGCGAACACGTGCAGGACCTGGTGCTGCGAGTCCAGCATGAGGATCGGACGGGTGTGGCAGTCGCTGATGCGCGCAAACGGTGTGCTCGACCAGTCCCCGGTGGCCGGGTCGCGTGCGAGCACGAGGATCTGTGGCGCCGAGCTGGTCGCGCCGGCGTCGTCCAGGCTGGTCTTCACGGCCGCGAACACGTGGCCGGCAGGGTCGCCCTGCAGCGCCTTGAGGTTGATGTGGTCATCGGCGGAGTTGGGGCCCTGCACGGCGGTCCGGCTCTGCTGCCACGTGCCGGTCGGGTCACCGTCCTGGTGCTCCGCGAAGTACATGGCCGACGCGGCCTGGTTGCTCCACATGATGCCGATCTTGTTGCCGAACGCGGCGACGGCGGATATGTCGTCAGTGGTCAGATTGCCGGCCCCGGTCACCGGCAGGACGAGCGGCGTCCCCCACGCGGTGTCGCCGCCGGTGGTGCGGTTGACGTAGACCTGGGAGCCCTGCGCCCAGCTCGCCCAGACCGCCCCCGTCGAGTCCTTGTCGATGGTGAGCGTCTCGCTCGAGTAGTCGCTGATCGACACCGGGAAGCCGCTGTCGAGCGAGTACGCCTTGCTCGCGGAGTCGTAGCTGTACCGGGAGAGCCGGGCGGGGTTGCCCGCGGCGGCGGCCGCCGCGGACGTCGCGAACACGTGCGACGCCACGTAGAGGTGCTGGCCGTCCCACAGCGTGTCCGCGCGGCTCTTGGGCCGGTTGTCTACCAGTATCTTCGTGTCGATCCACGTCTCCTGGGTCCGGTCGAGCCGGAAGATGTGGTAGGTCTGGCTCACGCTTTCAAATAGCACACCCCACCACGAGCCGTCGTTGAACCACAGCTTGCTTTCCGGCTTCTCACCCGTGGCGGCGCCTCCCGTGCCCTGCGTGGACATGTCCTGGAAGCCGAAGTTTCCGGAGGAGGCCGTGATCAGGCTGCTCCGGGTCACCGTGTTGCCGCCCGCCGAGTTCGACGCGGTCAACGCCACCGTGTACGTCCCCGAAGTCGCGTACGTGTGGCTCGGGTTCTGCGCCGTCGACGTGCTTGCGTCCCCGAAGTCCCAGGCCCACGACGTCGGCGTACCGGTCGAGGTGTCGGTGAACTGCACCGCCAGCGGGGCGTAGCCCGACGTCGGCGATGCGGTGAATGAGGCCACCGGGGCGACGGTCGGTCCCGACGACGTAGCCGTGCGGTACGTAACCAGCGCTGAGACCGACTGGTCGGCGGTTGACAGCTGGCCCGAGTACGCGAAATTGCCCGTCGACGTGACATCCCTGACCGCAACGGCAAGCGACTTCTGCTTCGTCGTGGGCCCGGCCGCGACCGTCCCCGAGTCGTTCCAGCCGGAGTTCGACGTGAGCGTCGCGGGTTGGTCACCGAATCCGACGACGGCCAGGAGAGTCTCGCTCGCCTGGGCTGTCGTCGCCGTTGTCGACGTGGTGATCGAGGTCGCAGCGGTCGCGCTGTTCCCCGTGGCGGTCTTGTCCACCCAGGATGTCGGTTCGAAGTTGTCGAACTCGTAGACCTGCATGGCGTGATAGGTCGTCGATACGCTCTGCGTGACGGTCACGGTGTCGCCCGCCGAGATCGGGGAAGTGATCTTCGCGGAGGCGATCACGACCTTCAATCCAGATGTGCCCGCGTTTCCCTTGACGGCATCCATCCGGTACGTGTTGCCGTGCGTGTCGGTCACGGACGTCACGGACTCGCCGCCCGTGCCGGAGAAAAGGTAGGCCACGACCAGGTGCCGGTCGGCGACAGTGCTCACGCCGGCAGGGACGGTCAGGCTAAAGGACGAGGACGACGATGCGCTGGCGCCGGTCGCGATCTGTCGTTGGTGCGGGGTGAGTCCGGCAGCCGCGGACGGCACGAACGGCCAAGCGACGACCGCGGCCGCGACGAGCGCGGCGATGGCCACCATGACGCGAACGATGTGACTGGGACGGCGCTGCGACCGAACCTCGTCACGCCGGTGCGTGACCGGCAGCAATATCACTGATGTTGGCAGGTTACCGTTCGTGATCATGGCTAACCCCTACGCCTTATGAAGGCACATGAGAGCGGGGTGGTGGGCGGTCCGCTCCGGCGCCGCAGGCACGGGCGAGGACGCGTTCGACGTTGCCGCGAAGCCAGCGGCGGCTGTCGCCGTGACCCGCCGACTGGATAAACAGTGAGACGTGACGTAGCCAGTAGAGGAGGATCGCGGTTCGTTCCGGTATGCCGTCCAGCCACGCGGCCACCTGGTCGGCCGGTACGCCGATCTCGTCGGCGATCCCGTAGTGGACGGCGCGGACGACGATGTCGCCGAGCTCCTCTCCGCTCATCAGCCGCCGGGAAAAGAGGTGAAGGTGGAGAAGATCGTGCAGCCGGAGCTGATCTGGCTGGGCCTGGTCCCAGTCGACGACACCGGTCACGGTCCGGTCGGCCGCGAGGAGGTTTCCCGGCCAGAAGTCGCCGTGGATCCAGCAGGTACGGACGGAGTGACCGGCCAGCACGGTCACCAGTTCGCCACGCAGCCGGTCCAGGGCGTCGAAGAGCCCCGCCGGCCGGTCCCGGGTGGCGTAGAAATTCTCGATCCGGCGCAGTGGCCCCCGCACCCACGCCTCGAGTCCGGCCTGGTCGAGCAGCCGCTGCCGGCTGGTGCGGGCGTGAAAGTCATCGATGAGGCGGACCGCCGTGTCGAGCGGCCCGTCGTGCCGCGCGCGCCGCAGCACCGTCTTGGTCACCGGGGTACCGGGTAGCCGCTCCTCCACCCAGTAATGCCAGCCGTCGAACTCACCCTGCCCGACGCACCGCGGCATGACCGGGGGCCAGCCGCGGAGCCTGGGGTCGGCGTGCAGCGCGGCGAGCACGTCCGCCTGGCGGCGCAGGTTGTCGACGCCCTCGGTCGTGCACGGCACCTTCACCACGAACCGACGTGAGGTCGCTGCACTGCCGACCGCGGCGACGGCTACGAAGGTGCTGGTGAAGGTCACGGCCTGGGTCCGCCAGGCGCTGTCCGTCCCGACTGGGACGGCGGCGGCCACGAGCCGCGGTGCAACCTCACACATCCACGCCCGCCGTGGCCGCCGGTACCGGCCGGGGCGCGGCAGTGGCGGGCTCCAGGACACCGCTCGGGCGATGCTCACCGGCCGGCCCTCTTCCGGTAGTGCCGCCAGATGACCCGTATGACGTCGGCGAGGACGGCCTGCGGCGGCCGGTCCGAATCGATGCGGACGATGTTCGGGATCCGCCCGGCGAGGCGGTGGTATTGGTCCCGCTCGGCCTCCAGACCGGCCGGGTCGTACTCGCCGGACCGGGCGTGGAGGACCTCACCCGGGGCATCGAGCAGGATGACGAGATGCGGCGGCGGGCAGGACCGACTCAGCATCCGGAGGTACGGCCGCATGAGCCACTTCAGCGATCCACGCGGCGCAAGCAGCGCGTCGTAGGTGTATCGGTCGAACACAACCAGCCGCCCTAGCGTCTGGTGCCCGAGCGCAGCGAGATAGCGCCGCCACAGCACCAACGGGCGGCTCGCGATACGCAACGCGATCCTGGCCCTCGCCTGCGGCCTATCGCTCGCCGGCCAGAGCCCCATGTACACCCGGCGAACCGGGAAGTACGACGTGGACTGGATCCCGGCCGCGAGTGTCGACTTGCCCGAACCGTCCGGGCCCAGCAGGGCGACGCTCGTGCCTCGCATGCTCCAGACCTGCAGCGGGCGCTCGGCGAGCCGGAGCGCGACGGTGCGGGTCCAGGCCCCGGCGACGGCGGTAGGCGCGGCGCGCCACCAGCTCCGCAGGATGCGGCGACGAGTTGCGGTCAGGGCCGCCCACTCCGACGCCCGCGCGTGCTCGAGAAGAACCGGGCACCGGACCTGCGGCGGCATTGCGCGTACGAGTGGGCTGTCGAGCGACGCGACGGTCCTCAACTGCTCCAGCCGCTGCACATGGCTTTCGGCGAAGGTTCCCTTGTCGAGGACGCAGTGCAGCAGCAGTGCCCAGAACTCGTCCTCGGGGTCGAGTACCCACACGCCGGCGCTGCGGCGCCGCCGCGCCAGGCACACCTCGGCGGCACCGGTGCCGACCTCGAAGTGGGGACCGAAGGCCAGCTCCGTGACCAGGTCGAACTCCACCCACGTGCCGGTGGGTTCGTCGAGTCCGAGGAAGAACACGTGTGTGCCCCGGCCGTACGCCGGCAGCCGCAGCAGGCCGTGCTCGCGCATGACCGCCGCCGCCCGGGGGAGGTTGGTCGCCGCGATGAGGACATCGACGTCACCGCCGGCGTGCCCGCGCACGAGGCACCACCTCACGTTGGCTTCGTCCAGTGCGGACAGGACGGCCCGCGTGAGGGAGCGCCCATCCGCATCCAGCATCGCCGGAAGTGCGAGCCTGGGGCGCATCTCGACGGGCACGACCATGTGGTCACTCCTCCCGGATATGTCCGAAGTGGACCGCTGTCCGGATACCCTTGCGGGCGTGATCCGCGAGCGGTGTGATCGGCAGGCGCTCGATCCGGTAGCTGGCGTAGTGCTGCTCGACGGCGCCGAAGCGGCTCTTGAAGAGTGCCAGAGGAGAACCCGGGGCAGAGTCGCCCATCTGGTAGGCCGCGCAGCCGGCATCGGCGGCGTCCTCAATCGCGGTGCGGTGCAGCAGGTAGTTGGCGTAGGTCCGGCCGGCGAGATCCTCATCCATCGCACCCCGCCAGTAGGCCGCGGTCGTCGTGCCGAAGAGCACGACGATCGCGGCGGCCGGCCGACCGTCAGCGAACGCGACGTAGACGCGGCAGTCCCCACCGAGCATCGCGGCGACCTTGGTCAGCTTGCGCTCCGGCTCCCGCCGCGCCGCCCGCCAGCGCGCCAGCGCGACCGGATGACGGTCCCGCCGTGCCCACCGGGCGACGGACTTCGCGTACAGGCTGTGGAAGACGGGTACGAGGCGGCCGGTGTCATCGCGCTCGACGACGACACCAGCACGCTCCGCGCGGCGGACCCGGTTCCGGGTGTCGCTTCGGAACCGGGTCCGCCAGATCACGTCGTAGCCCTCTTCGAGGAAGAGGCTCTGTGCCATCCGCGGCTCGGCCCGCGCCCGCGCGCCAGATCGGCGACGACCATTCCCACGTCCTCGGGATGGACCACGCCCCCTTCGCCGAGCAGCCCCCCGAAACCCCACCCGATCGGGAACCCGGCCTCGGTCGACAGCGCCCGGCCGAGCAGGCGACGGCGCACGAGCGGTAGGACCAGCCGCCTGCCGTCGCGGGCCCGGTACAGCCGGGACGCGTCCTCGTACCCGTCCACCGCGCAGACGCACGCCACCCACGCCGGCGTCTGGGTCGGCAGCGCAATCGGGGCGGAGTCCAGCACCTCGCGCCATGCGCTTGTGGGTACCGGGCTCGCCACCTCTACCGGTCCGGCCGGCGAGGCCTGCCGCGGGTGGCGCAGCAGGTCCGCGGTCGCGGCGGAACGCGTTTTCACCTCAGCATTCCTGGCGTGACCGGCGTCTTCGGCGGTCGGTTCGGGAACGAGCCTGTGTTGACAACCCGCCAATCCAGTAAGGCGCGGTGTTCGATAGCGTCGACGACAGGCCGTGGCCGGCGCGTCACCCGTTCCCGGACCAGGGTGCGAAGTACCCTCTGCCCGTCGCGGAATGTATGCAGATTCGACATACCCGAACGACGCGGCAGTTCCATGCTCGGAACCTCCGCGATGCGCAGGTTGGCTTTCACCGCGTGCAGGGCGAGTTCGGTCTCGATCTCGAAGCCGTGCGCGCTCAGTGCCAGCGCAGGTAGGCACTCCCGCCGAAACGAGCAGTAGCCGTAGCAGAGGTCGGTGAAGCGGATGAGGAACAGCGCGTTCGCCACCCGCACGAGCGCCTGGCTGCCGAGCCGCCGTATCGGCGTCAGGTCCGTCGAGCCGCCGCCGCCGAGGAAGCGCGAGCCCTTCACGAAGTCGTAGCCGTTCAACAATGGCGTCACGAAGCGGTCGATCTCCGCGGGGTCCATACTGCCGTCCGCGTCGATCATCACGATGATGTCCCCCGTCGCGGCCCGAAATCCGCTGCGCAGCGCCTCCCCCTTGCCGCGTCCGTTCTGCCTGACGACGACGATGTCCGGGTCGATGGCGCGGGCGACCTCGACGGTACGATCGCGGGAGTATCCGTCGACCAGCACCACCTCGTCAACGGCCGCCGGCATGCGTTCGAGCACCCAGCCGATGTTTCGCTGCTCGTTCAGCGCGGGGACGATCACGCTCACCGTGTGCCGGTAGGCCGGACTGTCGGGGGAGTGGCCGTTGTGGGAGTGGCCGTTGTGGGAGTGGCCGTTCGCGGGTCCCACCTCGATCCGGGTAAGCGCGGTCAGAACTGACTGCTCTTTCAAAGGCTTTGCGACGCCGTTCGCGTTAGCTCCGACATCGGTCGGCATGATCTCCATCAAGTACTCCAGTGGTCGGGTGGTGTGGGTCCAGGGACAGGAACGGAAAACCCATGCCGCTGTTGCGTTCCTTCGTTCGGCGCGGCTCGTGGGCCACCGGGGGACGGGTGGCCGGCCGATACCGCAGCGCCACCAGTCGGCCGCGAGTTCGCCCGGAGTCGGCGACCGCGACGCCGCCAGCGACAGCACAGCGCATCACCCGCGTGCACGCCCGCATCGGGCACGCCGGAGGCAGACGCCTTCGGCGGACGTACACGTGCGTATTCGGTCCATGACAGAATCGTTGACGCTGCCTGGTCATCCGGTAAACGCGCCGTTAACGTAGCGCCGCTTACGTAATTCGCACTACCGGCTGTTTCTCGCGCGGTACTCGCGGCTTCTTTCCAGATTCTCCCGGTTTTCAGCGACGAGCCGATCCCCGGCCGGCACACCATGCGGGGTCCCACATACGGTGCCGGGCGGCCGGCGCAGCACGCGAGAGCTTCACTCCCCGGAGACGCGCATACCGTTGCGCAGGGCGACGGCCACGCACTCCAGCGTGGAGTGGACGCCGAGCTTGGCGATCAGGTTCTGGGTGTGGGTGCGCACCGTGTTTGCCGAGACGTGCAACCGCTCGCCGATCTCGGCCCGGGTCAACCCGTCCACCATGCACTGCAGCACCTCGTGCTCGCGCGTGGTTAACCCGTCGAGTGGGTTCGGCTGCGTCGCGGCTCGGGCCGTCAGGTCCGTCAGCACCTGGCCGAGCAGCTCCGGAGCCAGCCACGCCTCGCCGCGGTGTACGCCGCGGATGACCTGGACGAGCTGGGGCATGTCGGTTG
>WNGE01007655.1_pt1 | contig 13414 bp, 10 predicted proteins | sample 5400651 | NCBI WGS metagenome assembly WNGE01 (sample SAMN13153370, study PRJNA577476) | soil metagenome | isolation source: 60 cm soil or saprolite under grassland replicate 2 | place: USA:California | collected 2016-06-15 | reverse complement strand
GTTTCAGAGGTCTTGCAAATTGGCTCCAGGGTACAGCCGTTTAGTAAGGAGAGCATAGAGAAAGCGCCCCGCATTCGCGATGCAAAGAAGGTGCATAGTGTCTGTCCTTATTGTGCAGTGGGTTGTGGATTGAATGTGTATGTGAAAGACGGCAAGGTGATTGATATCGAGGGCAATCCTGAGAGCCCGATCAATCATGGCACGCTCTGTCCCAAGGGCTCAGCCACATTCCAGTATACGGTGAACTCCAGTCGCCTGACGCAGGTGCTTTACCGTGCACCTTATAGCGACCATTGGGAACTCAAGACGCTGGACTGGGCTATGGAGCAGATTGCGCAGCGCGTAAAGAAGACGCGCGACGAGACCTTTGTGGAACGCTTAGATGATGGGCGCGAGGTCAATCATACACTGGGGATTGCATCACTTGGCGGCGCGACGCTGGACATTGAAGAGAACTATTTGATCAAGAAGCTGTTCAACGGCGGCCTGGGTATCGTCTCGATCGAGAACCAGGCCCGTATATGACACAGTTCAACTGTACCCGGTCTGGGTACCACATTAGGGCGTGGCGGTGCCACCACATTTCCGCAGGACCTTGTCAATAGCGACTGCGTATTGATCATGGGCAGCAATATGGCAGAGGCCCATCCGATTGCGTTTGCCAACGTGGTCAAAGCAAAGGAGCGTGGCACGCAGGTAATCCATGTCGATCCACATTTCTCGCGTACCTCGGCGCTGGCAAACCTGTATATTTCGACGCGTGCAGGTAGCGATATTGTGTTTTTAGGCGCGATAATTAGCTACCTCCTGGAGAATAACGCCTACTTCCATGACTACGTGGTGCATTATACCAATGCGCCTATGCTGATCCGCACAGACTACGAGGATACGGAAGAGATGGAGGGTATCTTCTCCGGTTACGATCCTGAAACAGGGACATACGCGGATCAGAGCAGTTGGAATTACCAGCTTGACGAGTATGGACGACCACTAACGGATGTGACATTGCAAGATTCACGCTGCGTATTCCAGATCATGCGACGACACTTTGCACGCTATACACCAGAGATGGTCGAGAACGTGTGTGGAGTGTCAAGAGAGCAGTGGATGCAGGTGGTACAGGCGCTGGTTGAGAATTCTGGGCGCGAACGTACCTCCTCGCTCTGCTATGCGGTGGGCTGGACGCAGCAATCCAAGGGTGTACAGATTATCCGAGCTGCGGCAATCATGCAACTTTTACTGGGTAATGTTGGGCGTCCTGGCGGTGGGATTATGGCGTTGCGCGGGCATGCATCGATTCAGGGTTCAACCGATGTACCAACTCTCTATGATCTGCTAGCTGGTTATATGCCGCAGCCCAGTGCGCCCGTTGCGCCGAAGCCTGACAGCGAAGATTCGGTCAGTGCGACCACGTGGGGCAAGAGGGTTGATAAGAAGACGAATGTGCTCTCACAACAGACGTTAGCAGAGTATATAGATACAGCGGGGCAGAAGCTTGGCTGGTGGTCTAATATACCTTCCTATATTGTTAGTCTGCTTACGGCATGGTACGGGGAAGCGGGACGAGAGGAAGGTGACTACGGTTATCACTGGCTACCTAAGATGATTGGTGACCATTCGCACCTGGTAACCAGCTATGAGATGCTGGATGGGAAAGTGAAGGGCTACTTCCTGCTCGGTCAGAATCCAGCTGCGGGCAGCACCAATGCGAATGGTTGTGCGCGATCTCTACGAGGTTGAGTCAGCGGCATTCTGGTACAACGGACCGGAGCCGGTTGATCCCAGTAAAATCAAGACAGAGGTCTTTTTGATGGCGGCAGCAGCTTCCACTGAGAAAGATGGCTGTTTCACTAATACACAGCGGCTCTTACAGTGGCGCGATAAGGCTGTTGATCCGCCAAGCGACGCACGGTCGGATCTATGGTTTATCTACCACCTGGGCAAACGGCTTAAAGAGCTTTACGCGGAGAGTACGGAGGCGAAAGATCGTCCGCTTCAGGCACTGGTGTGGGACTATGATCGAGCGGAGCCGGAGCACGATTCGCGCATTCTTGACGAACCCGATGTGCTGCTTGTGCTTAAAGAAGTGAATGGATATTATGTGCATCCACCTCAAGAGGCGGAAGATGATGCGCAGGAACGGACCGGCAAGCGCAAGGCATTGCCTCTACGGGACGCGCCACACATTCCAGGGTTTGCGGTGTTGAAGGGGGATGGGAGTACGGCATGCGGGTCGTGGATCTATAGTGGGGTGTATCCTGAACCGGGGAATAATCGGGCGGCATCGCGGATAGCTGATGACTATACGAATTTGCAGTGGGGATATGCCTGGCCTGCTAACCGGCGTATTCTTTACAATCGAGCTTCGGCTGATCCAGAGGGACGGCCATGGTCGGAGCGCAAGAAGTATGTGTGGTGGGATGCCGGGCAGCAGAAATGGACGGGCTACGATATACCGGACTTTCCGCTGGGCAAGGCACCTGATTACAAGCCTGCACCCGGGGCAACAGGGATGGATGCGATTGCGGGGAGCGATCCATTTATCATGAAGCCTGATGGACGAGGCTGGCTCTTTGCTCCCAAGGGATTAAAAGATGGACCGCTGCCTGCGCATTATGAAGCCGCCGAGTCGCCTGTTCATAACGCGCTCTACAAGCAGCAAAGTAATCCGGCGGCCAAATACTTCAGAAAGCGGAAAGATAATCCACTGGCAGCAGTAGGTGATGAACACTATCCTATTGTGATTACTACTTATCGGCTGACCGAGCACCATGTCAGTGGCCCCATGACGCGCTGGATGCCCTGGTTGAATGCGCTGCAACCGGCGTTGTTTGCCGAACTCAGTCCAGAGCTAGCGGCAGAGCGCAAGATCAAACATGGAAGCTGGATGGTGATTAGCACACCGCGTGGAGAGATAGAGGCGCGGGCGATGGTGACACGGCGCTTGAGGCCATTGAGAATCGGTGGTAGAACAGTACATCAGATCGGACTGCCGTTCCACTGGGGTTTTCAGGGCAAAAGCAAGGGCAGTATCACAAACGACCTGACGCACATGGTATTGGAGCCAAATGTCAGTATTGAAGAGGCCAAGGCGTTCACATGTAATGTACGTCCGGGCCGGGTTGAGCACGAGTAAGGAGTATGTTATGGCGGTTGAATCCGGGCAAAGATCGCCTCTGCAGGTCGGCGTAGAATTTTTCAAAGGGACAGTGTCGTCCTTACGTAAAGAGTCACCCGTGCCGCCACAGCCAGCAATGGGCTTTTTCACCGACACCAGCCTCTGCATCGGGTGCAAAGCCTGCGAAGTAGCCTGTAAGCAGTGGAATGAGCTTCCGGCCACCGAACCATCCTGGAGTGGCTCCAGTTATGACAATACACGACAACTGGGTGCAACAACATGGCGGCATGTACAATTTATCGAGCAGATTGGACGAGGGCGACCGGAGCGTAACAGGCCCTATAAGCCCATCCTGCCACTTTTTGAAGGACAGATTGCAGAGGCGAAAAGCAATGGAACTATACCCGCAACGCCACCAGGAACAGCGCTTCCTTTCTTTAATACTGATCGCTGGCTGATGCATAGTGATGTGTGCAAGCATTGTGCGAATGCGCCCTGCCAGGAAGCCTGCCCAACGGGAGCTATTATTCGCACTGAGTTTGACACAGTTTATGTACAGCAGGATATTTGCAACGGCTGTGGGTACTGTATTGTAGCCTGTCCATTCGGAGTCATTGCACGCGATGAACTGGGAGATCAGAAAGCGCATAAGTGTACGCTGTGCTATGATCGGCTCAAAGATGGACTGGAGCCTGCTTGCGCAAAGGCGTGTCCTACCGATTCCATTCTTTTTGGCGAGGTTGAAAAGCTCAAGGCGCACGCACAGAAGCGCGTAGGCCTGCTGCAAAAACGTGGATTGAGCGAGGCGCGACTGTATGGAGCAGACGATACAATCCTGGAGGGAGGGCTGAACTCCTTCTTCCTGTTACTGGACGAGCCAGAAGTCTACAATCTGCCACAAAATCCACAACGTCCTTCGAACAACGTCGCTCCGGCCTCGTTCTGGACCATTGTGGCCGCAGTCATTCTAGGTCTGATGGGAATCTTATTCTTCAGGGAGTAGCAGGCCATGCAGAAAAATCGTATACCAGTCACGGTGCGGCCACTCGTTGAGCCTGTACGCGACGTGGTGAGCAGAACCCCGGCGAGCGAGACACTTTTTGAGCAACTGGCAACGCTGACAACGGGGTATACACCCGATCCCGAGCGAGAGTTGCAGGAGCCAACGTACTACGACTACCCGGTCCTGAAGCAGCCGTTCTGGCGCTGGGAGATTATCTGGTATTTCTTCTTTGGAGGACTGGCGGCGGGCTCGTATGTCATCGCCACCATCGCCTCGCTGTTCGGTTCAAAAGAAGATCGGGCGGTAGTACGAACGGGATACTATCTTTCTTTGCTGACCCTGCTCCCCTGTCCGCCGCTGTTGATTAAAGACCTGGGCAGGCCGGAGCGCTTCCTGCACATGTTGCGCATCTTCAAGGTCAAATCGCCGATGTCTATGGGTGTATGGGGACTGATCGGTTTCTCGTTCTTCAGTGGTATTACGGCAGTGATTCAGGCCGCGAAGGACGGGATACTGGGGAGATGGTGGGGAGCGAGGCTGTTGGCGGCATTGCCACAGAAATTGATCTCGATGCCAGGAACCGCCTTTGGACTATTTCTTGGTGGCTATACAGGTGTATTGCTCACAGCGACGAGCGTTCCGTTGTGGTCGCGTAGCAAGTTGCTGGGCGGGATATTTGTGTCTTCGGCGATGTCTACCAGCACGGCACTGATCTCGATCGTGTTGAGGATGGCGGGAGCACCGAGCCGGGTACTACATAAGTTGGAGAATATGGAATGGATGGCAATGCTGGTCGAGTTGACCGGATTGCTGGCATTCTTGCGCGGTTCTGGGAGGGCCGCGCGTCCACTGGTAGGCACAGCTCCAGGGGAGCATGGTATGACATTCTGGCGCTTTATGCTCGGTGGTGGGCTAGTTTTGCCCTGGTTGTTACAGACACTGTCGCTATTTGGGAGGAGGCAGAGCAAGCACAATAAGGGTGGGATGATTGTCTCGGTGCTGGTGCTGGTTGGTGGATATTTTTTGCGACGTACGATGATAGAGGCAGGGCACACATCGAGCAGAGATGCGCGGACGACGCTGTGGAATGCGCGGAGGTAGGGACCTCCCTTGCGGGGGCCCTGTGGGGTCCAGTACATCGGCTCCCAGGGGCCCCGCAAGGGAGGCCCCTACGGGAACGTGCGAGGGGATTATTACCAGATTTAATAATTTAAAGGGCATTATCGCGGGTGCCGTAAACGTGGCCCTCCACCGATCGCATAGTTGTAAAAAAATGTCAGTGAGAGAACTGAACTGCGCCCCTACCATAGAAAACTAGATATCGGGAGCAAGGGTGAGCGTAACAGTTGTGTTATAGCTACCTCCCAATAGATCCGCAGGTAGCGCGATAGAGCCGGTAATATTAAAGCTAACCGCGCCAAGGATTGTCATACCACTATTAGAAAGAGTTGGTGAAATAACAGTTGAGGGACTCGTGTCGGAGATATCAATCGGGCCATTAGCAAGAGTTTCCTTTGGCGTAGAGGACCCATTATTAAACGTGCAGGCAGCGGCAGTATCACAAAAACCCTTGATAGAATTTAGCATTACATCTGAAGATGTTGAAGTAACGGCACCGTCGCTAATAACATTAAACGAAATCGCGGGAGCGCTTGCTGATAGTTCCCATGCAGAGGTGGCATCCCGTGTATCAGCGACATGCACGGTGAAGGAAAAGGGAATCGTTTCATCACCGGGCACGATAGTGGTTGGCACACGTACGATGCTGACATATTGGGATAAAGAACCACCAGCGCTGGGAGTGATATCTACAACACTGGCACAAGCGCTACTCTCTGCAGTAGTACAAGGAGTGGGAGTCGCCGAAGACTTTGCGAAACTGGCGACAGCAGGCGTAGCATTCGTAAAGACAACTATCAAAACCATAGCGCTTACCAGCGCAAAGCTGGTACATAGTCCGAGGATAAATTTCTTATGAACCTGCATGGTCTGATTTTCCTTATCCGCTCTTAAATGGGCCATCTAACCAGGAAAAGGTCAGGGCTCTTCGGCGACCTACAATTGGAAGCACTACCGGGAAGACCTTCTATGGCCAATATAGCAAGCGCTCAAACAGATGATTATCAATGTCATAAGCGGAGGTGATAGTTCAACTTTTCTATGCCTGTGTCGTATATGTGGTAGACTTATGCAGACCAATTCCTTATAGATACATGTCTAGAGGAGAAGAGAGGAGCACGTCAGGAACCCCTCCCCAGAAGGGGAGAGGCTTGCGTAAACAAGTCTCCACCTGACCAGACTCGGCCCTTCGGGGCTACGTTATCAGGAAGTGTTCAAGTTCGTACCAGGGGGTGCGTGGCCAGCCTCCTGCTCTACAACCGCTCAGTGTGGGCAGAATATCGGCAAAGGAGATTTCACCATTGCCCAGGCCGCGGGCAGCGTCACCGATATTGGAAAGAAGTATTGTCGTATCCTGCAACGGGCAGACGGTTACGGCTACATACACAAGAAGGGAGAGGCGGCGTTTCCTCCCACAGCCTGAAAACATGTGGGTACCCACGCCGCGAGTTCTATGGAGGAGTCAAACAACACCGCCAATGTGAGCAGCGAAGAACAAAACACAGTTATCACCACCAGGCTCCCGCGGAAGAGCGCGGTGAATAATACAGCGCAAGCAACCACAGGCAATGGAACGGCAAGCAGTGAACCGGAACAGCCTCAGAGCGAGCCAGAGAGTCCAAAGACAGTTGATAGCTTGCAGCTTACTGTTATCGAGGGATTTCAGATTGGGCGCGGTGTGGCACGCATTGATCCCAGCGATATAGCGCTCCTGGGCTGCCAGCCGGGTGATATTGTGATGGTCACCGGATCACGCACGACAGCGGCTAAGGTTGTGCCAGCCGCAGCAGCCGATCGTGGACGGCAGATAATCCAGATGGATAGCCAGGTACGGCAGAATAGCGCGTCGGGCCTGGGAGAGCGCATCACGATCCATAAGGCTAAAGTGCGCACCGCTGAGAAGGTTACGCTCCTACCGCTGAGCGGGGGAGCGCCGATTCAAGAGACCGATCTGCAATATATTGCTCGTTACCTGGTCGGATTGCCGGTAGTAATCGGCGATCTATTGCGTGTCGGAACACCTGGCACGGCACCACGAGAGTTTCTTATTATCGGCACCACGCCCGCAACGCCTAGCTATAGCATTCATAAGCATGTTACAGGTGAATTGCCTATCGAGCAGCCGTTGGAGCCAGCGACAGATGTCGAGGCGGTGCTGGTGCAGCCAGGGACGCTGGTGCGTGCGCAGGCACGTGGAGCGGCCAGTGGAACGCCGGGACGTGTGGGCTATGAAGATATCGGTGGACTGGGCAAAGAATTGCAGCGCATCCGTGAGATGATCGAGCTACCATTGAAATACCCCGCGGTATTTGACCGTCTGGGTGTTGAGCCGCCCAAAGGAGTTTTGTTGTATGGACCTCCCGGTACCGGTAAAACACTGATCGCACGTGTGGTAGCCGCAGAGACCAATGCCGCGTTTTTCGTCATCAACGGTCCAGAAATCATTAATAAGTTTTACGGCGAAAGCGAATCACGGCTGCGAGGAGTCTTTCAAGAGGCACAGCGACGCGCTCCCAGCATCATCTTTATCGATGAACTGGACGCACTGGCACCCAAACGTGCTGAGACGGGCGGCGAAGTCGAACGACGCATCGTGGGACAGTTGCTCGCACTGATGGACGGACTGGCATCGCGCGGACAGATCGTCCTGATTGGAGCCACGAACCAGCCAAACGCGCTCGATTCAGCGATCCGACGGCCCGGACGTTTTGACCGTGAGATCTCGCTACGCGTCCCGGACGTGCGTGGACGCATGGAGATTCTACGTATCCATAGCCGGGATGCAGCACTGTCCAACGATATCGACTTCGCACGACTGGCACAATTGACACCTGGCTTTGTAGGAGCAGACCTGGAAGCACTATGCCGGGAAGCTGCCATGATCGCACTACGGCGCGTCCTGCCGCATATCGACTACCAGCGCGGCTACATACCCTACGAGACATTGGTAAACCTCAATATTACCATGGCAGACTTCCAGGCTGCGCTCAGAGAGATCGAACCATCGACGACACGCGAGGTATATGTTGAAGTCAGTGAGACATCGTGGGATGACATAGGTGGGTTAGAATCGGTCAAAGAAACGCTCACGGAGGGTGTGGAATGGCCGTTGCGCTATCCAGAGATCTATGCCAATGCAAAGGTAGAAGCGCCACGCGGTGTCCTGTTAGCAGGACCTCCGGGATCAGGTAAGACACTGATCGCCAGGGCATTAGCGAATCAGTGTGAAGCCAGTTTCATCTCTATTAAGGGACCTGAGCTACTTTCCAAGTGGGTAGGCGAATCGGAAAAAGGTGTACGAGAGATCTTCAGGCGTGCCAAACAGGCTGCGCCCTGCATTATCTTCTTCGACGAATTAGATTCACTGGCCCCGCGGCGAGGTGGTGGGAACGATGGCAATGTTGGTGACAGAGTCATCGCCCAGTTACTGACCGAGATGGACGGCATTGAGGGGCGCGAGGGCGTCATTGTCCTGGCAGCGACTAATCGTCCTGAGCTGATTGATCCAGCGTTACTGCGTCCTGGCCGTTTCGATCTGATTGTTGAATTACAGCAGCCAGACGAAGAAGGACGGCGCGCCATTTTTGAAGTACACCTGCGTGGAAGACCGACCGCACCGGAGGTCACCGCTGAGGAACTGGCAAGGCTCACACCGGGACGTAGTGGCGCTGATATCGAAGCGATCAGCAGGCGCGCGGCACTGCTTGCACTGCGCGAGTGGATCTCACCTAAGATCGCCATAGGACGAGTGCAGGTAACAGAGGCAAGCGACGAAACAGAGCCACAGCCCACGACGGAAAGACCAAAGGGAACAACAACGCCACTGACCGAGCAGGACAATGCACCGCAGATACCTTCGGCTCGCTTCGTGATTCGGGCAGAACACTTTGCGCACGCCATCGATGAGCAACGCGAGCGCTACTCGGTGCAGGAAGCGGCTGAGGAGGAGAGAGAACGAAAAGCACGCGGACAGCAGCGTCTGATCGACATGGCCGCCGACTACGACCAGCAGCAGAAAGAGAAACCTCCCCTGAGAGGCTTCCGCCTATGGCTGGCGCGTCTTTTCGGACTCGTACCATAAAAAAAGATATAGTTGCGATTTCAGAGTAACAGGGGCACGTAATTATTAAATAGGGACGTGCCCTTATTATGTTTCGAAGAAACTCTTTCAGATAAGGATATTCGGATGATTCGCTGTAATAGTTTACATAAAAAATGGGTTATTGTAAGTAGGATAAAAATGCCATAGTAAGCTCAACGAATGAAAAATAGTGCAAGAGTTAGTACAATACTACTGCGTAAGAGGAGAGTTGGGGTAAGCGTACAACATTGATAATAACGTAGTGATAACAATGTGAGTACTATCCACTTACAAAATATAGGCAGCTATGCTATAATATACAGCGGAGAGCATATCAAGAGCTGAAGGGAGAATACAATGTCACCCACACATGACAACTCCTCTTCCGTCTCCCGTGAGCAAGTTACAGAGGCGTACCTGAAGGCCATACGGTTGATTGATGAGCGAGTAGCGCCCCTCCTGGGCAAAGCGACGACGCGCGTCCTCGTACAGGGCGCTGCCAGGCGAGTCATGAACGAGTATCCTTTTCTTCACTTTCTTGTCACACGTCCTTATACCGATGTCGTTCCATCCGTCATCCAGGAACAACTCTCAGGCACCACCTCAACAGAACTGGCAGCAGGATTACATGCGTTGTTGGATGAGTGCTTCGCGGGTTTGCGAGAGCTGACGGGTGATCTGATCGCGCCCCCACTGCATGATGAAGTCACTCACCAGTTGAGACAGATACAATAAAGGATGATCATGGAGAGCAGCGTGCGGTCAGAGTCACAAGTTGGGGATGTTGAGAATAGCACGTACCGCTCTTCCACAGGGCACAATGGGGAGCGTTTAACGGCTATCCGTCAGGAGATGGAGTATCTTAATACCATTGGGAAACGCTTTGTTGCCGCGATCGATCGCTTTCAAGTGCATCGGGCATTGCTGGCAGCATTACGGGACCTGTATAGTTTTTCAGCATGCTGTATCCTCCTCAAAGGAGATCCCTTTGAGCTATTCATTATCCCCAGCTATCCACTTAGCGCCGAGTTTCTAGAAGCCATGATTCAGCGTATTGTCAGTGCTGCTACTGCGATCGATTTTCCCGGCATAGAACCCGAACAACTAGCAAGAACCGCGTATCTCGACGCCCCCGATGAACTGGCAATAACAGGTGCTCTGAGAGATGTGGGAGGTAGTGAGATCGGGTCTGGCCTGAACATTCCATTGACCGTCGAAAACCGTATCATCGGGCTGCTCAGCCTCTTCGATGAGAAGGTGGACACATTCGATACCAACCTGCTGCAACTAACGACCATGATCGCCGACTACGCGGCTGTCGCGCTGGAGAATGTGCGCTTGCGCGAACGTGAGAATGCGCTCTGGCGACAGGCAGAATTTGAGCGACAACGCCTGGAATTGATTATCAGAAGCATGGCAGAGGGCCTGCTGATCACGGATGCTCAGGGAGCCATCGCCTCCCTCAACCAATCAGCACAACTCCTTTTGGCGCAGGCACAGATCGATTTCAAGCCAGAGATACCCCTGCATGAGCTCGCCGAAACGAGCGACGTAGAGTGGTTGCCCAGGCTGGCGGAGATCGTTGACCAGGCGCTTAAGGGCAAGGTAGTCACAAACCAGGAACTCATGATCGGCGAAGGGAGCGAAACCGTTCCACTCACACTGAGCATTAGCGCGGCACCGCTGCATGATGCCAATGGAGTTTCTATGCGTCCGATCGGTGTGGTAGCGGTACTGAATGATGTGACCTCCAATAAGCAGGTTGAGCGGCTGAAAGACGAATTCGTCTCGATTGTCTCGCATGAACTGCGCACACCATTGACAGCAATCAAAGGATATACACAGCACCTGGTACGACGCATTGAGCGACGTATACGCAAAGTACGGAATACGCCTGAGAAAAATGTTGCGTTGAACGAGCTGCCTGAAAGTTACGATCTGCGCAGCCTGAACATTATACAGGGCCAGACCGAGCACCTGGAGCGGTTAGTAAATGATCTGCTCGATCTCTCCCAGGTCCAGTGGGGCAAACTGGACCTGCATTATGAAAACTTCTATCTGGCTGACGTGCTGGCCGAAATTGTGCGTTCGGCCCAGGCCAGTGCAGAACTACACACAGTCTACCTGGATATTCAATCACAAGAGAGCAATGTCATGGCAGACCGCATGCGTGTGGGGCAGGTCGTCGGCAATATACTGGATAACGCGATCAAATATTCTCCCCACGGCGGAAAAGTTACTGTGCGCCTGGAAGACAAGGGCAATGAGTACATGGTGAGTGTTATCGATGAAGGGATAGGTGTCAGCCCGGAGCACTTTGACCACATCTTTGAGCGCTTCTACCGGGTACATAACATCGCCAGCCAGCAATATTCGGGGATCGGATTAGGTCTGTACGTGGCGAAAGCCATCATTGATCGACATGGTGGACAGATCTGGTTTAGCAATAATCAGAGCACCGGAAGTACATTTCATTTTACGCTACCACGCAGGCCGCGTACAATACCATTAACTTAAGCTCGATTCAGGAAGATAGGAAAAGCTTACATGGCCTGCAAGAGATCGTTCGGATTGGAGCCGAAGTGATCGTTCAGGTACGAGTAACCAAAGGACGTGAAGTGGATTCTGGCCCAGGTTGCACGCAACCATTGGATGCTGCGCAAGATACGGGCTTCGCCCCAGAGGGGATGACGCAGATCCTGGAAGGCGTTGAAGATGTCGCCGATGCTGGTGAGAAGGATGCCACAAGCCACAAGCACAATCTCTACAAGAGGGCTATAAGGGAGAACAACGGGACTTAGAGGTGTAAAGAAACCGACATAGAGCACACTTCCCGACACGATAGCAGGACAGATGACATTCAACCAGATAAACAGGATAGAGGGCTCATGGACAAACATGACAGTCACGCCAAAGGGACCAATGGCCCAGCCTATGAGAGGCTCATGGCGCAGGAGCGTGATCAACAGGTGCGCACACCTGAAAAGGACGACCCACAGTACCAGGAGAAGAACTAAACCCGGGAAATTAGTCACGTGTATGTTATGTAATATACCTGGCATGCTAAAACTCCTCACCAGAAACGCTGCAAGGTCCCTCACCTCAGGCCTGGCAAAGAAATCCTTGTAGTTGCTATTATACATCGACAAAGCGTTATTGCGCAATTAGATTGGTAATGAGTAGGTCATTTGTACTCGTGCCAGCCCTCTTCTCCCACTAGAGGAACAAAGACACAATTGCCCAGTGATTGTACACGCGTTCCCCCTGGCACACGCTGGATTACCAGTAAATCTTGACGTTCCTGACTGCCTACAGGTATGACCATCATCCCATCCATAGTTAGTTGTGCCAGGAGGTGAGATGGTATGGTAGGAGCGGCGGCTGTCACCAGGATACGATCATAGGGAGCTTCAGCAGGCCAGCCGAGCGAGCCATCGGCAACATAGAGAGTAACATTCTGGATGCCAGCATGTTCGAGGCGGAGAGCAGCAAGGATGGCAAGCTGCTGATAGCGCTCAATGCTATATACGTGAGAGGACAGGCGAGCCAGAATAGCTGTCTGGTAGCCAGAACCGGTGCCAATCTCCAGGATGCGTTCCTCACCAGTCAGAGAGAGCGCCTGGGTCATCACAGCAACCATGAGAGGCTGCGAGATAGTCTGTCCCATGAGAATAGGCAGGGCACGATTAGAATAGGCCAGTTTCTGGAGCTTTTCATCGACAAAGTGTTCACGGGGCACGCTAGCTATAGCAGTCAGTACCCGCTCATCCTGTACCCCTGCCTTCTGAAGTTCTATAAGAAGTTGTTTGCGTTGTGTTTCGAGATTTGAAGTCATAAGATTTTCAGGTGGTATGTCTCTAGTAAAATTTGATGCGGGATACTAGGCTATACGAAATCTGATACCAGGAAAAACTACAGGTTATTTGCATGATTAAGGGAACGTCATCAAGAGAGATGTATGGGCGCTACTGGTATCGAACCAGTGACCTCTTCGGTGTGAACGAAGCGCTCTCCCACTGAGCTAAGCGCCCTTGCAGATGACTGAAGCAAATATAGCATTAGTGATTAAAAATGTCAAGTTTTTTTTAGGGCA
>WNGE01012178.1_pt1 | contig 13416 bp, 12 predicted proteins | sample 5400651 | NCBI WGS metagenome assembly WNGE01 (sample SAMN13153370, study PRJNA577476) | soil metagenome | isolation source: 60 cm soil or saprolite under grassland replicate 2 | place: USA:California | collected 2016-06-15 | reverse complement strand
CAGCGATTGCGGCGGTGCGTTGCCAGACCAGCCCGACCCCGGATGCCAGAGAGATGAGGGCGCAGAGATAAACCAACGTCTCGCGGCCAGGTAAGCCCCTGGGCACTGGCTGCCATATCACGGCGAAATCCCCCTTGCTTAGGCCCACGATTCCAAGCGCCACCATGGTCGTTGCAAAAACCACCTGACCTACGCTCGCGATCCGCATTGCGCTATCGTGTGAGAAGTTGAGCAGTTATACAATCATGTTGTGTACCCGCCGAGACGCGAGCGCGCCGGGCTTCTAACGCTGAGCTAGCTCGCGACAAGGGGAGTTGATACAAGTTGCGACATTATGATCACCTCAATTCACACCTTGATTTACTCCGACGACGCGCAGGCGACGCGGGCGTTTCTGCGCGATGTGCTCGGCTGGAAGTATGTGGCCGAAGATTGGGATAATGACTGGCTCATCTTCAAATCGGGACCGAGCGAGATGGGTGTGCACCCGACCCACAGCGTGTGGGAAGGCAAGACTTATGATCACCCGCGGCAGCACTCGATCGCGCTCATGTGCGATGACATCGATGCGACGGTGGAGGAGTTGCGGGCGAAAGGAGCGCAGTTCCGAGAAGGAATCGAGGAACGCGAGTATGGTCGCGTGATCATGATGATCGTGCCGGGTGCGGATGACATGCAGCTTTATCAGCCGACACACAAGCTCGCGTACAATCTCTAAGAGGCTCGGTGGCTGTTGGTGGGAAGAGGAAGCCGATAGCAATTACTCACAGCACAACGGTGCCGCGCAATATTTCCACCGCATAGCCGCCCACGCGGACGTCGGTAACGCGCTCGCCTTCCCGGGTTGCTCGGACATACATTTCACTTGGACGACGGCACTCGATTCCCTGGCGAATCAACACCTGCTCATCGCTCTTTGCGACGCCGTGCTGGACCATCCAACTGGCAGCGCAACCGGCCGCCGAACCTGTGGCAGGGTCTTCGCCGCCGTAAAAAAACATTCGCGCTCGAGCTTCAAGCCCGCCTTCGCGCCGTTCGGGACACAGAAAGTAGAAAAAGTTGGCGCCGGAATTCTTCAGAAAACCCGCTGCCTGTGCGTAACTGAACTTCAGATCGGACAGCGTCTGTCGATTTCGGAATGGCACAATCGTGAACGTCAATCCTGTCGAGACAGGCTGTATCGGCCATTCCGACGAAATCTCGTCAACAGCAATGCCAATGACGCGAGCGACCTCCTCTCGGGAAAACGTAGTTCCAAATTCAGGATCGCCTTGGCGCATTTCGCCGAAGACCTGGCCGTCCACTCGATTAGCGCCGGCATTCTCCGAATTCGCAGTGAAATACACGGGAATTTTTCCGGCTTTCAAGTCGAGGGTGATGTGGGCGGGTTTCTTTGAATTGGACTCCGACGCATACAAGTACAGCGCCGTGCCGAGCGTCGGATGTCCGGCAAAAGGCAATTCCTCCTCGACCCTGAAGATACGGACTTTCTTTCCTTCCCCAGCTTCAGTCGCGGCATCGCGCGGAAAAATGAAAGTCGTTTCCGAAAGATTCATCTCGCGCGCTAAAGCTTGCATTTCCTGATCATTCAATCCGCGAGCGTCAGGAAAGATCGCCAGCGGATTACCCGCGAGCGCCGTTTGCGTGAATACATCAACCTGAATGAATTCGTAAGTGTGCGCCGGCATGAGTCAGATTTGGATTGTGTTGAGTCCCGCGTAAGTTTCGCAGGTGACTGACGACGAGCAAGACGAACGGTTCTACCGCGATACTGAAAGCATCGCGTTTCCAAAACTGAACGATCATCAGCTTTCGCTGCTTGAGCCCCTCGGACAGCGTCGTGTCGTGAAGCGTGGCGATCTCATCTTTAAGGCCGGGCAACGTGACCTCGGACTAGCAATTGTTTTGCGCGGCGAACTCGAAGCGTTCGAGACGCGCGACGGAACCGAATACAACCTGGCTACCGCGCGCGAGCGTGATTTCATGGGCGACATATCGATGCTGCAGGGCACGTCGATCCTCGGTTCGTCCAGAGTCACATCGGATGAGGCCGAGATACTCCACATTCCGGCGGCCGAACTTCGGCGCGCGTTGGCGGAAATTCCGGCCGTGAGCAAGACGATCGTCGATGCGCTGATCATGCGGCGCCGCCGAGTCAGCCGGTATCGCGAGTTTGCCGGATTGCGTGTGCTGGCTACGCGCGGCGCACGTGACGGACATCAGCTCGACGATTTTTTGGACAAGAACCGCATCCCCCATCGTCTGATCGAGTTCGAGAGCGAACAAGGTCAAGCCGTGAGCAATCGTCTTCACATCACCACTCGCGATTTGCCGGTGCTGATTACTCCTGCCGGCGCTCCGTTGCGCCATCCGTCGTTGCGCGAAGTCGCCCAGGTTGCCGGTTTGCTTCGGCCGCTCGCGCTTCAGGACGAGACGGAGATTTTGTCGGATGTGACGATCGTGGGCGCCGGACCCGCCGGACTTGGTGCAGCGGTTTACGCCGCCTCGGAAGGCTTGAAGACAGTCGTTCTGGAAAGTTACGCACCAGGCGGACAGGCTGGGTCGTCCTCGTTGATCGAAAATTTTTTCGGTTACCCGACCGGCATCAGCGGCGGCGATCTAACATGGCTCGCTCAGCTTCAGGCGTATCGGTTCGGCGCGAAATTTTCCACTCCCTCGCAGGCTCTCTCGCTCAACTACAATCCCAACGGCGAATACCGCGCGTGCATTGAGATCGAAGGTTGTCCCGCAATTCTGCGCGCAAAAACCGTGCTGATTGCTACTGGCGCTGACTATCGCCGGCTGGATGCCGAGAACCGTGAACGATTTGAAGGCGTTGGCGTTTACTACGCAGCAACGGCGCTCGAAGGCCAGATTTGTCGCGGTGAAACGGTCATAGTGGTTGGCAGCGGCAACTCGGCCGGACAAGCGGCCATGTTTCTTTCCGATGGCGCGGCCAAAGTGTTGCTCGTAATTCGCGGCGATGACATTACCAAAAAAATGTCCGACTACCTCGCGCGTCGCGTGCAGGCCCAGCCGAACATCGAGATTCTCTATCGAACAGAGATTCGAAAGACGTCCGGTGCCCAAAAGCTCGAGGAAGTCGAGATCGAGAACACGCAAACGGGCGAACGCAAAGTGATCAAGACGCCGGCGGTGTTTTCAATGATTGGCGCTCGCCCATGCACGGAGTGGTTGCCGCCTGAAATCGAGAGAGACGAAAAGGGCTTCATCAAAACCGGCGCCGACGTCGCTGAAGCACCAGCGTGGCGCGAAAACAGACGGCGACCCGCTCCGCTCGAAACGAGTCTCCCCGGAATTTTTGCAGCTGGCGACGTCCGCTCCGGATCAGTTAAACGCTGCGCCGCGGCCGTGGGCGAAGGCGGAATGGCCGTCGCGGGGATCCACCTGAGCCTGGCGTCACGACGTGACGCGTGAGACGAGCCCACGCGAAGTCGCCGATCTGCTCGCGATCGCGCTCACGGCTGCTCCGCCGTTAGCAGAGCGAACGCGATCATTCCTGCAGAAAGCAGCGTGACCATCACGGTCACCAAAATCACAAGTCCACGATCGGCGCTCACTTTGCCGTGTTCGATGTCGCGATTTACCACATGATAGCGCCGGGCTGCCAGTATCGTCAGCGCGCCGCCGAGAATCATCATCGCCACGCCTATTGGCAGCGAAATTCCCCCGCGATGTACCGGCACGTGTAGTTGCCGTTGCGCCGACAATTCCCGCAACCACACACTGAATCTCGCTAACACAAAGCCAAGACTCATGACCGCTACGCTCGTTCTAATCCAGGCCAGAAAGGTCCGTTCATTGGCCAGGTATTCAGTGGCCCGTTTCGTTTCATCTATCGTCGCGCTTTGTTTTTGCTTTTGCATCTGCAGGTGTTTGAGAAAGTGCGAACCGCTGCTACGGGTGATGGAAACTAGACATTGCGCCGCCGATTAGTGCGGCAAATACTGCAGCCACGTGAGGCAAATATGCCGCCAGCAACGGATCATGACCAGCCACTTCAAAAGCAGGTTGCCAATGTAAGTTGCGCATGACAAGCAGCTTTGATTCTCGTCCAAACAATTGCGCGCGCTCCGGGGCGAAATAAACTAAGACTACAATGTCCGACCGAGGCTGTTCTCATCTCAACGCGATTGAATCGATCAAGCAACCGCAGCGCCGCGAATGTGAAGAATGCGTGAAGATCGGTGCGCGCTGGGTTCATCTGCGCACGTGCCAGACGTGTGGCGTTACGCTTTGTTGCGACAGCTCCCCAAATCAGCACGCCAGCAAACATGCGCGGGCAACCGCACATCCCGTGATCGCTGCCGCGCAACCGAGCGAGCGCTGGTTGTATTGCTATCCTGACGACGCGCTCGCGCAATATTAGGTTTGTAGCTGCTGACCGCCACAACTTCAACGGCAAACGCGTATAACTGAACAAACCGCAAATCGAAAAGGTAATTGGTAGGAGATTGGCGCAATTAGCATGTCCAGCAGGAAATCGCGTCCACAGAAGCGCCGCCGGCGTTCGATTATAGCTTTTGAGATGATTCGGCTTGACCGGACGGCAACCGAACCGCTCCATGAGCAGCTTTACCGGCAAATTCGCGACGAGCTGAAATCGGGCAGGTTCGGCGATGGCTCATCTCGACTTCCCTCCTCTCGGGCGCTGGCTACAGACTTGATCATTTGCTCGTTGTTCCAAACGGCCTCACGGTCCCAATGCTTAAGCTCGATCCTGCCTGGGACCCGTTACGCAAAGACCCTCGGTTCCAAGCGCTGATCGACAAGTACGCGGCCAACCGCTAAGGCGGGCGCGCCCGCAACATGAAAAGAGTCCACGGATTGTTATTGCAGGAACTTTTCCAATTCCGAGGCGATGCCCTTCCAACCGGCCTCGAAATTTTTCCGCGCGTAAGCTGGAGTTTTTGGAAACGTCTCCAATCCTTTGTGCGTTAGTCGTAATTTCGTTTTGTCGCCGTCCGGCAACAATTCAAAAGTCACTAACGAATCGCCCGGTTCGCCTTTGTAGCGCCACGTGTAAGCGATTTTCTGTTGCGGAATTACTTCCGTGACTTTGCAAAGATGATGGTAAGTGTTGCCGTCGTGCTCGACGACGAACTCGAATTCGAAACCGACTTCCGGTTCGAATTCCTTCAAATCGAAATACCATTGCCGCATTTCGTCCGCGTCGGTGAGTGCTCGCCAAACTCTCGCGACCGGCGCGTTAAAGCTTCTTTCCACAATAACTGTACCTGTAACATCGCTCTTGGTTTTCATGATCTTTCTTTGGTTTTTGGTTTTATTTTTGTGCTGCTTGTTTTCTGTAAATACTTGGCAAGTTGATCGAACGAGCCCTCCCAGAATTTTCGATACTCTTCGACCCATTTGGCCGCTTGTTTGAGCGGCGTCGCCTCCAATTGCATTTCATGCACCCGACCGTAGCGGCGGCGACGAAGCAGTCCTGCTTTCTCCAAAACCCTCAGGTGTTTCGATACCGCCGGCAGCGACATGGCATGCGGTCTAGCCAGATGCGTGACGCGACTGGAACCACGGGCCAGGTGCGCGAGAATGCGCCGCCGGGTGGGGTCGGCCAGGGCGGCGAAGGTTCGGTTCAGTGTGGCGGCCGAATATTTAACCATATGGTTAACTATCTAACAGCGCCATTTCGGATGTGCAAATACTTTTTTATGATACAGCCATCAGTGTGTGGGCAGTTCTTCAAGAACCTTGTGACGAGAACGTAATTCGAGCCGGGCCGGACACGGCGCCATGTTCGAAAGCGCGCGGCCGCTGGATTCTCGCCGCAACCATTCTCGCTTCGAGCATGGCGTTTATCGATGGAACAGTTGTGAACGTGGCGTTGCCCGCGCTGCAGACAAATCTCAACGCCACTGCCGTGGATGTGCAATGGGTGATCGAGTCTTACGCGCTTCTGCTCTCTGCATTGTTGCTCGTCGGGGGCTCGTTGGGCGATCATTACGGACGGCGCCGCATCTTTTTGCTCGGCGTTGCAATTTTCGCCATTGCATCAGGCGCATGCGGTCTTGCCGGGAACATTCGTCAACTGATCGGAGCCCGCGCGATTCAAGGATTCGGCGCGGCACTTCTTGTCCCGGGCAGTCTTGCCATCATCAGCAATTCTTTCTCCGAGAAGGAACGCGGACGCGCAATAGGAGTGTGGTCAGGCTTCAGCGCGATGACCACCGCAATTGGGCCAGTTCTCGGCGGCTGGCTGATCGAGCACGTTTCCTGGCGAGCTGTGTTTTTCATTAATCTTCCGCTCGCGCTTGTTGTGATATTGATCTCGAACCGTCACATCGCGGAAACGCGCGATCGAGAAAGCACTCGCGTCGACTGGTTCGGCGCGATTTTGACAGCACTCGGTTTAGGCGCGCTCGTGTACGGATTGATCGAATCGTCGCAAGTCGGCTTTAACGATCGCTCAGTGACCGCGGCGTTGACGGCAGGCGTTGTCGTTTTGATTTTGTTTTTGTTCGCCGAATCGCGACTTTCGCAGCCAATGTTGCCGCTGACGCTGTTTCGTTCGCGGACATTTGCCGGAACCAATCTCCTGACGTTTCTGCTTTATGCTGCGCTCGGCGGAACACTTTTTTTCCTGCCGCTAAATTTGATTCAGGTTCAGCGGTACTCGCCGACTGCCGCGGGCGCGGCCCTGTTGCCGTTCATACTGATCATGTCTTTGCTTTCGCGTTGGTCGGGCGGACTCGTTACCCGTTACGGTCCGAAGTTGACGCTTGTCGTTGGTCCTGTCGTGACGGCTATGGGTTATTTGCTCTTCTTGCTACCGAAAATCGGCGGCAATTATTGGACAGACTTTTTCCCAGCAGTCGTTGTTCTGGGTTTAGGTATGGCCATCACCGTGGCGCCGCTCACCACGACGGTCATGAGTTCGATCCCGCAACACCGCGCGGGGATTGCCTCGGGAGTGAACAACGCCGTCGCGCGAACGGCGAGCCTGGTCGCGATTGCAGTTCTTGGAGTCGTAATACTCCATGTGTTTAGAACCAATCTGGATCGCAGATTGATGAGCACGAATTTGCCACGTTCAGCAGCGCAGTCCGTGCGAGCTCAATCGACCAAGCTTGCGGCCATCGCTGTTCCGGAAAACCTAGACCCCGGCACACAACAATTGATCCGTCGCGTGATCGACGAATCTTTTGTGTCTGGATTTCGATTCGTCATGGCGATCGGCGCCACGCTCGCCGCCGCGAGCGCGCTCACTGCGCTGTTTTGGATCGGAGAAACGCCGCGCGTGCGCGCCGGCCAGGTAAGCTAAGCTACGCGCTGCTGGGGTGATGCCGACCATGCGATTGTCATTCTGAAACGGCTGCTGTGAGCGCTCGAAGCGCGCGGCAATGGGGTGAAGCAATCGGAATCGAGTCAAGCGAGCGAAGTGGGAACCAGCGCTGGCGGTTCGTCGCGACTTCGCACAATCGCAGGCCATAGACGCGCAGTGTCACACGGTGATGTGTGAATGGAAAGATGGCCGTGTAAACCGGATACTGTAAACTTGATTGCTTACAGGAGCCAGGTTTCAGCGGCGGCAGGATCCACATGCCGCGCCAGCGACTGGATGATTGTTCGAGCAGAATCTTGCCCCGACGTAACACAAACGCGTGCTTTTCGATGAGTCGCTTTGTGGGCGCAGGAGATTTCCTGACCGGCAAAAGTTGCGGATTTTTTGCGCCGCAGAATTTCTTTACCGGGCAAATGGCGCATTTGGGTTCGTGGGCAACGCAGACGAGCGCGCCGAGATCGATCAGTGCGGAGTTATAAACGCGTGTGCTGGATTTTGGAACGAGCACCGCTGCATATCGCCAGAGCGTTTTGCGGGCCGCGCCAGAATCGATGGGTTTTCGAAAATCGAATAGCCGCGTTAGGACGCGAGCAGTATTTGCTTCAACGATTGGTGTTGGTTGATCGAAGGCGAAGCTGGCGACGGCGTGCGCGGTGTATTTCCCGATCCCTGGAAGATCCTGCATTTGCTCAACTGATCGCGGGAAGCGTCCGCGGTATCGATCTACGACGGTGCTTGCGGTGGCGTGAAGATTTCGCGCGCGAACGTAGTAGCCGAGTCCTTGCCACGCGCGGAGCACGTCGTTTTCACAAGCGTGAGCCAGCGAGGCAAAATCCGGGAAGCGGCGGAGCCACTCGTGGTAATAGGGGATCACGGTCGCAACCTGAGTTTGCTGAAGCATGAACTCCGAAACGAGGGTGGCGTATGGGTCGCGAGTGCGGCGCCAGGGCAAGTCACGTCCGTGTTTGTGATACCACGCAGTCAATGCGCGCCGGAATTCAGCTTTTGGAAAGGCCACAGATGAACACGGATTAACACAGATGAATGATAGTGTCTCGTCAGCTAATTCGGCATACATGCAAACTGGGTTTCATCTGTGTTAATCTGTGGCCTAATGAATTCATACACCCATCCGCTGACGCGTGAGCAGGCAACAAGGCTGCGCGCGTTGCTGGAAGAGCTCGGGTTCGACTTTTCACCGAAGCAATACACACTTTTCTTCGCGCAGAAAAACAAGTTGAGCGTGGCCGTTTACGAAAAAGGACCAAAGGTGCTGGTTCAGGGCCGGGATGTGGAGGAGTTCGTGCAGTTCGAGCTGGAACCAAAAATCCTGGGCGAAGCAAAGCTGGGATATGAGGAGGTGCATTCGCCAGAGATGTTCGAGGCGCACTTCGGCGTGGATGAGAGCGGGAAGGGCGATTTCTTCGGGCCGCTGGTAATATCTGGTGTTTATGTTGACCGCGGCATCGGTCGCAAACTTCTTGATGCTGGCGTAGTGGACAGTAAACGGATCGGCTCTGACACCCGGATTCGTGCACTGGCCGACACGATTCGGAAAACTTCGTTAGGTCTTGTGGAAACAGTTTTGATCGGACCTGCGAAATACAACGAGCTCTACGAGAAATTTGGTAATTTGAATAAACTGCTTGGTTGGGGACACGCGCGGGTGATTGAGAATTTGCTGGCGAAAAAACCGGCGTGCCCGCGGTCGTTGTCGGACCAGTTTGCGGATGCGCGGGTGATTAGCGCGTCCTTGCTGAAGCACGGCCGCAAGATCGCCATCGAACAGCGCCCACGGGCGGAATCGGACATTGCGGTAGCAGCAGCATCGATCGTGGCGCGAGAGGCATTCATCAATTGGCTTGAACGCAAAAGCAAAGAGCTCGGTATACGATTAGAGCGCGGAGTATCGCCAAGCGTAAAAGACACTGCCAGAAAGCTCGTGGAAATGAACGGGCCGGACGCATTGCGCGAAGTGGCAAAGGTGCATTTCCGCACCGCGCACGAGATCGCGCCGAACGATTATCCTGCCCAGCCGCCCCGTGAAAATTGGCAAAGCCGAAACTGATTCATCAAAGTGTTAAAACGTTCAAGCTTTGTCGTTCGAGCGAGCACAGCTTCCCGTTGTGGTCGAACAGATTAGGCAGTTTAAAAATCTTTTTTATGCTTTATTAGCCACCGCCAGAGCCACTTGGAACGATATTAAGATGATATGTCAAAGTTAACAAAGCGCGACATCGTTGTCTCTATCAGCAATCAAACCGGCATGGTGCAACATCAAGTGTTTGATGTCGTCCAGCGCACTCTGGACAAGATCACCGACAGTCTGGCTAATAACATTGCAGTTGAACTGCGCAATTTCGGTGTTTTCCAGCCGCGTCTGACAAAGCCTCGCGTTGGCCGAAACCCGAATCAGCCCGGCAGCAGTTTTGTGATTCCGCCGCGTGCAACGGTGAAATTTAAAGCCGGCAAAATCATGCGTCAGCGTGTTGAGAAGCTTTCGCGGCAGCTAAAAGAGGCAGCAGAGCGCGAGACTAAAACAGAAGCCAGCGTCCACGGCGAGTAGCAAGAACGCGGCTTCATTTTTTGGCCGCAACTTGCAGGAGTTCAAGAGAGCAAGCCCTGGATCGTTTTTTCCAGGCGCTCAAAACTTACTGGCTTCGTGAGATGCTCAGCAAAGCCTGCTTCTCTCGCTTGGTTTACGTCTTGTTCGCTACCAAAACCGCTCAGCGCAATCCCAGGCAAATCGTTGTTGAGCCGCACTTCGCGCATCAAGTCGTAACCGCTGCGGTCCGGCAATCCGATGTCGCTGATGAGCAGATCGAAATCCTCAGTGCGGACTTTCTCCACTGCCTGTTCCGCGGTATGGGCTACGGTAATTTCGTAGCCGTGGCGCTCCAGCATTCTTTTCATTCCGATGCAAGTGTCATAATGGTCGTCCACCAGTAGTACCCGCCGGTGCCTTGGAACCGCCGGTTTGGGCTGCCGATCAACCTCTTGATCTTGCGTTTCGCCATCGTGGCCAATTGGAGTAAGCACGGTGTTTAGTTCCACTGAAAAAGTGGCGCCCTTGTCCTTCCCGGCACTTTGCACCTGGATTTTTCCGCCATGCGCGTCGATCAACGCCTTCGAAATAGCGAGCCCAAGCCCGAGACCCCCAAAACGGCGGGTGATCTCGGCTTGTCCCTGTTCAAATGCATTAAAGATTTTATCGATCGTTTCCTGTTCGATGCCAATGCCGGTATCGATAATGCGAGCTTCGATCTTATCCGGTGCCGGGTTGAGCGTTTCGATAGTGATTCGGCCTTTTTCGGGAGTAAATTTGACGCTGTTCTTGATCAGATTCCAAAAGACCTGTTGCAAGCGCGCGGGATCGCCCTCCACGTACGTATGATCCGCGCGAAACTGAAATTCCACTTCGAGGTTCTTTGCTTCAATTTCTTTTCGGCATATCTCGTAAGCGCGCTGCAGGATTTGGTGTATGCAAATCGTCTCAAAGCTTAGTTGCAGTTTGCCTTTTGATATCCGAGTTACGTCGAGCAAATCGTCAATTAACCTCGCCTCCAGCTCGACGTTTCGCCGGACGACCTCCAGCGCTTCTCTGACGGGCTGGGAATCTGGCACCTCGGCTTCAAGCTCCCCAACCATGGCAATTACGGGGGAGAGAGGACTACGCAGCTCGTGCGACAAGAGAGCAAGGAATTGGTCCTTTGCAGCGTTTGCGGCAATCAATTCCTGACGCAACGTGACGTCGCGCGTCTTATCTTCCACGAGATAAAGCACGCCTTGGACGGTTTCCTGCGCGCCTTGTAGCCGGAGCAGAATAATGTCCAAAAAGTGCGTGACTCCCGTTTTATCTTTCAACGGGTGCTCATGCAGTTGAAACGGCGTTCCAAAAGTAAGCACTCTCTCAATGGCTCCTGGGGGGGCAATGTTCACTTCATCGCAGGGGATTTCCGTAATGTCGCGGCCGGCCGGGAGATCTCCAAAACGTTCCGCCATGCGCGCAAAGGCATCGTTGGCGTGAAGAAAGCGGCGAGAAGCGGGTTCGACAAAGGCGATTCCGCTGGGCATGTTCGCCAGCATTTTCTCGTTGAAGATGACTTCGCGCTCCAGCCGCTGCGTCCATTCCATCTGGCGCTGATAGAACCTGTTACCCAGCCATGCGAAGACTGCCGTGAGCGCGATCAACCACGCAGCCAGGATCGTCATTCGTCCCAGAAGATCATGAACTGGTTTGTATGCGAGGCTCTTCGGCTGCTCTACTATCGCCACCCAACCGGCCTGCTCGATCGGACTGAAAGAATAGAGGTTCCCATGTTCCTCGAAATGTCCGATTTTGTTTTGGCGGATTTCATTAATTAACAGGCCACCCTGGGGCGACGTCACACTGGGATTCGGTTTAAAATCATTCGCGAAAAGCGACGCGCCGCTTTGATCGAGTACTTTGAAAACGAAGCGGTCCGAAAATTCGATCGCGGACAATCGCTTACCAATTCTTTCCACCAGAACCGAGTCCCCAACATAACCGAGAATTGTCCGGTCGGGCGCACGCACTGCGGCCACGATATCGGTGACAAGGCGATTATCCGACAGCCGCAGATGAACTGGCGAGACAACCGGTTCGTCGGATGCAGCCGCTTGGTCGCGCCAGTGACTGGCTCCAAAGTCTTTCCCAACCATCTCTGGTGCGGTCGGGATTGATGCAATCAATGCGCCGTCCGATCCAGCCAGGAACATTCCGTCAATATTTGGATGCGAATAGTAAGCGGAGTTGAGCCATTGTTGGGCGGCAGGGACGGGATTCGGCCCGCCAAGAATTTTCGCGACTTCGGGAAGCGTCTGGTAGTAGTTGATGATGGCACTGCCGCGGCTGAGGTCGTGACCTACTACATAGCCAAGGAGCTGGATCAAGGTTTGCCGGTCGCGCAGAATTCTTGATTCCAGGGTGTCGCGGAGAATCGTATAGGAAACAATAAGCGTCAGGATCGACGGGATCCATCCCGCCAGAAGAATAGGAAAGATGATCTTGAAACGATGGAAACGGTCGCGCCTTCGTTTCGTTGCTGTGTCTCCCAACTGCATGCCTGCCTTTTGCGAAAAAATTGGAATATCACGGTTAACCTGTTGACCGCCTCAGGCAAGGGCGAATGTCTGCGCAGTACGAACGCCGGCCGACCTCTCGCGCCTTTGTTTGGTGGACAGTTTCTTTTGAGCGATCAGGAGATTGCCAAACCGTTTGCGACCGCAGTTACGAAAATCGATAGGAGATTGTTGTGTATCAACACAATGCGGCGACGCTTTTCAAAGGCGAACATACTATTTTTGAATTGACGCACATGCTGGAAGCGGCATCATGTCGGCCTTACTGCCTCAACGATTGGCAGGTGTAGCAACTCCCATGCAAGGAAGCCTCGGACACATTATTTGGACGGTCTGCTACCTGAGCGTGCTTATCGGGCTTTCAGCTTATGGGGTCCATCGCTATTTCATCATTTATCTGTACTTGAAAAACCGGAAGCGCGCACCGGTGCCAGCCCGTTATTTTGAACAATTCCCGAAGGTGACGGTGCAGTTGCCGATCTTCAACGAGGTGTATGTGGCCGAGCGGTTACTCCGTTCCGTCAGCGAACTGGATTATCCGCGGGAGCTGCTGGAAATCCAGGTACTTGACGATTCAACCGACGAGACTCGCCAGATCACTGCTTCGTGCGCGGAGGAACTCCGCCAGCGGGGTTTCAACGTTCAGCTCATTCATCGGGTTGATCGCAGCGGATTCAAAGCCGGCGCGTTGTCCGCAGGACTCGCTGCTGCGGAAGGCGAATTCCTTTGTATCCTCGACGCTGATTTCGTTCCGGAGAGGGATCTGCTAAAACGCACAATCCATTTCTTCACCGATCCAAAAGTCGGAATGATCCAGACACGCTGGGGCCATTTAAATCGTGGGTACTCATTGCTTACCCGGATGCAGGCGATTTTTTTGGATGGGCATCTTTTGCTGGAGCAAACGGCGCGTAGCCGCAGTGGGCGATTCTTCAATTTCAATGGCACCGCCGGTCTCTGGCGGCGTTCCTGTATTGAACAGAGTGGAG
>WNGE01006156.1_pt1 | contig 13416 bp, 13 predicted proteins | sample 5400651 | NCBI WGS metagenome assembly WNGE01 (sample SAMN13153370, study PRJNA577476) | soil metagenome | isolation source: 60 cm soil or saprolite under grassland replicate 2 | place: USA:California | collected 2016-06-15 | reverse complement strand
CAAGAGAAATAGGTCATGGGACTCGTGACGCGGCTAAAGCTGTTGGTGAGGGAGTAAAAAAGGTTGTGAAATCAGCGACTGACGACGAGAACTAAATCTCCAGTAAACTGAATAGACGCATGTCATTGCCGCAATGAAGTCAGATGCAGAGCGGTACGCAGAGTATGAGAAGTTCAAAAGGCAGGGGCCTGACCGCCCGGCGGGCGGACGGTCAGGCTGCGAGGTGGGAGAACTATCTCTTTCGTAAGTCTGCTTTAAGCTCGCGGCGGGCCGATTGCAATGTGTTCTGGTCTTGCTGCAGTTCTCTTCGGTCGTTGCGGATCTCTTTTACGTCAGCGCGGATCTCTTCTCTGCTGGCGCCATTGCGCCGATCTTTTCTCAGCTCCTGATAATCCCCGCGCAACTCCTTGCGATCTTGTTTGACTTCATTGCGCGCATTGCGAACATCTTTGAAATCCTGCCGAATCTCCGGCTTGTTGTGATGGCCGCGGTTGTCATGATGAACATCACGCCTGTAATTCTTATCATGTCGCTCGTGGTGACCCTTCCACTTGCCGTCATGATCGTGTTTCCGGAAATGATGATGGTTCTTTTCATCCTTGGCGTCGGCTCTCGCAGACGTTCCGGGGACAATTAGAACCCCCGCAACCATCGCGCTCAAAATGATCGTTCGTAAATTTTTCATATGAACCCTCCTTTTCTGGTTAAAGCCTTTGTTAAGTAAAGTCCTAGCGTCGGTAATCGTCGTCTTCTTGACCTTGGATGTAGTTACCAATCAGTGCGCCTGCCCCCAGGCCCACGGCACCGCCGATGGCTGCGCCGGCTCCAGGATGGCCTTTGGCGCTGCCGATAGCACCGCCGACCGCTGCACCACCGAGAGCGCCGATGCCTGCGCCTTTCTCGCGTGCTGTCAGTGGTCCGCCAGCGCAGCCAGCAGCGGCAATTGCGGCTAGACCAACCGCGATGATCCAGGTCGAGAAGTTGTGCCCCTTTTTGCTGTTCTTCATGTTTCCTCCTTTCGTATTTTTTGAACGCTCCATTTAAATCGCGAGTAGAGCAACGCAAATGCCATCGAGCCGGCCGAGCCTAACTAACTAATTTTTTTCAGGTTGCTCGGAGGAGGTTTAAACCGGTCTGGTAAAAATTACTGGTCACGAGTGAAAATGTGACATAGACAGTGACGGGCGGAGTAATGGCGCGGCAGACTCACTGGCGCGCTTGAAAGCGCGAGTGGTAATTTAGGCGGCCAAATGAAGACAAAACGCGAATAGGGTGTTCAAGGTAGGACGGACGTAGTGCCCCAAAAGGCAGAAGAGTCCCGAAATCTACTTTCCTTCGAGGAGCATGAGGTTAGGATCTTCGAGATGCTGAATGACAACTCCGAGAAAACGTCCGGCTTCCACACCATCGATTACCCGGTGATCGAATGCAAGGGAGAGGGGCATAATCTTGCGGATGGCAATCTGCCCGCTTCTCACGACCGGCCGATCCTCTATCTTTCCCAATCCTAAGATCGCCACTTCAGGGTAATTGATAATAGGAGTCCCGTACGAAGCTCCGACAACGCCGTAATTGGTGATGGTGAAAGTACTGCCCTTTAGCTCATGGAGATCAATCTTTCTAAGCCTAGCCTTTTCGGCGAGGGTCGCTGTCTCCTTTGCCAAATCCAGTATGTTTTTTTTGTCAGTGTCTTTGATCACAAAGACAATAAGACCGTCAGTCGTGTCGACAGCAATTCCGATGTTGAAATACTTCTTGAGAATGATGGCTTCCGCGGCCTCGTCCAAACTGGCATTGAAATAGGGATGGGCGTTCAAAGCCGGAATGACCGCTTTAATCAGAAAGGGAAGATAAGTAAGTTTCACTCCCTTTTCCTCTGCTACCTTTCTTTCTTTGGCGCGGACTTGCTCTAGCTCGGTGATGTCGGCATCTTCCCAGATGGTCACCTCGGCGACACGTTTGGAGGCCTCGGCCATACGTTTAGCGACCGTACGCCGAATGCCTCGAAGCGGTATCTTTTCGACCGAACCGTAGGCGTCTGATTCCGCGCTGGTTTGCCGCCCGCTTTTCATCGACGCCTTCTCGACATCTTCTTTCGTGATTCTGCCCCCGGGGCCCGTGCCCTTTACACTTGCCAGATCTATTCCCGTCTGTTTGGCCAAGACGCGGACGGCCGGTGTGGCCTGCACGGGACGAACGACTTCGACGACTTCATTATCGCTCAGCGTCCCCACCACGGTGCCAGAGTCTTTTTTTTCAGCTTCCAGCATGGTCGCTTCTTTGCTGCCCGCGTCTACCGTCGTCAGGACGTCACCGACTTTGATGATGTCACCTTCTTTGCAGTGGAGTTTTGCGACCTTTCCCGTATAGGGCGAATTGAGAGTAAGGAGCGCTTTATCGGTTTCAACCTCTACCAGGTCCTGATCTTCCTTTACGGCATCGCCTTCCTTTACAAGCCAATGAACGATTTCTCCCTCAGCGATTCCTTCACCTACGTCGGGGAATTTGAACTCGCGCAGCATCGGAGGCTCCCAGGGTGTTAGAAGTTTAGAACCCGATCAACAGCTTCAGCGACTCTTTCTGCGTTGGGCAGATAGTACTTCTCCAGTTTCGGCAGAGGCATGACCGTGTCGAATCCGGCGACCCTTGCAACAGGTGCCTCTAGATGCACCAGCGCTTTTTCATTGATCCGAGCGATAACCTCAGCGCCAACACCGCAGCTTGCGGGTGCTTCGTGCACGATCACGGCCTTGTGGGTCTTTTCCACGGATTCTATCACCGTTTGCATATCCAAAGGCGATAAGGTCCTGAGATCTATGATCTCAGGATTAATTCCCCTCTTCTCCATAAGAGTGGCTGCCTGCAAGGTGGGTTGGAGCATGGCGCCCCAAGTGATCAGCGTAATGTCGGTTCCTTCGCTAACGATCCGTGATTGCCCAAGAGGAATGAGGTACTCCTCCTCCGGAACTTCTTCTCTCAAAGAACGGTAGACCTTTTTCGGCTCCATGAAGATCACAGGATCAGGGTCGCGGATAGCCGCGATCAAAAGACCCTTAGCTTCGTAAGGAGTCGAGGGAACGACGACCTTGATTCCAGGCGTATGAACAAAATAGGCTTCGTTGCTGTCCGAGTGGTGCTCCGGCGCTCGAATACCCCCTCCGTAAGGAAGCCTGACGACTATTGGACAGTGATAGCGTCCTCGCGAGCGGGTTCTGATCCGTCCTGCATGATTAGCCAGCTGTTCCATGGCGGCATAAATAAATCCTTCAAACTGTATTTCGGCTATGGGTCTCAAGCCGTAAACCGCCATGCCGATTGCAACTCCTACGATTGCCGACTCCGACAATGGTGTGTCCACGACCCGCATCTCTCCAAAGATGTCGAAGAGCCCTTGTGTGGCCCGGAAAACTCCACCATTTTTCCCCACGTCCTCTCCAAGGATAAACACGCTTGGATCTTTCTCCATCTCTTGTCTCAAGGCCAAATTAATTGTCTCGACCATGGTCAGCTTTGCCATAAACGACAGCCCTCAGTCCCGAATGTCCCTTCTCCCGTTGGTGTTAAGGAAGCCTTCGAACTGCTCCTTAAGTTCCGCCGTGAGTTCGTGGAAGGTAAAGCGGAATATATCCCGTGGATCTGGAGGAGGGAAATTTTCCTGTTCATGGACAGCTTGTTCTACTTTCTCCTTGGCCTCTGAATAGACCGCTTGATCGTAAGAGTCATTCCAGAGGCCCTCCTTCTCCATATATATCTTCAGGCGTTCGATCGGGTCCTTCCTTCTCCACTGTTCCACTTCGTCGCGGCTGCGGTACCGCGCGGCATCATCGGCTGTCGTGTGGTCCCCCAGGCGGTAAGTTACGCATTCGATCAAGGTCGGTCCCTTGCCATCTCTTGCTTGATTGAGCGCCTCCTGGGTCGCTCGATAAACAGCGAAGATATCATTTCCATCGACCTGAATTCCCGAGAAGCCGTAGGCGATGGCCTTTTGGGCTAAGGTCTTGGCTGCGGTCTGTCGTTTGAGTGGAACGGAGATCGCCCATTGGTTGTTCTGGCATACGAAGACCACGGGCACGCCGAAGACGCCGGCGAAATTCAATCCTTCGTGAAAATCTCCTTTGGAAGTTGCGCCGTCTCCCATGTAGCACAGCACGGCGATCTGATCGGCCTTTAGTTTGGCGGCCCACGCAGCCCCGACGGCGATCGGGATCTGGGTGCCTACGGGGATGGTGATGGGAAAGTCGTTCAGTTCTTCTGGTATCGAGCTGCCGCGCTCATCGCCCGCCCAGTATTGGAGAATCATGCGCATCGGCAGGCCTCTGACGAAGGAGGCTCCAGGCTCCCTGAAGGAAGGAAACATCCAATCGTCAGGTCGAAGAGCAAATGCGCTGCCGACCTGAGCGGCCTCTTGTCCTAGGATGGAAGCGTAGGTGCCGAGGCGTCCTTCCCGTTGAAGTTTGAAAGCCTTTTTGTCAAAGACCCGGGCAAGGACCATCCATTCGTAAAGCTTCTTGATGTCCGCGTGGCTTAAAGGTGGGCGAAGCCCTTCATCACAATTGCCATTTTCATCTAAGATTTGAAGCCACTCGACGCTAAAACTCTGAACGGTCTTCTTCGGCATTGAGATTTCCTCTTGTCGACGTGGTCGACCCACTCAGAACCAGTAGCTGACGAGTATCTCTCTCATATCTTCAACACATAGTACATCGCTTCAGGTTTATTTTAAATATGTTAAAATAAGTTTGGTCTCGAGAAGTCACAGGCCGATTGGAGGAGTCCGATGCGGCTGTTGGCAAATGATTTGGGACCGGCCAAAATTGCATTACTCCCATCCAACTCTGTTTCAAGTCCAATTCGTTTCCCGTGCAATAACTCTAAATAATCGTGCCTCCGATTTTTTAGCGGAGCGAATAAAAAAGGCATGCGTCCACCGTTCGCTTCGCTCTGGGATCTGCGAAGAGGTTCGTTGCGCTGTGAAAATCGGCTCGGTCATTAGCTGGTTTCGCGCCACGAGTCCAGGTTAGGAAAAGCCTATGAAAAAAGCAGTCATCGTCAGTGCTGCTCGTACTCCTATCGGGAGCTTTAACGGTGTTCTGAGTCCCGTTTCCGCCACTCGTTTAGGGAGTATTGCGATAACCGAAGCCGTTAGAAGAATTGTACTGAGCCGGGAGGAGGTGGACGAGGTTATCATGGGGAATGTGCTTTCGGCGGGTTTGGGGCAGGCTCCGGCGCGGCAGGCAAGCCTTGGCGCCGGTCTGTCTAGATCTGTCGGCTGTACAACCGTCAACAAGGTTTGCGGCTCAGGCTTAAAGGCGGTCATGTTGGCGGCTCAGGCGATCGTATCGGGCGACGCCGAGGTGGTGGTTGCTGGCGGAATGGAGAGTATGAGCAATGCCCCCTACTTGTTGACGAAAGCGAGAAGTGGCTACCATATGGGCCATGGCGAGCTTGTGGATAGCATGATCCGAGATGGACTCTGGGACGTCTACAACCAATTTCACATGGGAGAAGCAGCGGAGGTATGCGCCGATACGCTCGGCATCTCCCGAGAGGAGCAAGATCAGTTCGCTGTACTCAGTTATCGCCGCGCGCTCGAAGCACTACAACGAGGCGAGTTTAGACGAGAGATCGCTTCGGTGCCGGTGTCGCAGCGGGACGGAGCAGATCAGTTGGTGGAAGAAGATGAAGAGCCAAAGCGCGTGAGTTTGGAAAGGCTACCCACCTTAAAGCCCGCGTTCAGGAAGGATGGTCGAGTCACCGCAGGAAATGCGTCTTCGATCAGCAACGGCGCCGCGGCCTTAGTGATCATGTTGGAAGAAAAGGCGAAGGCTCTGGGTCTCGCCCCTCGAGCCCGCATCGTCAACTATGCCTCTTTTGCTACGGACCCCGCTTGGTTCACGACGGCGCCCGTTCATGCCATCTCTTCTCTGGTCAAAAAGACCGGCCGTGAGATCAGCGATGTCGATCTCTTCGAAATCAACGAAGCCTTTGCAGTCTGCTCCATCGCTGTCAATCGGGAATTGGGTCTGAATCCCGACAGGGTCAACGTGAGAGGTGGCGCCGTGGCATTGGGTCATCCTATCGGTGCCAGTGGGGCGAGAATTATAACCACGCTCATTCATGCGTTGGAAGATATGAATCTTACCACAGGAGTCGCTAGTCTTTGCATCGGCGGCGGTGAGGCAGTCGCCATGATGATCGAAAGGTTTTAGCGACACAACCCAAGCGAGGATTCTGGAGACTCCATGGATTTTGAGCTCGCAGAAGAACAGCAGATGGTCCGGGAAACAACCCGGGCCTTTGTGGAAAGGGAGGTCAAGCCGGTTGCTTCGCGCTTGGACCGCGAAGCGATTTATCCTTCTGAATTAGTCAAAAGACTGAGCGAGCTGGGCCTCATGGGAATATTAGTGCCGCAGGAGTTTGGCGGCTCCGGCATGGACCTCCTATGTTGTGTCGTCGCGATGGAAGAGATCTCCAAGGCATGGGCTTCGCTGGCGGTCGCCATGAGTGTGCAGAACTCGCTCGTCTGCGCGCCTATAGCTCGCTTCGGTAGCGCCGCGCAAAAGAAAAAGTACCTTCCTTCGTTAGCCCGCGGGGAACGGTTGGGTTGCTATGCTCTGACAGAGCCAGGCTCGGGTTCAGATGCAGGTTCCATTCAGACAAGAGCGAAAAGGGTTGGCGACGACTTCGTGCTTACTGGCAACAAGATTTTCACCACCAACGGAAACCGTGCGGACCTCGCCATCGTCTACGCCGTAACCGACCCCGCCAAAGGCAAAAAGGGTATTTCGGCTTTCATCGTGGAGAAAAACAGCCCAGGGTTTGTGGTCGGTAAGTTGGAAGATAAGCTCGGGCTCCGTTCGTCGGATACCGCTAGTTTACTTTTCGAAGATTGCCGGGTTCCGGGTGAAAACCTTTTAGGAACAGAAGGAGAAGGTTTCGCGATAGCGCTGGCGACATTGGATGGAGGCCGGATAGGAATCGCCGCTCAAGCGCTCGGCATCGCGCAGGGATGTCTGGAAGAATCCGTGGCGTACGCGCAGCAGCGCCGTCAGTTTGGCCGTGCCATAGCCGAATTTGAAGCCATTCAGTGGATGCTGGCGGACATGGCAACGGAGATCGATGCGGCGCGACTCCTGACGTATCGCGCAGCTTGGTTAGCAGGGCAGGAAAGGACATTCACCAAAGAGGCAGCCATGGCGAAACTGTTCGCGTCGGAGGCCGCCAATCGGGCGGCCTACAAGGCGATTCAGATCTTTGGCGGCTATGGGTACACGAAGGAATTCGCCGTCGAGCGATTCTTTCGGGACGCGCGGATCACAACTATCTATGAAGGGACCTCTGAGATTCAACGCCTGGTCATAGCGCGCCGTTTGATTCACGGCGAGGAGATCGCCCATGAAGTCCATGAAGAAATGTTTTAGGAATCTCTCCGACATTGAGATTCAACCGGTTTATGGTCCGCAGGACATAAAGGATTTCGATTACCAGTACGATCTTGGCATGCCCGGAGAATTTCCCTTCACCCGCGGGATTTATCCTACCATGTATCGCGGGAGGCTGTGGACCATGCGCCAGTTTGCCGGCTTTGGGACGGCGGAGGAAAGTAACCAGCGTTACCGCTACCTACTCAAACAGGGGAACACAGGGCTTTCCGTTGCCTTCGACATGCCGACTCTCATGGGTTACGACTCCGACGATCCCAGATCCAGAGGCGAGGTTGGAAGATGCGGCGTGGCCATCGACTCCCTGGCGGATATGGAAACCCTCTTTCGCGACATTCCTCTTGATCGGGTCAGCGTATCGATGACCATCAATGGTCCCGCCATCGTTCTTTTCGCCATGTATCTTGTGGTCGCCGAACGCCAGGGGGTCCACCTTAGAGATCTTCAGGGAACGCTGCAGAACGATATCTTGAAAGAATACATCGCGCAGAAGGAATGGATTTGCCCGCCGGCTCCGTCGCTCAAAATCATCAACGACATCGTTCGTTTCTGCGTCGAATCGGTGCCGCGCTACCATCCTATTAGCATCAGCGGCTACCATATCCGGGAAGCCGGCTCCACTGCGGTTCAGGAGTTAGCCTTTACTTTGTACGACGGGTTGGCTTATGTGATGTCAGCCATCGAAGCGGGATTGAAGGTAGATGAATTCGCTCCGAGACTTTCTTTCTTCTTCAACGCCCATAACGATTTCTTCGAAGAGATCGCCAAATATCGCGCAGCGCGCCGTCTATGGGCGCGCGAGATGAAAGCGCGGTTCCGACCGGAGAACGCGGCGTCCCTGGCGCTTCGCTTTCACACCCAAACCGCCGGGTGCGCGTTGACCGCGCAGCAACCTTACAACAACGTCGTCAGGGTAACGCTTCAGGCGCTGGCGGCAGTTCTGGGGGGAACGCAGTCGCTGCACACGAATTCCTTGGATGAAACGCTGGCGCTGCCCACAGAAGAGGCGGTGAAGATCGCCGTTCGGACTCAGCAGATCATTGCACATGAATCGGGAGTGGCGAACACCGCCGATCCGTTGGGCGGGGCTTATTATCTGGAGTCGTTGACCAACCGGATGGAATCCGAAGCAAAGGCTTATTTCGACAAGCTGGATGAAATGGGAGGCATGATCGAAGCGATCCAGCGCGGCTTTCCGCAGAGCGAGATTCATCGCGCTGCGGTCGCATATCAGAAAGAGACCGATAACCGGGAGCGAATCATCGTAGGCGTGAACGCTTATGCAGAGCCTGAAGAGCGGCGAATCTCGGTTCTCAAAATCAAAGGAGCAGTAGAAAAAAAACAGGTGCAAAGACTGAAGCAGAGAAAAAAAAGCCGCAATGCAAAGAAAGTGGCTTCCGTACTCAGCCAACTTGCAGGGACCGCTGAAGCAAACAACGATCTCATGCCGGCGGTCATGAACGCGGTACGGGCGCAATGCTCGGTTGGTGAAATCTGCGAAGTGTTTCGCAGGGTTTATGGAGAGTATCGGGAGGCGGTGAGTCTATGACGGAAAACCGGAGTAGTGGAGTAATGGAGTGTTGGAGTTCGAGGGGAACGGAGTACTGGAGTGTTGGAGTGATGGGTGGGGTCGGAATTTTGCAATACTCCAGTACTCCATCACTCCACCACTCCAATATTCCCGCGACAAGTGACACGTGAGCAGACAACAATCAGGCCAGACGAGTAATCGACAACGGCCGGTTCGGAAGCTCCGCGTCTTAATTTCTAAGGTCGGTCTCGACGGTCACGACCGCGGGGTTAAGATTGTCGCTCGGGGGCTGCGGGATGCTGGGATGGAGGTGATCTATCTCGGCGTCCACAACACTCCGGAAGAGATCACCAGCTCTGCGCTTCAAGAGGATGTGGATGCCATCGGTCTTTCCATCCACTCCGCCGCCCATATGACCCTGTTCGGCGAGGTGCTCGGGCTCCTCAAGAAAAACAAAGCGCGTGATATCGCGGTCTTCGGCGGAGGAATCGTTCCTCAGGAGGACATCCGCAGCCTCAAGAAAATGGGAATCAAGGAGATCTTTACACCGGGTGTCCCTATTGAAGAGATCGTTAATTTTGTAAAGTCGCTTCCGTCAAGGAAAAGAAATGCGCGTTTGAAGCAATGAATCAGCGTCCAAGTGTTGGCTTGGTCCGCAAGCCGACGTGAACGCAGAGCGTTTATGAATTTTGACCTCACAGAGGAACAAAAACTTCTCAAGCACACGATCCGCGATTTTGCCGAGGCGCAGATTGCGCCGGGAGCTGCGGCGCGCGACGAGGCGGCACGTTTCCCGACGGAGTTGATTCCAAAGATGGCTGAGCTGGGCCTCTTTGGCATCATGATTCCCCAGGAATACGGTGGGGTTGGGTTGGACACCGTCAGCGCCGCGATCATCGTCGAGGAGCTTGCCCGCGTCGATGCCGCCGTAGCGTTGATTGTCGCCTCACACAATTCGCTCTGCGCGGCTCACCTTCTCAGCTTCGGCAGCGAAATGCAAAAGCAAAAATACCTGCCTTCTTTGGCGCATGGCGAGAAGCTGGGCGCCTGGGCCCTGACTGAGCCCGGATCTGGATCCGATGCCGCCGCTCTTAAGACTCGCGCCAAGCTCGAAGGAGAACATTGGCTGCTCGATGGAGAGAAACAGTTCACCACTCAGGGTTCCACTGCGGGGGTCTACGTGATTATGGCGTCAAGCGACCCGTTTCGGGGCAAGAGAGGCATCTCGGCATTTATTGTGGAACGTGCAACAGCGGGGCTGAGAGTCGGCAAGGTTGAGAACAAGCTTGGGGTCAGGGCTTCTGATACGGCCGCCGTGCAGCTTGAAGCGGTGCGCGTTCCAAAAGAAAATCTCCTGGGCGAGCTCAATGGCGGTATCTCCGATGTGTTGAAGGTTCTACAAGGCGGGCGGGTCGGCATCGGGGCGATGGCGGTGGGGATCGCACAAGGCGCTCTCGAAGAGTCGACCAAGTACGCCAGGATGAGGAAGCAGTTTGGCAAACCGATTGCGGAATTTGAGGCCATCCAGTGGATGCTGGCCGACATGGCCACGGAAATCGAAGCCGCGCGCCTTTTGGTCTATCGCGCCGCTCAACTCAAGGATGGGGGAATCCCATTTTTGAGGGCTGCCTCAGAGGCCAAACTCTACGCTGCTGAAACTGCCATGCGCGTAACGACCAAAGCCATTCAGATCCACGGAGGCTACGGGTACATCAAAGACTATCCTGTGGAACGGTATTTTCGTGACGCCAAGATCTGCGAGATTGGCGAGGGGACTTCAGAGATTCAACGAATGGTGATTGCGAAGGAGTTGCTGCGAGGGATGGAGTGATGGAGTAGGGGGTTAGCCCGCATCCTTGACGGTCCGCAGTTCAACCCGTTTTATGGGATCGAGGATAGAAAATAGAAAACAGCAACCGCAAAGAACACATAGAAATGAGAAAGGTTTTATGCGCTCTTTGCGGTTAAATTTAGAATTGTAAGATGGGCGGATGACAGGCAATGCCATAAAGCAGATTCTCAAAGGGGATGGCCGCGCGGTAGCGTCACTGATGAGTCTGATCGAAGACGGAGACCCAAAGGTCAAGGCCGTTCTCAAGGCCATTTATCCTCATACGGGTAAAGCGCATGTGATCGGAGTGACCGGAGCTGCCGGGACAGGAAAGAGCAGCCTCATTGATCGGATGACCGCTGAGTATCGACGGCGGAGAAAGACAGTTGGAATTCTGGCGGTAGACCCCACTAGCCTTTTCTCAGCCGGGGCAGTTCTGGGCGACCGCATTCGGATGCGCGGCCATTTTGTCGACGACGGTGTTTTTATCCGAAGCTTCGCGACCCGAGGAAGCAGTGGCGGCGTGTCGGCGGCGGTTCGAGAAGGTATCCATCTGCTCGATGCTGCCGGGAAAGAAGTGATCTTCGTCGAGACCATAGGGGTCGGACAGGATCAGCTGGAGATCGCCGCGCTGGCTCACATGGTTGTGGTCGTGCTGACACCGCAGATGGGAGATGAAGTTCAGGGCATGAAGGCCGGATTGGCTGAAATCGCCGATATTCTGGTGGTCAACAAAGCCGATCTTTCCGGCGCAGACGAAACGCTTCAACAACTCAAAGCCTTGTTTGCAGACGAAGATTTTCACATCGTCGCCACTTCTGCGATCAAAGATCTGGGAATTGATTCGCTCGTGGCCTGCATCGAGAAGCACTGGAGCGAGAGCCTCGATAACGGCAAATATCAAAGAAGACGACTCAGTTTGTGCCGACAGGAATTGCTTTCTCTGTTGCGAGAGAAAGTTTTTGCTAAGCTTGCAAAAAAGATCGGCGACGATTCATTCGAAACACAAGTCAAGCTGATCGCCGAACGGCAAAAAGATCCCTATACCGCCGTGGACAAGTTAGCAAAACGTATCGGCATATAGACCCCGTAACACGGAGTTACCTCCGTGGCTTCGGAGCACTTCAGCAAGTTTGGAACAATGATCCCGTATCCAGCTGCGGTCCGTTCTGTGGTACGGGGTAGCCACGAAGCGCATGGAACGGTCTAATTTTGGCGGAGAGAGCGTAGAAGAATCCAACGCATATTGCAAACTTCCTGAAGGATCATCCGCGGGTGCGCCAGTTCTACTATCCTGGTCTATCCAGCCACCCAAGTCACGAGATCGCCGCCCAAATGGACGGCTTCAGCGGGATGGTTTCCTTTGAGGGAAAAGAAGGCTCGCTGAGGCGCGGCGTGTTTTATGGCGTTTGAAAATCTTTAAGATCGCCGGAGAGCCTCGGCGGAGTTGAGTCTCTCGTTGAGCTACCCGCGCTGGGCTCAGGGCGATCGGTTAAAGTACTTGATCTTGCTAACTGCGAAACCCGCTCGTGGCTCTCGAACCACGAGCGGAGTTTTCACACAGTCTGACGATTCACATTCACTTCCGCCGGTAACGTTGCACGGCGGGGTTCACGCCGACTTTCTTCCCTTTTTCCCAATGGTAGAAGCCTCGACCATTCTTTATCCCATAGAATCCGGCAGCAACGAGCTTGTACAAGAGGTCCGATGCTTTGTAGGACGGGCCCAGCTCCTTCTCTAGGACTTGAGCAATCGCGAGGGTGGTATCGAGACCCACATAGTCGAGCGTGGTGATGGGTCCCATCTTGTGGCCCAGGCACAATGTAGTTTTGTCTGCATCCTCGCAGCTCATAATCCCTTCCTCGATGACCTTGATCGCCTCATTCAGGAATGGGACGAACATGCGGTTGATCCCGAATCCTGCTTTGTCCTCGGCTCGGATCGGTTCCTTGCCGAGTTCGCGGCAAAACTCAAAGATCGTATGGAACGTCTCCTCGGAAGTCAGAAAGCCCCGGATCAATTCGCAGCCGGGCTGAATCGGGACCGGATTCATAAAGTGCATCCCCATGAATTTTTCCGGCAACGGGTAAGAACTGGCAAGCCGTGTGATCGAAATAGAGGAAGTGTTCGAGACGAACAGGTTGCGATAGCCCATCTCCGCCAGAGACCCAATAAGATTCCTTTTTGCCGCTTCCTCTTCCACAACCGCTTCGATGAGGATGTCGCAATCCAGCAGATCATGGCGGTCTATGGAAGTTTTGATGCGCGCAATAGTCTTTGCCTCTTCCTCCGGCGCAATCCCCGTCTTACCGCTCGATCTTTGATAACTCTCCACCAAACGGCGAAGGCTGTCCCGGATGTGCTCCATGCCTTTGGACACGATCTCGGGAGCGACATCGACGACGACCGTATCGAACCCCTTTGCAGCGGCAACCTGCGCGATACCGCTACCCATGAGACCGACGCCTATGACACCCACGTTACGAATTCCTGAGCTCATAGCAGAATCTCCTTTGCTACATTTTTACTCCTTCCGGCCGTTTGTCGCCACTGAAGCGGCTTGTAGCACTTACCTACCGCGTTCCGATAGAATACTTTAGGAGGAGCATATG